>Ga0257110_1001025_pt1 | contig 13125 bp, 6 predicted proteins | sample LP_taG_7_FD_190184 | JGI IMG/M metagenome (GOLD analysis project Ga0257110, IMG submission 190184) | Marine microbial communities from Northeast Subartic Pacific Ocean, Canada - LP_J_2015_P26_10m | ecosystem: Environmental > Aquatic > Marine > Oceanic | place: Canada: Northeast Subartic Pacific...
CAACTGCGCCCGCAGCCTTGCACGCACCATGCCCGCGACGGAGATGGCGTCGCGGCGCGGCTACGAGGTCATCAACCCCGTCAACGGCGCGGGCGCCGCGTCGTCGGCGACGCCGCTCGCCGTCGGCGATCCGGAGAAATCTCGGTTGCCCAAGAAGGTGCTCTACGGCTGCGCCGCGGCCGTCGCCGTCTTCCTCGGCCTCGTCGCCGTCTCCGCCTCCGGCGCCGAGGAGAAGCTCCTGAAGCACAAGCTGCCGCCGACGCTGAGCGCGGGCGCGTCCGACGACTTCGACGCCGACGGCCGCTTCATCCTGCCGGACTTCGACACGCGCAAGCCCTTCGCGTCGTTCCTCCCGGGCATCGGCGGCGAGTGGGGCATGCCCATGTGGGCCTTCTACGTCAACCGGGGCCAGGGCCTCGCCGCGTTCGGCGTCGAGAACAAGGACAAGCCGCTCATGGAGTTCACGCCCGCGAACAAGGCCTACCTGACGACGTCCACGGAGGGCTTCCGCACGATGCTCAAGGTCTCGCGCGACGGCGGCGAGCCCAAACTCGCCCAGCCCTTCTTCTCCGTCGACGACGACGCCGCGGACCGGACGATGCTCATCGGCATGAACGAGCTCGAGATCGCCGAGGTCGACGCGGCCACGGGCCTCGAGACGCGCATCCTCTACTACACCGTGCCCGGCGAGGACTTCCCCGCGCTCGTGCGCCGCGTGACCATCACGAACCTCGAGGACACGGAGGCCGCCGTCGACGTCGTCGACGGGCTCGCGCGCCTCGAGCCCTTCGGCGTCAACAGCGGCCAGCTCGCGGCCATGGGCCGCACGCTCGAGGGCTGGATGCGCGTCTACAACTGCGGCCGCGACGAGGACAGCGACGTCGTCGACAAGGGCCCCTGCGAGCTGCCCTACTTCAAGCTGAGCGCGTCGACGGCCGACTCGGCGCAGGTCGCGATGATCACCGAGGGCAACTTCGCCTTCGGCTTCGTCGAGGACGGCGACGAGTCGACGCTCGTGCCCATGATCGTCGACCCGGACGTCGTCTTCGGCTCCGACACGACGTTCCGCGAGCCGCTCGGCTTTACGGACTACGAGACGCTCGCGGCCGCGGACGAGGTCAAGGTCTCGAAGACGCCCTGCGCCTTCGCGCTCGCCCAGAAGACGCTGGCGCCCGGCGCGGCCATGACCCTCGTCGAGGTCTTCGGCCACGCCAAGACCGTGGAGCAGCTCACGGACGACATCGCGCCGAAGGCGCTCGAGACCGCGTTCGTCGCCGGCAAGTACGCCGAGGCCGTCGCGCTGGCCGAGCGCCTCACGCGCGTCGTCCAGAGCGACACGGCGAACCCCCTCTTCGACGCCTTCTCGCGCCAGATGCAGCTCGACAACCTCCTCCGCGGCGGCTACCCCGAGTTCCTCGGAGACCCCGAGGACCCCAAGGTCTACCACACCTTCTCCCGCATCCACGGCGACCTCGAGCGCGACTACAACAACTACCAGATCGACACGACCTACTATTCCCAGGGCAGCGGCAACTACCGCGACGTCAACCAGAACCGGCGCGTCGACGTCTACCTCTTCCCCCGGCTCGGCGACTTCAACCTCCGCGAGTTCCTCACGCTCAAGCAGGCCGACGGCTACAACCCGCTGACCGTCGCCACGGCCTTCTTCTCCATGGGGGGCGGCGGCGACGACGGCGCCGACGGCGCCGACGACGCCGCGGACGCCGCGGCGTCCGTCGCCGCGGACGTCTGCGCGGACGACAAGTCCGCGAAGAAGCTCGCGTCGATCCTCGGCCGCCCCTTCCGCCCCGGGGACCTCTTCGTCGCCGCCAAGGCCGCCAAGGTCGAGCTGAGCGTCGAGCGCGAGGCGTTCCTGGACGCCGTCGCCGCGGCGTCGGACCAGGTCTTCGCGGCCAACTACACGCACGAGGGCTTCTGGGCGGACCACTGGGACTACGACCTCGACCAGGTCATCTCCTTCGAGGCCATCTTCCCCGACGACGTCGAGCGCGCCATGTGGGACGGCGAGCCGCTGCCCTTCTACATGTCGTCGGGCACCGTGCAGCCGCGCGACTTCAAGTACGTCGAGGTGCCCGAGCTCGGCGTCCGCCAGTACAACAGCGTCTACGACGACCCGGCGAAGCTCGGCCAGCTCAACGACCGCATCACGAAGCCCGACGGCGCCTTCGAGCTCGCCAGGGACTCGTCGGGCGAGTCCGACGACGCGCACACGTACGTCTACGCCGTGTCGCCCGTGGCGAAGCTCTTCCTGCTCTGCGTGACCAAGTTCGCGCTGCTCGACCCGTCGGGCATGGGCATCGAGATGGACGCGAACAAGCCCGGCTGGAACGACGCCATGAACGGGCTGCCCGGGCTGCTGGGCTCCGGCATGGCGGAGACGGCGGAGTGCTGGCGCATCGCCGTGTGGCTCAAGGAGACGATCGCCCGCGTCGACCGGGGCATCACCGTGCCCGCGGAGCTCGACGGCCTCGTGTCCAACATCACGGAGGCCCTGGGCGACGCCTCCCTCTCCGACTTCGAGTACTGGGACGCGGTCGCGGACGCGCGCGAGGCCTACCGCGAGTCCGTGCGCCTCTTCTTCTCCGGCGACGAGGTCAAGCTCTCGGCCAAGGCGCTCGTGTCCTTCCTCGGCGACGTCGCGGACAAGCTCGAGGAGGGCATCGAGAAGTCGCTGACCTACACCGACGGCGTCGTCATGCCGTCCTACTTCCAGCACGAGGTCAAGGACTTCGAGTACACGGGCATGACGAACTTCGTCGGCCAGCCCTTCGTCCACGCCAAGGCCTTCAAGGCCAAGGTCTTCCCGCTCTTCCTCGAGGGCCCCGTGCGCCAGCTCAAGACCGTCGACCGCGACGACGAGGCGCAGCTCAAGGCCATCCACGACGCCGTGCTCGCGTCGGACCTCTACGACGAGCCCATCGGCCAGTACAAGATCTGCGAGTCGCTCGAGGGCCAGCCCTTCGAGATGGGCCGCATGATGGCCTTCACGCCCGGCTGGCTCGAGAACGAGTCCATCTGGCTCCACATGTCCTTCAAGTGGTACCTCGAGCTCATCCGCGCCAAGCTCTTCGACGAGTTCTGGACCGCGATGGAGACGGGCGCGCCCTACAACATGGACGTCGACACCTACGGCCGCTCGCCCCTCGAGTGCGGCTCCTTCATCGTGTCCTCGGCCTACCCCGACGAGTCCATGTGGGGCACGTCCTTCCTCGCGCGCCTCTCCGGCTCGACGGCCGAGTTCCTCTCCATGTGGCTCGAGATCTTCGTCGGCTCGCGGCCCTTCTCGCTCTCCGACGACGGCGACCTCGAGCTCGCCTTCGCGCCGGCGCTCAAGGGCGACATGTTCAAGGAGGACGGCACGGCGTCCTTCGTCTTCCTCGGCGGCGTCGACGTCACCTACGTGAACCCGGCCAAGGCCGACGCGTGGGACTGCGACGTGACCAAGCTCGTGCTCTTCGCCGACGCGGACGACGCCGAGGGCACGACGGTCCACGGCTCCAAGCTCACGGGCAAGGACGCCGAGGACGTCCGCGACCTCAAGTACGGCGCCATCGAGGTCCACCTCGACTAGCGCGGCGCCGGCGACGCCCCGCGCGCCGCCGCGCGCCGACGGGAGACCGCGCGGCGCACCGAGCGCGCGAGCGGCCGAGCGCGCGAGAAGAAGAACGAAGCACCTTCTCTCCCCTAACAGAGACACAACGACAGCATTGTCACAGCAACCGCGCTATCACTTGCGCTATCGCGAGGCGGCCTGACTAGCGTAAGTACTAGCGTACAGGAGGGCAAGTGATCGGGACTGATCTCCCCGGGCACCGCCCTCTGCCACTCCGGAGGCACGACGCGACGACCCCGCCGCCCAGCATCGAGCACAACAACCCGCACCGCCTCGCGCCCGCCCGCCCGCCTCAGCGCGCCCGCCCGCCCTCCGTCTCGCGCGTCTCGGGACCCCGGTCGCTTTCCCAAAAAACCGCGCGGAGAGCCGGCGTCCGCCCGCCAAAGTTCGAAGACCCGGCAGCCGCCGTCGCGCCCGCGACCCGCGCCGCCCGCGTGACCTCATGGACGCCCTGGAGGACGACCGGTCGTCGTCCGGGCCCGAGGAGGAGCGCGAGTCCCTCGCCTGCGACAGCGACTACGAGTACGACGACGGCGACGACGAGGTCGAGGACGTGGGCAAGTCCGGGTGGCTCGAGGACCACCACAAGACGAAGCGCTGGGAGAAGAAGGAGGCGGAGCTGCGCGCGGCGATGGCGTCGAGCGGCGAGGGCGCCGAGAAGCTCAAGCTCGAGCTCCGGGACAAGACCGCGGGCGGCCTCGGCTGCGTCGTCGGCGGCGCGGGCGTGCCGACGCACGCCTTCTCCGGCGCGGCGTCCTTCAAGGTGCTCGCCGCGGACCTGCTGGCCCTCCAGCACGCGGCGGAGAGCCGCAACCTCGCCGACGGCGGGGACCGGCCCCGGGGCGTCCACGTCGAGGCCGAGGCCGTCGACGACAACGTCTACCACTGGCGCGTGCTCCTGAGCCGCTTCCCGCCCGGGTCGCCCATGGCCGCGGAGCTCGGCAAGCTCGAGCGGGCCCACGGCTACGGCCACGTGGAGCTCGAGGTGCGCTTCACCATCGACCTCTACCCGTTCTTCCCGCCGCTCGTGCGCCTCGTGCGGCCGCGCTTCGGCGGCGGCGCGCTCGCGCGCGTCGCCATGCTCCCGCAGCTCCAGCTGAGCTCCTGGAACTCCGTCGGCGGCATGCAGCCCGTCTTCGAGGCCATCGCCGACGCGCTGGGCGCCGACGCGGCGCGCGCGCCGCTCGACGCCGGCGACGCGCGCAACGACCCCTACGCGTCCGTCGACGGCGCCTACACGGACCTGGAGCACGTGCTCATGCGCCTGGGGCTGCTGACGGAGACGCGGGGCCGCGCGCGCCGCGCCGTCGACGACGCCGCGGCGCCCGCGGCGCCCGCGCGCGCGGCGGCGGCGCCGCGCGCGGCGCGCGCGGCGCCCGCGGCGCCCGCGGCGGCCGCGCGCGCGGCGGACGACGCGTCGTCGAGCGACGACGGCGGCGTCCAGGGCGAGGGCAGCGCGGCCGCGGCGCCCACGGCGCCGCCCGTGCCCGGGGGCGAGCCCGGGGAGCAGGGCAAGCGCAAGGCGCGCGCGTACTGGGCCAAGGGCACGGGCTACGGCCACGACAACAGCGAGGCCGCGGTGACCTGGGACGTCGACGCCTACGTCGCCGCGCAGCGCGAGAAGGACCGGCTCGTGGGCGACGTGCTCCGGCGCGCGCTCGGCCTGCTCCGGCGCGAGGGCGACCTCGACGACGGCGACGCGCGCGTCGTCGCCGGCTCCGCGCTCGTGCCCGTGCTCGCGGCCTACGCGCGCAACGAGAGCCTCCTCGACGCGTCGCGGCACGCGGCGCTCTACGGCGTCGCCATGGAGCTCCTGTCCGCGCTCGCGCGGCGGCCCGCGCTCGCGCCCGCGCTCGTCGGCGCCGCCGACGACGACCGCGACGACGAAAACGCGCCCGCCGTCGCCGCGGAGAAGCTCGCGCGCGAGGCGCGCGGCGACGCGACGCGCGCCGACGGCGAGCCCGAGGCGCTCGTCGACCTCGTGCTCGCGCTGAAGCGGCGCCTCGCCGTCTTCCACGCGGCGAAGCGCAAGGACGCGGCGTCGCGGCCGGCGGCCGGCGCCGCGGCGCCCGCGGCCGTGGCCGCGCCCGCCGCGCCGCCGCGGGCCCGCGGCGCGGCGCCGGCCGCGCCGGACGACAACGACGCGGCGGCCGAGGGCCTCATGCCGCTCATCGAGCGCGCGGTCGACGACGTCGGCGCCGCGGTCAAAGCGCTCGCGGCTCGAGCGCCGCGGCGCGCGGCGCCCGCGGCGCCCGCGAAGCGGCCCCGCGACGAGCCCGCGGCGCCCGCGACGCGGTCGCGGAAGCGCGCGCGCGAGGCGCCCGGCGGCGGCGACGACGCGGAGGCGACCTACCGGAAGGCGATGCGGCCGCTGCAGTACGACGAGGCCGACGAGGCCGCGGCGGCGACGTGGCGCCTCGCCGCGCCGTCCGCCGCGCGGTCCCACCCGGCCTTCGCGCGGCGCCTGGCCCAGGAGCACGTCGACATCTCCCAGAGCCTGCCGCTCAACGCGTCGTCGTCCGCGTGGTGCCGCGCGCACCCCAGTCGCATGGACGCGCTCCGCGTGGCCATCGCCGCGCCCGAGGGCACGCCCTACAGCGGGGGCCTCTTCGTCTTCGACGTGCGCTTCCCGTCGACCTACCCCTCGGGCCCGCCGAGCGTCCAGCTCCTCACGACGGGCCGCGGCACGGTGCGCTTCAACCCGAACCTCTACGAGTGCGGCAAGGTCTGCCTCAGCCTCCTGGGCACCTGGGAGGGCCGGGCCGGCGAGACGTGGAACGAGCGCACGTCCACGCTGCTCCAGGTCCTCGTGTCCATCCAGGCCCTCATCTTCGTGCCCGACCCCTACTACAACGAGCCTGGCTACGAGCAGCAGATGGGCACGCCCGCGGGCGACGCCAAGAGCGACCAGTACCGCGCCAACGTCAAGCAGAACACGGTCAAGTGGGCCATGCTCGACGCGCTCAAGAACCCGGACCCGTCGTTCAAGGACGTCGCCGAGAAGCACTTCAAGCTCCGCGCGGCCACGATCCTCCGCGACCTCGACGTCGCGCTCGCGGAGGCCAAGGCCAAGGCCGCCAAGCCGCCGCCGCCGCCGCGGCAGCCACCGGCGGGCGCGCCCGCGAGCGGCGGGCCGCCGCCCGCGGGCGACAACCGCTTCTGGCAGCTCCACGCGAAGGCCTTCGAGGCCCAGCGCGCGGAGCTCGGCGACCTCCTCGCGGCGCTCCCGCCGGTCTAGCCGCGCGCGGCGCGGCGGCCGCGGCCCCCCGTCCCCCGAATCCCCCCCGCCTACCCCCTAGCGCCCACTTACGAGCCGCGGCTCTTCGGGCGGGGCGAGCGAGAGGCGACGCGGGCGGGCGAGGCGACGCGAGAGAGCGGACGAGGCGCGGACGACGCGCGCGGGTCAGTCCCCGGGCCGCCGCGGGTCCGGCGGGTTCCGCGGCGGCGGCACGCGCGCGAGCTGCTTCTCCGACGTCCAGCCCGCCACCGGCGCGACGACGCGGACGCGCCGCTTCTTCGGCGCGTCGGCGGTGGCGCCGCCGACGTCCAAGGCCTCGACGACGCGGACGACCGTGCCCCGCGGGAGGTCCGCGAGGAGGGGGCTGTCGAGCGCCGCGGCCGCGCGGACCAACGCGCCTTTCGAGATGACGCGATACTCGACCTGGGCGGCGAAAGGGCGCGATCGCGTCGGAGCGGCCGCGTTCCCCTTCGTTTCGGCTCCCGTCTCGGTCATGGTCCCCTCCCATCTCGGTCGCGATCCCCTCGTGTTCGGACGAGCGATCATCTCTCGGAGCGGCCTGGATGCATCGCCCGGCACGCGCTCGCGTCGAAGCGACGTCGGAGCGCCGTCGTGCCGCGCCGCGGTCGACGGCCGCGTCCGCGTCGCTCTGGTCCTCCGGCGGCGGCGGCGCGAGCTGGCGCCAGGCGAAGAAGCCGAAGCGGACGCGCTTCGGGTCCGCGGCCGCGGGGAGCATGCGGCTGTTGCGGAGGAAGAAGGCGACGCGCTGGCAGTCCGTCCGCTTGTGGCCGCCGGCCGCGGTGCCCGACTGGCTCAGCACGACGACGTGCGCGCCGTCGTGGGCGGCCTCGGCGACGGCGTTGAGCGCCGCCTTGCCGTCGTCGCAGAGCATGGCGATGGCCTCGGCCGTGGGGCCCGTGCGCGCGCAGAAGAGGACCTCGCCGGCGTCGTCGACGCACCACGCCGTCGGGAGCTCGACCACGTCGACCTTCTCGAGCGCGTCGTCCGTGAGGCGCACGGGCCCCGGCCAGGCGCCCGCCGCGTCCCGCTCGGCGGGCGACCGCGCGTCGACGAGCACGTAGCGCTCGAGGCTCGGCTGCTCGAGCGCGGACCGGAGCTCGACGGCCGACAGCTCGACGCGGCCGTAGAGCTGCGCGATGAGCGACGGCATGTGGTGCAGGTTGAACGTGAACACGGACTGGAAGATCTCCGCGGCCCAGTCGTCGTCGTCGACGTCCGCCGTCGCCGCCGCGGCCGCGCCCTCGCAGGCGTCGGCGAGGCACTTGTAGGCCTCGGCCAGGCGCTGGAACTGCTCCTTGGACCCGCCCTTGTCCGGGTGCGCGCGCAGGGCCTTGCGCTTGTAGGCCTTCTTGAGCTCGTCGGCCGTCGCCGCCTCGCCGACGCCGAGCAGCGCCAAGGCCTCGGCGCGGGTCATTGCGGAGGCCATCGGGCGCGGGCAGCCCCCTGCACTTGCTCGGCAACTTGACGTCGATCGCACTAGTCTTTGTAGGGGTGTTCGACCGCGCGCCGCATGCATGGAACTCGCGCCTTCACCGCGTATTCGCGCGCCGCGGCGGGCGCCGGAGCCCCAGCACGACGGGTCGCCTTCGTGCGCGGCGGTTCGACGGAGTACGATTAGGCTATACGCGGGCGCGACTCGGAGGCGCCGCGCGTTCGGCGGAGCGAGCGAGGCGCCGTGTCCCGGTGCCGACCCTTGGCGGACGACATCTCGGGTCGCGTCGAGGCGGCCGTCGGCGCGCTAGTCGAAGTCGATGCACTCCTTGGGGATGACGCCGCCCTTGGGGACCTCGCACTCGTCGAGCATGTCGTCGAGCTCGTTGGGCGTCTTGCCCTCGAGTTGCGGGTCGTTCGCCGTGACCACGTTGCCCGCGGCCGCGCTGGCCTCGACGGGCGCCTGCGAGCGTCGCGTGCGTCCCGGACTCGACGCGTCGCGTCTTCCCGAGCAGCCGGAAGAAAGGCGCGCGCGCGTCCCGGACTCGACGCGTCTTCCCGAGCAGCCGGAAGAAAGGCACGCGCGCGTCTCGATCCGTCGCCGACTGCGCATCGGCGACGCCGCGCGCGTGTCCCGTCGGCTTCCCGAGGCGGAACAAAGGCTGGGACCGACGCTGGGAGCACGCACGTCGAAGTCGTCGAGGTCCGGCGTCGCGCGCATGCAGACGGCGCGCGAGGGCGCGACGAGGGGACGGAATGCAACTGCAGACGAGACGAGGACGAGCAATTTGAGCATGGTGCGGCTCGAGTCGGGCGGGGACGCAGGTGGCTTTGGCTCCGATTCCCGAGGCGCTTCGGCGCTTCCAAAGCTGGGACCTCAAGTTTACTTCAAGGACGTCACGCGCGCGGTCCGGCCGCGCGCCCACAGCTCCGCTCGCGAAGAACGCGCGAGACGCCGGGCCCGCGTCCGCTCGCCTCGGGCCGGCGCGGGCGCGCGCGGCCGCCGCCGCGGCTCCGCCCCTCGAGAGCGCCCCGAGCGCCCCCGGGGGCTCGAGCTCGCGGCCTTCGCGCCCCTCCGGGCTCGCCCCCCCCCGGGCGGACCGACGTCGCGCAGGCTCATGTTAGGCTAGGCGCGCGGGTCGGGCGGCGCGCGCGGCGGGCCGGCGGCGCGGGTCGGCGACCGGCGACCTCGGGCGCGCCGGGTGTCCTCGCGCGCGTCGCTCAGTAGACGTAGTTCTTGACGAAGAGCGACTCCTCGTCCGAGGGCTGGGAGCCCGGGACGTACTTGCCGAGGTTGGCCTCGGAGTTGGCCTGCGCGCGCGCGAGGAGCTGCTTCTGCGCCGCGTCGTAGTTCTCCTCCTTGCCGCCCCACATCTTGATGCACGACGACTGGAGCGCGCGCGAGTAGGAGAAGGTGAGGGCCGTCGTCGACTTGCGGGAGACCTTGTTGATCTCGTTGAGGTAGATGGACGCGTCCTCCTCGGAGATGCCGCCGGAGAGGAAGGTGACGCCGGGCATGGCCGCGGGCACGCAGCGCTCGAGCGTCTGGACCGTGAGCGCCGCGATCGTCGCGGGGTCCGACTTCTCGGGGCACTCGATGCCGGGGACGACCATGGCGGGCTTGAGGAGGGAGCCCTCGAGGAGGACGCCGTTCTCCTGGATCTTCTTGTAGACCGTCGTGAGCACGCGCTCCTGGACCTTGGCGGCCGTGTAGACGTCGTGCGTGCCGTCGATGAGGATCTCGGGCTCGACGATGGGCACGAGGCCCGCCTCCTGGCAGATGCGCGCGTAGCGCGCGAGGTCCTGGGCCGCGACCTCGATGGCGAGGTCCGTGGGCAGGTTCGCGGCCGTGTCGACCTTCAAGGCCGTGCGCCACTTGGCGAAGCGCGCGCCGCGCGCGTAGTACTTCTGGCAGCGCTCGAGGAGGCCGTCGAGGCCCGTGCACCAGTTCTCGCCCTCGCCGGCGCCGACGAGGGGCTGGAGGCCCATGTCGACCTTGATGCCGGGGATGATGCCGATGCCGCCCATGACGTCGACGAACGGCTTGCCGTCCGGGTCGTCCTGGAAGAGCGTCTCCTCGTAGAGGATGGCGCCGGAGATGTACTCGCTGATGCCGGGAGTCGTGAAGAGCAGGTTGCGCCAGATCTGGCGGTTCGCCTCCGTGTTCTCGAGGCCGATGGACTCGAGCCGCTTGCCGACGGTGCCCGTCGACTCGTCGCACGCGAGGAGGCCCTTGCCCGGGAGGGTCATGGCCTTGGCCGTCGCCTGGAGCTCGTCGGAGTACTTGGCGAGCGACATCTGCGTCGCCGCGGGGGCCGCGCGGCTCGTCGAGGGGAGCGCCCGCGGCGCCACGAGGGCGTCGCTTGAAGCGAGGAGCGAGAGGGCGAGGATCGTCTTGGCCATGGTGCCTACGGCGGTCGGGCGGTTTCCCACGGCTTTTTCGCGAAGGGCGCGTCGGCGGGGGTCGCGGGGCGGCGACTCGCGCGGCGCAAATTGAGGACGCGGTGACGTGCTGCTGCTACTTGCCGGGATCGCGGTGGTCGAGAGGACTGTCGTGAGCACTGAGATGGCACGCGCGGGGGCACGCTCTCTCGTATCGGAACGATGAAGGAAACTTTGGCTCGTTGTACCATTTTACGTGATCCGCCGCGGCTTCGTACGACGTGCCTCGCCGGCCCAGCCTTCAGGCCATCGTGCTCGGCCAGGGCAGCCGCGGCGGCGCGGTCGAAAAACGCCGGCTTGCGCCAAGAAAACCGCGGCGTCGGGACGTATCGCCGCTCCCGACGCTACACACGAAGCCGCCTCCCGCTCCGTCGTCAGAAACACGCGCCAAGCGGACGTTAGAGGGCCCCCTTCCGTTCCACGACGGCCCAGTGGGCCATGGTGAAGGCGCCCATGCCCGACGCGCCCGCGTGGGCCCGGGGCCGCTCGTACCAGACGGGCGCGACGTCCAACACGCGCCACGCGGGCGCGTCGAAGAGGGCGCGGATCTGCGCCTCGGAGATGCGCCGCGGGTTCGACCAGGGGTCCGGGTTCGCGTCGGAGAAGCAGCCGAGGTAGAGGCGCCCGCCGCAGCGCGTGACCTGCGTGGAACTCAAATCTTCAAGCCGATGCGCGTAATTGAATCTCTTCCGTTGTGCTTCGAGATCTCGACGAGAGCGAACGATTCGTCCAAAAATCAGCCGAAACGACTTCGATGTGGCCGAGCTGGAGCATGTCAAAGTTTGGTCGATTTCCGCCCCGCGCGCGACCTTTGCCAATTCCCCGACGTAGGTGCGCTGGCTCGCGTCGTCGAGGCAGTGGAGCAGCGCCGAGTCGAGGACCACGGCGAAGCCGCCCGGCTGCCGCGCCGCGGCGCGCGCGACGGCCGAGGACGCGAGGTCGAGCCCCGACGCGCGGACGAACTCCGCGGACCCGCCCGCGTCCTCGATGGCGGCGCCGAAGACGTCGCGCGACCGGCGCCGCGCCTCCGCGAGCGCGCCCTCGGAGATGTCGAAGCCCACGACCTCGTGGCCCCGCGCCGCGAGCCAGTTCGCGTTGTCGCCCGCGCCGCAGCCCGCGTCCAGGATGGGGCCCGCGCGCGCGTCGCCGAAGTCGCCGCGCTCGAAGGCGTGGCGCACCGGGGGCTGCCTGCGGGGGAAGAAACCAAAAGGTCCGGCGAGCCTCGGCGTCACGAACCGGCCCGGCGAACCTCGACGGCTGATTCTTCGGACGGATCGTCTTCCCTCGGCGAGAGACGGTGAATGACCGTGCGCCTCCGCGCATGTTGAAGTCACGTCTTCTCTCGGCGAGAGACGGTGAACGACGTACGTCAAAACCGCCCGGAGGACCCGCGCGCGGCCGCCGAGGTCCCAGGGCACGTAGTCGCCGCCCGCGTAGTCCAAGCTCGCGAAATAGGCCGGGCCCAGCACCTCCGTCGATTTGTCCTCCGTCGATGTCGCCTCCTCGGCGGCCGCGCGCTCGGCCGCGGCGTCGGCCGCGGCGCGCGCCTCGGCCTCGCGCGCCTCGGCCCGCTCGAGCTCGCGCGCGAGGCTCGCGCGCCGCGACGCCGCGGCCTCGACGTCCGCCGCGAGCCTGGCGGCGTCGTCCTCGTCCTCCTCCGCGCCGTCGCCGACGAGGAAGTGGCGCCAGGAGACCCACGCGGCCGCGTAGACCTCCGCGGGCTTCGACGGCACGTACGACGACCGGCCCTCGCCCTGTTCGAGCCAGTCGCGCCAGTCGTCCTCCGTCGCGAGGCCGAGGCGCCGCGCCCACGCCGCCGCGGCGTCGTAGGGCAGCCAGGCGCGCTTGCGCCGCGTCACGGACGTCCGGTACCGGTTCTCGAGGCTCTCGCGGCTCATGCGCAGCCGCAGCTCCGTCATCGACGCCTCGTCGAGCTCCTCCGGGTTATTCGTGTTCGGCGTGCTGCGGAGCGGCGCGCGGCCGCGGTTATTCGTGTTCTGCGTGCTGCGGAGCGGCGCGCGGCCGCGCTCGTGCCGCGGCGGGGCGATGAAGGCGCTCGCGGCGGCGAGGAGCGCCCATTGCCGCATGATGGCTCCCATCGTCTCGCCTCGTGCTCCTGCAAAGGTTTGCGATGAAGCGCGTGCCATGGGCGCCGGACGCAGTGCGCGAAACCACCATAGGGCTAGCGCGCGCCATAGGAATTATTAATTATTAATCTGCGGTCGCCCGGCTAGAGGTCCTCATAGAGGTCCTCCGTCCATCAAGTTGTCGGTCAACTTGAATCGTTGTTGCACAGCCGCCATCTGGAAGCTTGCCATCCACATCCTCGAGAAACCTTCGGCTTGCTGCGGTAAAACAA
>Ga0257110_1001026_pt1 | contig 13116 bp, 11 predicted proteins | sample LP_taG_7_FD_190184 | JGI IMG/M metagenome (GOLD analysis project Ga0257110, IMG submission 190184) | Marine microbial communities from Northeast Subartic Pacific Ocean, Canada - LP_J_2015_P26_10m | ecosystem: Environmental > Aquatic > Marine > Oceanic | place: Canada: Northeast Subartic Pacific...
CTTCGCCCGGGCCCTGGCCCGGTTGCGGCCCTTCCTCCAGCTCGAGGACGACGGCGAGCGCGCCGTGCTCCACGCGTCGCTGCGCCGCTGGCTCCGGACCGCCGGCCCGTTCCGCTGCGACGACGGGCGCGGCCACGCGGTCATGGCGTCGCACCACCTGCGGCGCATCCACGCGCTCACGGTGCGCCAGCACGCCCTGCTCGGCTTCGCGGCGTCGTCGGCGCCGGCGCTGAACGTGGACCGGAACCAGCAGGTCGTCTTCCACGTCCTCGAGGCCGCGGGCCACTGCGAGCGCGCGGCCGCCGGCGACGCCGACGCCGCGGCCGCGGCGCTGCGGGATCTCGCGGGCGACGCGGCGCTCGCGACGGCGGACGCCCAGGGCCGCACGGCCGTCCACTTCGCCGCGAAGCACGCGACGAAGAAGGTCGCCGCGCTCCGCGTCTTGCTCGCGGCGCTGGAAACGGCGGACCCGCCCGTGGCCGTCGCCGCGAGCCGCGGCGGCAAGACGCCCCTGGCGCTCGCGGCGTCGCGGGGCCGCGTCGACGCCGTGGCGGCGCTGCTCCAGTCCACGGAGGCCTACGCGGCGCGGGGCGGCGCGCAGCGAACGGTTGTGGCGGACGCGGCGCGCGACGCCGCGCGGCACGCGGCGGCCGCGGGCGCGGCGCCGTGCGTGCGCGTGCTGCTCGCGCGGGGCGGCTTCGACGACGTCGGCCGCGACGACCTCGACGCGGCCGTCGCCGCGGCGCTCGCGGACGGCCTCGAATGCGGCGGGCGGTCCGCGCTCGACGTCGCCGTCGGCCGCGAGCGCGTCGACGCCGTCGCGGCGCTGCTGCGCGGCGGCGACCGCGAAAATGACGACCTCGACGCGTGCCTGCGCGCCGCGGCGGCGCGGGGCCACGAGGACCTCGTGCAGCGGCTGCTGGCCGCGGGCGGCGACCCGTCGCGCGGGCCGGCGCGCGGCGGGCACCGCGCGCTGAACGCCGCGGCGCGCAACGGCCACGCCGGGGCCGCGCGGCGGCTTTTGAGGGATGCGCGGGGCCTGGCGACGCTGGGGCTGGGGGACTACTGGGGCCGCACGGCGCTGCACGAGGCCGTGTACCACCTCCGGTGCGACGTCGTCCGCGAGCTGTTGGCGGCGGCGCCGGACGCGCTCGATTTACTGGAGCGCGCGGACCGCGACGGCGCGACGCCCGTGCACGTCGCCGCGTACTGGTCCAAGGGCCGCGGCGCGAAGCCCGGCGCGTCCGCGCGCGCGAACAAGATCCTCGATTTGTTGCTCGAAGTGCCGCTCGCGGGCGGCGCGTCGCTCGACGACGCGCGGTCGCGGCGGCTCGCGAAGATCCTGGACACGCGCGACGCCGACGGCTGCTGCCCGCTGGCGCGCGCGGCGCGCGCCGACGGCGACCAGCTCTTCATGGTCGCGCGGTTTTTAGCCGCGGGCGCCGCCGTGCCCGGCGACGCGCCGGCGGCCGCGAAGGCGCGCGGCAACGACCGCGTCGCCGCGCTGCTCCGCGACGAGCTCGCCCTCGACGGGGACCCGGCCCTCGCCTTCGACGGCGACGACGACGACGTCTGGGCCGCCGCGACGCGCGGCGACGCCTTGGCCGTCCGCGCGAAGCTCGCGCGGCAGCCGGGCCTCGCGACGGTGCCGGACGTCCTCGGCCGGACGCCCCTGCACCTCGCCGCGCTCTGCGGCAACGTGGAGTGCATCCGGCTCCTGCTCGCGCACGGCGCCGCGGACGACGACGGCGCGTGCTACTCGGCCGCCGCGAGCCCGGAGGCCCAGTTCGCGCTCCGCGGCCGGACCGCACCGCGGCCGGACCTGCCGGCCGCGCGGCCCTACGACCGGGGCGTCGACGACGACGACTACCTCGGCGGGCCCCTCGGGGACGAGCTCGAGGGGCTGCCCCTCCGCAACGCGACGACGGTGCGCTACCGGTAGTCGGCTGTACATACTTGTGTGAAAGAACGCTTACGCCTCGGTCGGACCGCGTCGCTCGGCCGGCCCCCGACGTCGCCCCACATGGCCATGCCTCAGCGCGGCTCGCGGAGCGCCGCCTCCAAACACGCTGACGCCGCGCCTCGGTCGGACCGCGCGTCGCTCGGCCGGCCCCATGCCTCAGTGCAGCTTGCGGAGCGCCGCCTCCATTCTCTCGAGGGCGCAGTCGCGGATGTTCGCGGCTTTGTGGCGCCGGCGCAGCGTCGCGAGCGCCCGCCGCTTGCACGCGCGGAGGCTCCCGCTCGCCGCGACGACGCGCGCGCCGCCGCCGAGGAGCGCCGGCAGGTGCTTCGCGGACCCGCGGTCGACGCGGACGACGCAGGTCCGCGTCGCGCCGTCGAAGAAGCGCACGACGGGGTTGAGCCGGCCCAAGCCGACCTCTCCCAGCTGCTCGAGGGCCCGCGACCGCAACACGTTGCTCACGCCCGCGCTCGAGTCCATGGCGCCCATCGTCGCGACGACGGTGAAGTAGCGGTGCTTCGCGAGGGACGACGCCATGGGTGCGGCGGCGGATGGCCACGCTCGAGCTGGGCTCAGACGCTGGCCATGCGCGCCACAAGGAAGCCAGGCCTTGCGATGGTGCCGCTCGCGGCGCCCGCAGAGCCTGAGCCGCCGAGCGCTACGCCGGCCGCGGCCGGCGCGGACGACGCCGCGGCCGCGCGGCCACCGCTCAAATTCGCGATGACCGCCGCGCGGCCGCACAAGTTCCAGAAGCCGAAGCCGGTGGAGCCGGCCACTTATTGGGCCTACAATGGCGACAGCGACGACAACAAGGCGCCGGCGACGCTCCGACCGCTCGAGGACGTCCCTGGCATCGACGACGACGACGACGACGAGGCGTCGGCGAAGCGCCCGCGGCCGGCGCCGGCCGCGCGCGCCAAGCGCGAGGCGCCCGCGGCCGGCGCCGCGGACGACGCCGCGGCGCGTCCGCCGCGCGTGCTCGCCATCTCCATGCGGCGCGGCGGCTACCGCCTCGCGTCCTTCGACGGCCGCGCGATCCCCGCGCCGGCGGCGCGCAACGGCGACAAGCGCGCGAAGCGCGCGGCGGCGCCTCCGCCGGCGCCGATGGACGACGACGACGACGGCTCCGACGGCGACGACGGGCTGCCGCTGCGGCCCTACGACACGGCGGAGGCGCGGGCGCTCTTCGCCGCGCTGGACCGGGGCCGCGTGCCCGCGCCCCTGCGCCACTTCGCGGACCCGTCCACGGGCCTGCTCCGCGTGAACGTCCGCGACTCGCGGACGCCGAAGATCGTCCGCAAGTCGACGCTGGTGGCGCGCCTCGACGCGGGGACGCTCGCGGCGGCGGCGGCGAAGCGCGAGCGCGCCGTCGCCGACGCCGCGGCGCCGCCCGGGCCGCGGCCGGCCGCGGGCGCGACCGTACAGGAGCGCGCGCGCGCGTCGCAGGTCGACCGCTACCTCGAGAAGAAGAAGGTCCGCGCGATGCTGCACCGCGCGCGGGCCATCGAGAAGGACCTGGCCGTCGCCGACGCGCCGGACCTCGAGACGCGCGCGCGGCCCCTGGCCGCGGGGCCGCCGGGCGCGCGCCTGGCGCCGCCGCTCGCGGCCTACCGCCACCTCTCGCTCGAGACGGCCCTCGAGGAGGACGACGCGCCGACGGGCGGGCCGCCGCCGCCGGGCCTCGCGCTCCTCGAGGCGCGGTCGCGCGGCGCGCCGGGCGACGGCGACGGCGAATGCGCGCTCGACCGGACGTGGGACGGCGAGGAAGCTCCGGGCGCCGCGGCGGTGGCCGCGGCGATGGCGCGCGAGGCCGAGGCCCAGCGGCGGCGGGCCAAGTACCTGCCCCGGAGCGACGAGGACCCGTCGGAGTACTGCCTCCGCGACAAGCACCGCGGCGGCGACGCGCCCGCGCCCGCGCCCGCGCCGGCCGCGCCCGCGGCGGAGACCGGCGCGCCGCGGCGCGCCGTCGTCGAGGACCGCGCCTACGGGGCGTGGCGCGGCGACGCGCCGCGGGATGTCGACGGCCGCTCCGACGTCGCCGCGGTGCTCGAGCGCCTCCGGCTCATCACGGACGTCGCCGGGCCCTTCATGGCGAGGGAGCGCGCGGCGCTGGCCGATCCGCTGGCGGTGCCGATGGACGAGGCGTAAAAGTTTTAGTAGCCACCCTTGGGCGAGACGAAGGACGCACACACGCCGGCGGCGTCGTGGGGAATGGCGGCGCACTTCGTGATGACGGAGACCCAGACGCGGCGGCGGTTGGCGGCGAATTGGTCGAAGAAGGTGTATTTGCGGAGGGACTTTCGCACACTCCGCTGTCTCACTTCATCCACGAGCGCCCCAGCGCGGAGAAGAGCAAGCCTGACGCGACGCTTCCGGAATGGAGGGACCCAAGACACGGTTTCAATCAAATCGAGTGAAGTGTTTCCATGACCAGTTTTCGAGTTGATGTCAGCGCCGCACTTGATGAGAGCGAAGATGACTTCGACATCCCCTCTTAACACGGCCTCGTGTAGCGCTGAGAAACCACCACCATCCCGCGCGTCGACGGATGCGCCTGCCTCGACCAGAACGGACATGACTTCTGCGCTCCGCGCTGCATGCAACGGGGGCTTCATAGCTGACAAAATCCCGTACTCACCAGACGCATTCGGATCAACGCCGAGCTCAAGCGCCCTTCGCACCCAATACAGGCGACTAGCCCCTACGGCGCCCATGAAGCGGTTCCTTGCTTCGATGGAACCCGGACTCTCGCGCAGCAAAAGATCCAGTGCCGCGCACTCCGCGCAGCCCGGCCCCTTGCCATGGAAGCAGGGCTGCTGGGAAAATGGCTCCGTCATAGCCCAAAGCCGCAACCGCCTTGAGTCTAGCAGCACGCCCAATGCTCGGCGCCGGCCATGACCCCGCAGCCCGGAGCCGGGGTAATGATGCACTCATCGAGCCGTCGCGGCCAACATCATCGTCGAGCGGCGGATTGCGCCGGGCACCGATTGCGCCCGCCCCGACCATCTTCGTCGTCCCCCGGGCCACGCCCGCGCCCGCACCGGCCATGCCCCGCCAGAAGAAGCCGCGGAAGGTCTTCAACGACCACATCGACGGGTGCCGCATCGTGCGGCTCCCGCAGGACGGCGACTGCTTCTACGCCGCCGTGTCCATGGCCTTCGCGTCCGACGGCCTGTCGTCGGCGGACTGCGCCGACGAGGCGCCGGCCTACGTCGGCGAGGCCGAGGTCGCGCGGCTGCGGCGCTGCGTGAGCCGGCGCGTCGACGGCGACGTCTTCGACACGTTCAAGATGCTCCACGGCGCGGGCCTCGACGACTTCTCGTTCATGCGGCGGATCCCCGACGCGGCCGCGCTGCGCACGAAGCTCTGCGTGTCCGGCGCCGAGAGCGGCACGAACCGCTGCGTCTGGGCCAACGACTTCGAGATCACGGCGCTCTGCGAGGCGCTGGGCGTCGTCGCGCTCATCGTCGACGGCGAGGCGTCGGACGCGGGCCGCTTCGTCGCGCTGCCGCCGCGGTCCTGCTGGGAGGACGACGCCCAGGCGCGGTCCTACGTCGTGCTGCTGCGGAGCGAGCGGCACCACTTCGACCTCGGGGAAATCGACGAGCGCTCGCTCTTCCGGGGCCTGGGGGGCGTGCCCAAGCGCGTGCGGCGCGCGTTCGCGCTGCCCGCGCCGGACCCGTCCTGCGCCGTGCCCGAGGTGCCGCGGCGGCGGGGGCCCGCGCCGCCGCCGCCGCCGCCGGATTTCAGCTGCCCGGCCTGCGCGCGGTCCTTCGCGTCGCAGCGGGCGCGCGCGGGCCACCTCGCCGCCTCCAAGCCCTGCCGCAAGAAGCTGGGCCTCGGCGGCGCGGCGAAGAAGCCCGCGGCCGCGCTCAAGCGGCCCCGGCCGACGTCGCGCGCCTTCCGCGCCTACGAGGAGAAGTGGGAGCGGTCCGCGGTCCGGAGGCGCGAGCCCGCGGCCGAGGCGCGGCTCCTCGAGAAGTACGCGGGTCTAGCCTTCACGGACGGCGACGCCGGCGCGACCTTCGTCGTGTCCGACGCGAACCTCGAGTGGTTCGGCAACTCGTGGACCGTGCTCTGCAAGCCGCCCGCCGGCGGCGCGGCCTTCGAGTCCTACGTCATCAACGCGGAGCTCCGCCGCATGATCGCGGCGACGGCCCAGCCCTCCGCCGTGAAGGTGTCCCGTAAGACGTAGCGCCTACCATTATTCGTCGACGTCGACGACGACGTCCGCGTCGTCGCAGTACGCGCCGTTGGCCATGGCCTCGAGCGCCGCCGGGTGGCCGCCCTTGAGCTCCTCCCAGCTCGCGCGCGGCTCGTCGGGCTCCGCGACGCGCGCGGGGGCCGCCTCGGCGACGACGTAGACGGGCGCGCGAGCGGGCCGGGCGGGCCGCGGGCCCTCGTCGCCGCCGCCCTCCTCGTCGCTGAGGCCGCCGGACGTCGGGGGCTCCGGCGCCGGCAGGTCCACGGGCGCCTCCTCCTCGGGGAACTGGCCGTCGTCGGGGTTGCAGCTCAGCGTGTTGCAGCAGAAGAGGAAGTCGATGGTGTCCATCTTCGGGTCGGAGCCGCGCGGCGAGAAAGAAACAGTCGGCCTTGCCTTGCGAACCAGCGCACGACGCGGTCCGCCGGAGCGTCGATTGCCGGCGCGACGCAGCCCCGTCTCCGGTGCGGTCGACGACGGTGGCGTCGGAACAAAGTCAGCGCCGTGCCAGCGCGGCGACGCAGCCCACGGTTTTTTAGCTGCGGCAACCTGAGCGGCACACCCGCTTCACCATCACCTTGATCCGCCGCGCCTCCGCGTCGTCGCGCGCGCATCGCACAGCGTCGACGCCGCCGCCACCGCCGGTGCACGCGAGCGTCTCCCGCGCCGCAAAAGCGTCGGCAGAGCGTCGCATCGCTTGCGCGCCGCGCGCCGCGCGCCGCCGCCGCGGGCGCCGTCGTCGCCATGCTGTCGCTGTGGCAGATGCTCAAGATCATGTGCGCCCGGCGTCCGCCGGGAAAAAAACAACGCGTCCCGTCATCTCCGCCGCGCGCCGCAGGCTGCTGCTGTCCAACGCGATGGCGATCCTGAACCGCCCGCGGTTCCTCTCGAAGTTCGAGTGCGCTCCCGGCGACATGTCCGTCAAGGGGCAGGTGCTCAATTTTCTCCTCGCCGCGCAGCGCGACGCGGCGTCGCTTCTTCGCGCGAAGCGCCGGCGCCGACCCGCGCGACGCAGGTACATGCGCCCGATCCTCATCCCCTGCAACGTCATCTGCATCTTCGTCGAGGTCCTCTTCGGCAGCTGAGGCGCGCGCGTAAAAGCGTCGCCGAGGGCCGCGCCTTCGGGGATAGCCGGACGGGGGCTGGGGGTCGCGATGAGGCGCGCGCGCACCTCGGGTCATTCCTCATCCGGGTTGGTCCACTTGCACCGAGACGCGCGTTTCCATGAACAAACCTGGCGAAAGATGTCGATACCCCGCGTCACCCATCGACGCCCGGATCGACGAGTCGAAAAAACAACAGCGACCACGGCTCCGCGTTAAGCTCCGCGCCGAGCCCGCCCGAGGCTGACGATGAAGTATGTATCATCATCAAGCAAGAAGTATCGTCAAGTTTCGCCGCGGAGATAGCGCAAAACGCCGTAGCAACCGCGCCGTCTCGCGCCGGGCCCTCGTCGCTCCGCGCCGCCGGCGAGGCGGAGTGCTACCATGTCGTCCGCTCGCGCCGTCATCAAGCAATCGGTGCGTGCCAGCCCTGTCCCGCCCTCGCTCCGTGGGCGCCGCCGCCGCCGCCGCCGGGGCTGCCGCGCGCCCCGCCCCGCCGCGCGCCGCCGCCGCCGCCGGGGCCGCGGAGGCGCCTCGACCGTTGCGCGCCCGCAGACGATGACGAGCGACATGCAAGACATGGCCATCAGCATCGCCATGGAGGCGCTGCTGAAGAACAACAGCGAGACGGACGTCGCCGCGGACATCAAGGCCGCGTTCGAGAGCAACACGCTGACGACGCGCGCGCGCGGCGTCGCGCGGCGGCGCCGCGGCGCCGCGCGAGACGCGTTCGCCCGCGCGCAGGTGGCACTGCTTCGTCGGGCGCAACTTCGCGTGCTACGTCACGTACGAGGCGTCGAGTTTCACGTACTTCTACATCGGCCAGGTCGGCATCTGCCTCTTCGCCACGGACTAGGGGGCGCGCGCGGGCCCCCGCGGACGCGACGTCTCGACGGCTCCGTCCCCCTCGGCGGGACGAGCATGGCAGGCCTCCCGGCCTTTGGACGCCGCCCGCGGGCTCCGCGCGCTCCGACCGAACATCGCACACGCCGGACGATGTAAGACCTCCGGACCTTACGCGCCGCGGCTAGAACTTGTCGAAGAGCGCGCAGACCTCCGCGAAGACGGCGTCGGCCGCGGGCGTCGAGTCGACGAGCGTGACCTTGTCCCGGGCCTTGAAGATCTCGATGATGGGCATGGTCGACTCGTGGTAGGTCGCGAAGCGCTTCTTGATGGCGTCGACGTTGTCGTCGGACCGCGCGGCGCCGCCCGCGGCCACCGTCTCCGCGGACCGCCGGAGGATCCGCTCCTGCATCACGGCCTCCGTCGTCTCGAGGTAGAGCAGCGCCCTACGTTTCACAAGATCGGTTCCCCAGCAAAAAGCGTGGCGCGCGAGGACGCGGCCCGACGCGCGCGACGTCGGCGCAGTCGGCCATGTTCGCCTCCCAGCCCTGGAGGTTGTCCGCGCTCCGCGGGAACCCGTCGATGAGGAAGTTCCGCGAGCCGCTCGCCTCCATGGCCTGGCGGATGAGCGCGAGCCTGCGGCGCGGCGCGGCATCCCCGGACGCGCGCGGCGAGACCCGCGGACGGACGCGGCCGTACGCGCGTGATCTCGACGGGGACGATCTTGCCCTCCTTGATGAAGTCGTTGATGAGCTCGCCGTTCTTGCTCGTCGGGTCCTTGCGCTCGGCGCGCAGCAGGTCGCCGGCGCTGAGGTGCACCCAGCCGTACGTGTCGACGATCCTCGCGCACATGGTGCCCTTGCCGCTGCCCGGGCCGCCGAGGACAAAAACGACGCGGAACTCCGGGCCTTTCTTCTGGAAGCAGTTGATGATTGTGTTCATGATCGCGGCCATGGCTGCGGCGACGACGTCGAGCGCTGGAGCGCTGCGGACGCGCGGCTCGGCGGGTGGTAGAGCGCTGCGCACGCGTGCGACGGCGCGGACGATGCGACGCTCTTGGCAAACTGGGGTTAAGTCGCCCCCGGGCGGCACTGGATCTGCTGCTCTCCGGCGCCGCAATCCGCGTCGGGCCCGCGCGTCGTCGAACTCGTTCGCCGCGCGCGCCATCCGCGGCGCCGCGCGCGAGGTGCTCGTGTGCCATGAATTTCATCAAGCGCACGTCGATCACGGCCAAGCACATGTACAAGCACAAGACCTTTGGCGGCGGCGGTTCCGAGGAGGTCAAGGACGAGGCCCACGAGACGGCCATGGCGGCCCAGGAGGACTACGAGAAGCGCGTCAAGACCCTGGTGGCCATGACCATGGACGCGCGCGCGCAGCTCGCCGAGGTCTTCCTCCAGCTCGGCCACGGCGCGCAGTGCGCCGTCGAGCTCGCGGGCGCCGAGGTCGACGTCGGCCTCGCGGGCGCGGCGATCGGGCTCCCGGGGTCCGCGGAGCCGGACCCGGCGCGGCTCGAGGCGCTCCTCGACGGCACGACGCGCGCGAAGGTCACCGCGGGCATGATGCAGGAGGCCTTCCACGGGTCCTTCGGGGAGGGGCTGCAGGAGGCGCTGCTCACGCCGCTTGAGAACGAGCTCGAGCTCTTCGAGAAGACCAAGGAGGCCGTCGCGAAGAGGCTCGAGGCCGCGTTGGACGCCCAGCACTACGCGCAGAAGGTGCGCAAGCTCTCCGAGTCGGGCAAGGACAAGGACAAGGACAAGCTCGAGTCGAACTCGGCCAAGGCCGCGGCCGCGACCAAGGCCGACGACGAGGCCCGGGCCGCGCTCGACGCCGCGCTCGGGGCCCACGACGCCGCGCGCCTCGAGCTCCTGAGCCGCCGCGTCGGCGAGCTCAAGGGCATGCTCCACCGCTTCTGCGAGCGCGTGCTCGAGGCGCTCGCCGCGCCGGACATGGAGGTCGGCCGCCGCGCGGACGCCGTGGAGCTCGACCGCTACAACATCTACGGCGACGTCAACGTCGAGAGCGCCATGGCCAAGCTCCAGAAGAACATGAACGCCTTCACGCTCAAGTCGCGGAGCTCGACGGAGTCCGTGTCCATGCGCATGGCGCTGTGTGGAATTCAACCGCTGGTTTGGGTGGTCCTGACCAAACTTGAGAATTCTCTAGCTCGGTCAAATCGAAGTCGATTCGGCTGATTTTTGGACGAATCGATTGCTCTCGTCGAGTTCTCGAAGCACAGCCGAAGAGCTTGCGTCGAAACTGTCGCATACGCGCACATTGAAGTCGGGTTGAAGATTCGAATTCCACACAGGCATGGCGCACATGCAGAAGCACGCGAAGACGACGTTCCTCAACAAGAAGCCCGACGGCGACGACGCGGCGACGGAGGACCCCCTGGAGCTCGAGGTCAACGAGATGGCGAAGCGCTACGACAAGGCCTTCGACCTCTTGGCGAAGCTCCGGGGCGCGCTCGCGGCGCTCCACGCGTGGTACGACGGCGGCTTCTCCGCCTTCGTCGGCGTCGCCGGCGAGCTCGCGGGCCTCGTCAAGGACGGCGACGGCGGCGGCGCGGCGGCGGCCGTGCTCCAGTTCCACGCGTCGCTCGAGGAGGTCCGCGGCTTCCTCGGTTCGGCGCTCCGCGAGCCCCTCGAGGGCCAGCTCCTCGGCGCGCTCGACGCGGGCCTCGACCAGTACCGGCCCCTGGCGACGGCGCTCAAGGAGCGCAAGGCGCGCGCGCTCGAGCGCGCGCACTACAAGGCCAAGGTCGCGACCCTGGAAGGGCAGACCGCGGCGCTCCACGCGAACGACAAGTCGACGGACAAGGCCAAGGCGGCCCACGACGAGCGCGTCGCCCGGAACCGGGCCAAGGCCTTCGAGACCGACGAGCAGGCCCGGGCGGACTCCACGGCCTGCCGCGACCAGCTCTTAGCCTTCGACGTCTTCTTCAAGAACTCCGTGATGAATTTGTGCGACCGCCTGCCGGCGCTCCAGCGCGACTTCTACGTCCAGTTCGGCGCCACGGTCGTCGGCGCCATGAAGCTCGACGCGTCCGTGGCCTCCGTGCAGGACACGGCCGCGGCGGCGAAGCTCGAGGCGCTCATGGCCGCGGGCGTCGTCGTCCCCAACGCGGGCATGACGCTGGACCCCGGCGCGGCGGCCCAGGCCGTGCGCCTCCGGTCCGCGAGCCGCGACGGCCTCTTCACGCCGCGCCAGGGCAGCCAGTCCGGGTCCTTCGCGGGCGCGCTCTCGAACTCGCCGCCGGACCGGCCGCCGCCGCCGCTCGCGCCGCCGGCCGCGCCGCCGCCGCCCGTGCCGCCGCCGCCGTCCGCGGCGACCCTCGAGGCCATGGCGGGCCGCAAGGAGTCGCTGAGCGCCGCCGAGGCCGAACAGGTCCGCAAGCTCATGATGGCCCAGGCCGGCGGCGCGCGGCCGCCGCCGCCGGCCGCGCCGCCGGCCGCGGCGCCGCCGCAGCCGCCGTCGAACCCCTTCGCGCCGCCGCCGGCACCCGCCGCGCCGCCGCCGCCGGCGCCCGCCGCGCCGCCCGCGCCGCCGCCGCCGCCGCCGCCGCCCGCGCGCGGGCCCCCGCCGGGCATGATCCAGGTCACGGCGCAGTTCGACTTCGCCGAGGTCCAGGCCGGCGACCTCGGCTTCAAGGTCGGCGACCTCATCCTCACGGACGAGGCGGCCTTCAACGCCGCCGGCGCGTCCGGCGGCTGGATCACCGGCGAGCTCAACGGCAAGTCCGGCTCCTTCCCGTCCAACTACGTCGCGCCCTAGCGCGCGCGACGCCAAGCAGAGAAACGAGCCCCCCCCCGTATGTAAGTTACCACGACACGTCGTGGAGCCTCGCGCGCGCCGCCTCCCGCCCGCGCCGCGCGCGCCCCTCCTCCGCGCGGCCGTTCTTCCGCGCGGCCCGGCGCTCGCCGTCCGTGCGGCTCCGCGGCGTGAGCCGGTCGTCGCCCCAGCCGTCGTTGACGCGGAGCGCGCAGCCGTCGCGGCGCAGGCGGAGCGCGAGGCGCGCGATGTTCCGCGCGTCGTCGAGGCCGCTGTGCGGCCGGCCCTCGAAGGTCAGGCCCAGGAGCGCGAGCTTGCTCTCCAGGTTGCCCGGCCGCTTGACGTCGTAGTGCTTGCGCAGGTGCAGCGACACGTCGACCCAGGTCCGCCAGCGCGGGTCCGCCGCGAGGTTCTTCCGCGCGCACTCGCCCAGCAGGAACTTCCGCAGGTCCCAGGGCCCGTCGGCGGCCATGGCGTAGGTGCCGGGCGCGAGGTTCTGTTGTTCGAGCCACGCGCGGAAGGCCGCCAGCACGTCCGCGAGCGGCTCCGCGGCGTCGACCGTTTCCTGAGAAATGCCCGTGAGCTTCGTGCAAAAGTCGCTGAGCCGCGGCCGCTCCGTCGGTCGCACGAAGCGCTGGAACGTCGGCCGGGCGAAGACGTCCTGGGATTCGCCGAGCGTCAGGTCCACGACGACGGCGGGGAACTCGATGATCTCGTGCGAAAAGGGCGTCTTCTTCTGGTACGTCGTGTCGGCGACGCACGTGCACTCGAAGTCGACGACGACGAGGTAGCGGTAGGGCAGGTCGTGCGGTGCGTTCGGCGTCGTCGGCGCGGGCGCCGCGGCCGGCGTCGGCGTCGTCGACGGCGCCGGCGCCGGCGCTTTGGGGTGCTGCTTTTGGCGCTTGGGTTTGTGTCGTCTCGCGGGCTTTTGCGGCGGCGCGGTGATCTGCTGTGGTGTCTGGCGGCCCAACGCCGCAGCGATGAAACTGCGCAGCCAAGCGAAGAACGCGCGCAGCGCTAGCATCGCTGCAAAATCAGGCGACCATCATGCTCTCCGACGTCAACATGCCGAGGGTGCACTTTTGAGCGCCGCGTCACCACGATGGGCTTCCGCGGCGTGCTCGTAGCCTGCAGCGCGCTGGCCGCCGCAGCTCTGCCGTCATGCGACTCCGACCGCCCGAATAGCTGGGCAGAGCATAGGACGCTGCATCTGCCCACGGACATGGCTGCTACTG
>Ga0257110_1001031_pt1 | contig 13081 bp, 10 predicted proteins | sample LP_taG_7_FD_190184 | JGI IMG/M metagenome (GOLD analysis project Ga0257110, IMG submission 190184) | Marine microbial communities from Northeast Subartic Pacific Ocean, Canada - LP_J_2015_P26_10m | ecosystem: Environmental > Aquatic > Marine > Oceanic | place: Canada: Northeast Subartic Pacific...
GGGTGCTAGGTGGGGAAGCAGAGGATTACCAGATAAAGTAATAGATAAAGCCGATGAACATCAAATAAAAACAGTTTCTTTAATTAAAACAGTAGAAGAGGCTAGAGACGCACTTGCTAATGGGTATGGTTTAAGTGTCTGTAGTAGCTATGGATTTTCTAGCAAAAGAGATAGCAAGGGATTCGCTCGTAAAAGTGGAGGCTGGAATCATGCAATGGCCTGGACGGCTTGCGATGACACAGGTAAAGAACCCGCTTTTCTTGTACAAAATAGTTGGGGTAAATTTAATAGTGGTGGACACCCAGAGTGGGGTCCAATTCCAGATGGTTCATTTTTGATCCATGCGGATGTAGCTGCTGGTATGTTAAGACAAAATGGAGCCTACGCTTTTAGCGATTTTAACGGGTTTCCACCGCAAAAACTACCTGATTATGGTTTTGTAGATTATTTATAATTCGCAGGTGTATTAAAAGAACATAAACTCTATAGTGTATTCTATGAAAGGATCATCATGGCAGATCGTAAAATATCGGAACTAGCTGAAGCCGCAAGTGTTGCCAGTGGGGACGTAATGATAGTGGTTACAGGTGTAGGTATAGCTGGTTCTACATTGACAACCAAACAGATTCCTTTATCTGGATTAACTAATCATATCGTTAATATAGAAGAATTGATCACACCAAACACAGGTATTTTCTTAAGATCAACACCCTCAGCTACTGCTAAAAACACATTAGAAATCAATACAACTGGTTTAGCATATACTGAACATACGCATACAACAACAGACATTACTGATTTCAATAGTGCAGTAACAGGCTTAATAGAACAAAATGTTAAATTTCAGTCTGCTGACTTAGTAGCAGTTGATAAAACAACTGTAGAAAGTACGGACCTAGTTATTCCTTTATCTGCAAATTGTAAATATCTGTGTGAACTAGGAACAATCATTGTAAATAATGAAACTAGTACAACAATTTCTGGATTTGTAGAAATTACAGGAACTACTAGAGTAAATAATCCTACTCAAATGTATGGTACTTGGAATTTTCTAGATACTAATGCTAATTCACAAGGAGTAGTTACTAATACCATTAATCCTATTAGTCGATCCGGTGCTTTAACAGATAGTTTGGATTCAACACTTAATAATCAAGCCGTCACTTTAGTAAATACTTTTATGATTGAAACGACAAATAATGAATCAGATACTGCTACTTTTATGTTCGCTCATGATAGTACAGATGCATCAACTAATGCTATATTGAAGAAAGGTAGCTGGTTCAAAGCCGAAAAAGTTATTTAAAGGATAAACTATGGCTGATAGTAAAATAACGCAACTGTCGCTATCGCCATATGCGTTAGACAAAGACCTTATAGTGGTAGTAACAGGACACCTTGAAGAAGGTGCTTTCCCTCGTAATACTAAGATGCCACTTTCTTATATTAGAAGATATGTCGTAAGACTTAATCTTTTAACTAATCCACAGTCAGGTATCAGTACTTTTTATAATAGTGGATTAAATATATTAACTATTAATCATACTCCGCTTACTGGTAATTTAATGAGGTATGATTATGCTGATACTCATCCTCACGATCAAACTATTAGTACTACGGGATTAAACTCTATTCAAGGTAACAATATAGAGATACAGTTTAGTAAGAACTCCCCCACTGCAATAGGAATGCATGAAAGGAATGGTCCTTGGTATAATGCTTTTAATAAAGAAGCAGATTTAGAAGACCCCTACTATTCTGGAATTATATCCGTAACAGGTGTTAATGCTGTTACAGAAAATAATATTATCAAAGATTATGAAAGTGTATGGCCATATAGTGGTCATTACTATAATAGTGGATTAAATACTATTGCAGGTAATAGCATAGACATTGCTTTTCTTGAAACAAACCACGCTGCCAATGCTATGTCTACAAGAAATGGTGGGTGGCACGATGGTTTTGCTAAAAATAATTTAGAAGGTAGATATTGGAGTGGTATAATATCTTTAACAGGCTTAAATGCCTATAGCGGTGCTCCCTATGGAAATTTAATGAGGGTAGATATCGATGTCGATCAATGGCCTTATAGTGGAGTTTTATCTACTACAGGACTTAATTCTATTAAAGGTAATTTAGTTGATATACAGTTTGAATCTACTAGTGAAGCTGCTTCTTGGATGCATAGTAAAAATGGAGGTTGGCATCATACTTTTAATAAGAACAATAATTTGGGAAACAAATATCATTCTGGTATTATTTCAATTACTGGTTTGAATGCGTATAGCGGGGCTCCCTATGGAAACTTAATGAGAGTAGACTTCGACGTAGACCAATGGCCGTACAGTGGAGTCATTTCACAGACAGGTCTTAATGCTATTGTCGGTAATAATATGGACATAGTGTTCAAAGCTACTAGCGAAGCCGCTGTAGGTATGCATGCTAGAGATGGTGGATGGCATGATGAGTTTAGTAAAACTAGTAATTTAGGTAATAAATATCATTCAGGTATAATATCTACTACAGGCTTGAATGCTTACAGTGGGGCTCCTTACGGCAATCTGATGAGAGTAGATTTCGATGTAGATGAGTGGCCTTATAGCGGAGTAATTTCGCAGACGGGCTTAAACTCCATTATGGGAAATAATATAGATATACAATTCCAATCAACCAGCGAAGCTGCACAATGGATGAACAGCAAAGATGGAGGTTGGCACGATGGATTTAGTAAAACAAATAATTTAGGAAACAAATATCATTCAGGCATTATCTCAATGACAGGTCTTAATGCCTATAGTGGAGCACCTTATGGAAATTTAATGAGGGTTGACTTTGATGTTGACCAATGGCCATACAGTGGAGTTATTTCTCAAACGGGTTTAAACTCTATAGTTGGTAATAATATGGATATTGTTTTCCAGGCTACAAGCGAAGCTGCTGTAGGTATGGACGACAGAAGAGGTGCATGGGATAGAAAATTTACCACAAATCATTTAGGTAATAAATATCACTCAGGTATTGTATCTACTACTGGTTTAAATGTATATGGTGGACATCCGTATGGTAACTTAATGAGAGTCGATTTTGATGTTGATCAATGGCCGTATAGTGGTGTCATTTCGCAGACAGGACTTAACGTTATTCAGGGCAACCTGATAGATGTAAGATTTAAATCCAATTCCCTAGCTGCTCAAGGAATGCATAGCAGAAATGGTAATTGGTTAGAAGGTTTTAATAAAAGTACTCACTTAGGCGAAAGATACCATTCTGGTATTATCTCTGTTACTGGTTTAAATGCATATAGTGGAGCACCTTACGGAAATCTTATAAGAGTGGACTTTGACGTTAATCAGTGGCCTTACAGTGGTGTTATATCACAGACAGGTCTTAATGTTATTCGTGGTAATAATATAGATATTCAAGTTCAATCAACCAGCGAAGCTGCTACAGCTATGCATAGTAGAAATGCTAGTTGGTTAAATACATTTAATAAAAATAATCATTTAGGTAATAAATATCATTCTGGCATTATCTCTATTACAGGTGTCAATGCACGAACTGAAAATTTAATCGTTAAAGAATACGAAGACGTATGGCCATATACAGGAGTATATTATAATACTGGATTAAATGCTACTGCTGGTAATCACGTAGAAATTCAATTTTCTACTGATACTGATGCTGATTTTCATTACAAAAACTATAATGGTACTAGCAGGATGGGAGGTAAATATCAAAGTGGTATTATCTCTGTAACTGGACTCAATGTTATTCAAACTACTGGTAATTTAATTGAAAATTATGTACAACATGAAGTTTGGCCTCGTCGTAATGTTTTACATACAGTTAAATTAAATGCTTATCACGGTCATCCGTGGGGTAATAATGTTAGAGTAGATTTAGACAATCAATGGCCTTATAGTGGTATCATATCACAAACTGGATTAAATGTTATTCGTGGTAATCTTATTGATATTCAATTTGATTCAAGCTCAGAAGCTGCCACTAAAATGAATAATACTAATGGTGCTTGGGACAATAATTTTAGCAAGTCTAACCATTTAGGTAACCCATATAATTCAGGTATCATTTCTGTAACAGGGCTTAATGTGGGAGATGATGGAAACAGAATAAGTTATACAATAGAAAACAATTGGCCTTATAAATACAATATCGATGCTACTGGACTTAATATCGTTAGAGGTAATACTTTTAGTAATGCTTTAAACGGTATAGGTTATAATATTGAACCAGATGATCATCATCGTTATGATTTATTTTCTTTAAGTAAAATTAAACAAAATTGGACCACTCAAACGATTATTGCTGACAATTCTAGTAGAACAACAACGCATGTTCTAGATTCTGGAGCTTTTATCAGTTATTGTAATGTAAAACATATAAGACCTTATGATAATTTATACCTATTAACAGAAGCATCGCTTAGGCTAGAAGATAACTGTGTTATGATTGTAATACCACAAGTAGCTGACTTAAACGATACCAATAGCTCGGCAGCACTTAATCAAAAATTAACTGAAATAGGGCTCACTACGAGTGCGTTTACTCCAGTAACTATAGGAGGAATAACAGATGCAGCTAATACTGATTATCAATTATGGGATCCTTGGCAACTAGAAATTGATAATTCAAGCGCTCCTTTAAAGCTAGCTGTTACTATCAGTGGATATAACGTCACTCTTATGGACGATGATCCAATTGAATTTTCAGCACCTGATATATTGTATAAGGGTGCTAATGGCCAATCTAGTCAAGTAAACGGTGGTAATTTATATTTGGGTAGAGATGAATTAATATATGAAAAACATAGAACCAGTACCGCGTTAGGTTTAGCTAGAACAAATAATTTAAAAGTAGATTTTGGCTCATCCCCTTCTGCATCAATAGATACTAATGAAGGTTTAAAAATTACATCTAATCCATCAGCTTCAGGAATTGCCCTATCTTTAGATCCTACCAGTAATCCATATGCTCTAGGTTCGAACAGAGCTATGTCACTTAAAGCTGTTGTGACTCCTTTAATAAGTTCCTCTACTTATAATATAAATGGCTGCATTGGTATTAAATATAGTTTAACAAATACAAAATATAAAAGACAATACAGAAAACATTTAGGAACAGCAACTGCTGATGGTACGGATCAATTAGGAAAAGTAATTTTTATAGGTGACCAAGTCTATAGATATTTTACATCTAATTCTTATGTAGCAGAAACAAGGTGGACTATTAACAATACTAGATATTTAAAATGTGAACCTATGGAACAGGCACCAACAATTACTTTTACTACACAGCCTACAAATCAAACGTCAGAAGCTGGATCTGCAATTTTCACAGCGGTTGCAAAAGTAAATGATTATACCGATCCTCTTTACCAATGGCAAGAAGCTCCTGCTGGAACCACAAACTTTACTGACATGGCGGCCCTCTCCAGCAACTCCTATAATGTGAATAATTCTAGTTTAAGTCTAACTAATATGCAACACCCAGCAGATGATGGTAAAAGATACAGAGTTAAAGTAACTGCTTATGATGGACTTACAACGTCCATAAGTAATTATGCTACGCTTACTACAGAACCACCTACTCTTACTGTCACTACCCATCCAAGTGATCAAATTATAGCATCGAACGGAACAGCCTCATTCTATTCCAATGCTACTTCGAACGTTGGTGGAACCACTATTGATAAACAATGGGAAGTTAGTACTAACGGAGGAGCAACTTACAGCAATATAGCTAATGCTACATCTAATACTCTAAATCTAACAGGATTAACAAGTTCAGATCATGGTAATAGATATAGATGTGCGTTTAGTTCTTCAGGATTTAGTACGGTCCATAGTAATTCAGCAGATCTATTCTTTATATCAACTCCAGGTGACGGTGGTGGCGGTCTAGATCTTGCTATTGCGATTAATGGTCATCCTACAGATCAAACAATTTCTAGAGGAATTGCAGTTTGGACTGCTTCAGCTACTCTAAGTGGTAGTAGTTCATTCGAATTATATTACATATGGGAAAAAAGCACTAACGGAGGAGCAAGTTACTCTCAAGTGCGAGCAGGTGTTGATCTGACTAGTATCAGTAATGATCTGTCTGTTAGTTACTCTAACGGTAAGTACAGTCCAAGTCCATCATCGAGTGACGGAACAGGTGGTCTAACGTATGCTACTTACGATCAATCATTATGGAGAGTTAAAGTTAGAATAAATGGATTCGGTAATGACGTAGAAGTTATAAGTAATTCTGCTACTCTCACAGTAAAAGAAATTGATATTACAAGTCAGCCTACTGGTAATGAAATTAATGGTAGGACTATGATAACTCGTAATTACTCACGAAATTACATTCCTACTAATAACGGTTCTGTAACATTATCAGTAACAGCTGTTGCTCGTAACAGTTCAGCTACATTGTATTATCAATGGCAAGAATCTTCTAACGGTTATACTTGGACAGATATAGCTGGACAAACTAGTTCAACATTATCCCTTACAGGATTAACACAAAATACCACAGAAAATGAGTATAAGTGCTTAGTAGATGATGGTAGTAACTTCAGTGCTAGTGACGTTGCAGGTATGGTAAGACAAGAAAGTGACCAAGCTAGAGTTACTACTTCTACCTTTATCTCAGCTTCAAACACCAACGTAGATGATAATACGAGCTTTGCTACTGTTGACCGAGATGCAACAAGCACAGTTGCTGAATACACATTTATTACTTTCTGTTATGATCTAACAGATGAAGTTGGTCACAGTGTATCTCTTGATGCACAAGCTGACGGAACCGCAACTATTGAATTTGGTCAGCCATCAGCATTAACTTCGGTTGCTTCATTCTCTGCAACCCATCCTAATCAAGTGACTAACAACAAAAGTCTTGGAGCATCAAACAGCACAGCATACTCTGCTGGCGACACAATTAACTTAAAGGTTACTGGTCAAGTTAGTCAGTATCTAGCTAGACTTAATATTCCATTACCTTAATTATAGTGTATATAATATTGGAGGTAAACTATGAGATTTTTAGATAAGATTGCATTAAATAGATTAATTGCTATTATTACTAGCTTTATTCTAAGTATTATTAAAATTTTTAGTCCTAATACAGATGTGGTATCTCCTCCTAAAAAGAGAAGACCATTAAGGGACTTACTAGATAAATGGATTAAGTAAACATGATTAAATTTATTTTCGGTACACTACTGATAGGTTCTTTAGTTTTTGCTGCAACACCTGAATATAGTACAACAGCCGTTGTTACACTTGCTGGTGGTATTGTAAAAGCATCTCAAAAGGATGATGTAGTAGAAAAATATAAACGTAAAGACTGTCCTGTTTGTAAAGGCAAGGGATGGTATTTGAGTGGTGATGGCATAGCCAAAATTAATTGTCAATATTGTGAGCCTTAATTAGAAAGGTAGTTGGTTAAATGAGTAAACCTAATGAAAAATTAGAAAAAATTGCATTAGATATTCTGGGGACGCAAGAGTTGCCAAAAGAAAAATTCGGTAGTGTCATCATGATTATTATGATGATAGCTATTTTGGTAAATTGTATCCGAGTTATACAAGAATGCAATAAAAATAAAGAAGATGAAGATCAGCTCTCTATGTATAAAAAACACATTAAAGAAATATGTGAGTATAGAGGTTGGTTTCCTAAAATGAAATTGCGTAAAATGATTAGACAAGAATTAAAACCCGAAGATTATAGAACATATGGTAGACCATTAGTTCGTGCGATCTTCGATAAAGGAGCCCGTATCACGGATGATGAAGTTTTAACCCTGATGGAGATAACTAAGAAATGATTAGTTTAATAATATGGTGTGTATACGGTATATTTGTCGGTTCTATTGCTAAAGCTATTATACCGGGAGAAGAGAATTTTGGTTTCTTTAAAACCATCGCTCTCGGTGTGGCAGGATCTTATATGGGCGGTGCTGTACTATATCTGTTGGGTTCTTATAATACAGTAGAACCTTCAGGTATTTTTATGGGCGTGGCAGGTGCGGCGCTTAGTATAGTCTTATATAATAAACTAACGGATGGCAAATAAATCAGCAGTTATTCTCTGGTTATATCATACAGATCTAGCAGACGAATTCGTGAAACTATTAAAGCCTCATGAAAAATATGTAGATATATTTCTAGGGGTATGTAAAGACCATGACAATCGTCAGGTTGAATCTTTATTTAAGGATAATTTTTCTAATGTATATCTGGAATACCTAAACAATGGAGGTACAGATATTTTACCTACTTTAAATTTATTAGAAAAATGCACTGATTATCCATATTTATTTAAGTTACATTCTAAAAAAAATAATTGGGGTATAAATAGACAAGTAAATTGGAGAGCTCTACTGTGTAATGATATACTATATAAAGACAACTTTCATTGGACATTAAATAGATTGAGCCAGGACCATATAGGTATAGTAGGTTCTAACTCTATGATTATGAGGAATAATGAATATACTAATATTAGTAAAATAGCTGAAATAGTAAACATCGTTGGTTTAGATTATAGTAGGTTAAGAATAAAAAGCTTTATTGGTGGCAATATTTTTGCTATAAAAACTAAACTATTATTACCATTTGTTAACCGGCCTAAATTAAAAAGATTATTATCTCAAGAAATTGGCTTAATCAAAGACGACAATGCAGGCACTTACGTACATAGTATGGAAAGACTTTTTGGATATATGGCAGAATATAATAATAAAACCATATGTGGAGCACCATGTAAGACTCAAATTATACTTAATCCAACAATAAAAACACATAGACTTCATCTTATAAAACTTTATAATAATGAGTGTTATATACAAGAGAACCCTAACGTCTATGGTTGTATATTGGATGATAACGATAATCATATGGAAATTAGTTGGAAAAATCAAAATCAATCAACAATAAAACTATATAAAAAACTCAACAATAAATATTTAATAAACTACGATTATGCTTAGTCCAGAAGAATTATATAAAGAATACAGTACCAATCCATGTATCGGTGGCTTATCTAGTCCATTCACCCAAATAACTGCATCAGAAGTATATAATCAATTAAGTGCTAATGATATGGGTGCAGGAACACCTATGAATTTATTACGTATAGTTAATTTCCTGAAATTAGTTAAATATCCGTGTGTAGAAAATGCTCCAGGATATAGTGATATTTTTGGTACAGGTGCTAATAAATTGTCTCCTACTTTTAAGTTTTTACAATTATTAGACATTGAAGCATATAAAGAACGTCAACCTAGTGTTCAAGCAGGCACTTCATATGCAGTCAGAAATTGTTGTGATTTAAGCAGGGCTTGTCATCATACAGCAGCAGAGACAACTGATAAGTGGACCCATCGAATGGCTACAGAATATTTAGAATATTTTGCTCATAGGTCATTACCTGACTGTTTACTAATGTGTGGTCCTGATTTAATAGATAAAGTAGCATCTATGTTTTATCGAGGACCGGGAGGAAAGGTAGGAGCAGGAGAACCTGTTGACGCTTCCGGTGCTAGTAGCGACGACCCAGGTGGAACAATATTGAGTAATTTTGTGGGTGATCCAGGCATGCTTTGTTTTCCTCTTACTTCTGGAGGTAGAGGAGCGCCGGGTGCTCATCATGGATGTTGGACTCCATCACCTAATCCTCTTGGCGATGAGCCTAAGTGCTATGCTTTTGATGAATGTCCAAAAGATCCTACTACTGGAGCAGTTATTAATCCTGACCATCCCTGTTGCAAACAAGGTAGTATATACCATATAAATGAATGTCAAAATAATGGTGCTAGATCTATTGTGGATAGAGATATGGATTTTTCATATTGGATTAAATCCGATGATGGAAGTTTCGATGGGACTATAAATAATGGTAGATTAGGAGAGATATTAAAACATGTAGGTATACTTGAACGAAAAATATACCATGGATATGCAGACTTTACTAACCAATGTGATGGTACTGCACCTCCGATTAGTCTTGAGGATATATTCTTGTCTCATTTTCAGAAAATTAATGATTTTAATTATGTTGCAAACTCATCAACTGATACTGATTCCGTTGAAATAGAACGAGCTAAAACAGTGTCTATGATTTTAAAAGCATCAGTACAGGCTAGCACTAGTAGTATAACCGTGGATACCGATACTGATTGGATGGTGAAAAGAGTTAGAGATTTAGTATACAATGGTTATGGGGTAATGCTTTTAAGTAACACGGGTTTTAATAATACTAGAGATTCTACAGGAGTCTCCTATCCTGATCGAGTATTTTATCATACATATAATATTATTGGATATGACGATACTAAAATTGATTATCCTGAATGTGTTTATGTACTACAACTACCATTTGGAGAATGGAATACTGGAGGTCATCCTTCATGGGGTCCACTGCCTACGGGTAGCTTTTTAGTTACGGAAAGTCATCTTAAATGTTTAATAGATTATTATCCTACAAGCGATCATTATAGTTGTAGAAAAGAAGTATGTATTAATACAGTAAGTAATGACTGCACTGATCAATATATTGCAGATCAATACAAAGGTTGTGGCTCTGGTTATGAAGGCAGATGTGATCCATACTATTGTACTAAACAGCAACGGGCTTGTGGGTTATTACTTGCTATGTCTTTAAATGATGGTTTTCCAGCACAAAGTCTTAATTACGAACAATTTTATCCTGTGTCTAGTTGGAAAGAACAGTTTAAAGAAAAAACCATATACTATAAGGATAAGGGTTAATAGGCATGGCTAATGGAAATATAAACTTGTGTGATATGAACCTATTGTATCAAGATGTTAGCGCAACCATCCCTGCAAAAATTATAGCAGAAAATGGTCAAGATTATAACTTTTTATTTAATGATGAGAAATTCCGAATGACACTAACCTTAAATTTTAATAATCAATGCATTAATGATGTTGGTAAACTTAATTTTGTCATGCCTATGTTCGATGGTGGGACGGAGAATGATGGTGGAACTATTACAATAAATCCAGTTGCTGATACTATTATAGAAGAAATTTCTGTAGCACATACGGAATCGCCTATAACAATAAAAAATATTACACCACATGAAGGCTTTTTTAAATTAGGTAAGTTATCATCACCAAAAAACACTATGTTAAATATAGATATGAATAATTGCAATGGTCAAACAGACATAACTCAACTTCTTGTATCTGGATTAACACTTAAAAATATGGATGGCCGAATCACATCGCTGGATAAGCATAGTGATGTCTCGTTGGTCAAAATAGAGGACTCTATTTTATCCAACTCTAAATTAGTCACTAGTGGTCTCGAATTGAAGAATGTTTTGATAAGAAATTCTGATATCAAGTGTGATATAACGGGTATTCCTTCTTACGATCCTGAGTACGGAAGTACGGTTCCTACTATGAAATTTCAAAATTCTTTAGCAACAAACGTAACTCTAGAAACATACAGTTTTGCATGGCAGGAAACAGACCAACTATTGGTGCAAGGCGTAGAGAAAGGACCTTTTGATTTAGCAATAAAATTTAAAAAAGATTGTGAAATTTATGATGTTTATACTCTTGTAAATACTTTTGAGGGAGATCCTAGTTTTGAGGTTTATCGGGCATTCCTACGAACAGCCCAAGATGGCGAAAAATATATTTCCTCAGCCTTAAATGGAAACTTTGTATCTATAATCAGCTCTAATGGAATAAGATCAAATTTTAACAAAATAGACAGCATTAATATTGTTGAGAGCAGATTTGGCGAGTCAGGCGTACTTGCACCTGCTATGCCAAATGCAATACCTCCTGTTCCAGAAAGAATAGTTCCTGCCTATATGAATGGTGGTCCTTATATTGCTACAGATTTAATAACTACGACTGAGAACTATGCTGGTGTTAAAATATCCACTACAAACCTCCCGTCGTATAATGAAGAGAAGTGGTTTGGATATTGGAACACTTTAGGGAGTATTAGTTCACCAAATATAAGTCTGGGTGGTGTTACCAACAGAGGGACAATAGCTGGTGATAGAATAATTCTAATGGGTGGGGTTCCTGTTTCAGGAGCAAGTGTATTTAATTTTGGCACTATAAAGATGAATAAGTTTTTCAATGGTGCTACAGTATCAGAGGATGGTGGAGATATAGAAGGTGATCAGATTAGAGTTTTTCCTGGAGGTACGATTATTTTAGGTTCTGGCACATACACTACAAACATATCTTCTGGACAGTTATTTCCATCTCAATTTAATATTAATTGATCCTATTTACAAAAACTAAATTAAGGAAAATTTAAATGCAAATATCTTATACTGTAACAGTCTACAACGAATTAAAAGAATTAAAGATACTATTGCCTTTACTAGAGCAAGCAAGAATTGATACTAATGATGAAATTATTATTGTACATACTTATAGACAAGAAGAAGATAAAGAAACAGATTTAGATAAAAATATACAATCGTTATGTAAAAATGTAGCAGATCAATATACTCGTTATCATTTTGATAAAAAGTTTGCAGATATGAAAAATTTCACAAATAATCTTGCTACAAAAGACTATATTATTAATTTTGATGCTGATGAATTTGCTTCTATCGAAACTATTGATATTTGGAAAGAAGCAATTAATCCTAATAATGATCTTTATCATTTACCTCGCGTCAATACTGTAAAAAACTATACTTTAGATGATGTTAAACAATATGGCTGGAATATTAATAACAATGGTTGGATTAACTGGCCAGATTATCAACCTAGAATATATAAGAATAATAGTAAAATTAAATGGATTGGTAATGTACATGAACAATTAACAGGGTTCGAAAATGCTGCTGCCTTGCCAGCCAACCCTAGATATGCTATAATACATCATAAAGATATAGAAAAACAAAGATCCCAAAATGCACTTTATGAGAATATAACGAGATGAACTTATCTACAGTATTATTGTATTCTACTATAGATCATAGATGGCTGGATGAGTGTCTATCTGCTGCCTGTAAAGTATCGGACGAAGTTATATTGGTAACGTGTGAAAGATTTTGGAATGGA
>Ga0257110_1001033_pt1 | contig 13077 bp, 3 predicted proteins | sample LP_taG_7_FD_190184 | JGI IMG/M metagenome (GOLD analysis project Ga0257110, IMG submission 190184) | Marine microbial communities from Northeast Subartic Pacific Ocean, Canada - LP_J_2015_P26_10m | ecosystem: Environmental > Aquatic > Marine > Oceanic | place: Canada: Northeast Subartic Pacific...
CCAAGTCACAGAAGAACCGAAAGCCAGTCGCGGGCCTCAGCTCCTCCCGCTCTCTGCTCCCTCTCCCAGTTCTCTGGCGCAACTCACCACAGAGCTGAGAGACCACTTGGCTCAAAATAAAAACCTCTCGCTCGGCGACCTCGCATACACTCTGCAAGAAGGGCGACGCATTCACTCCTACCGAGCCCCCTTAGTAGTTGAGACCTTGGAAGAAGCCATCGCAGCTCTTGCGAAAGCACCCGAAGCCTCGCCTGCCAGCGAACAGCCCTCACTCCTTCTTCTCTTCTCTGGTCAAGGCGGAGACTCCGCGCCTTTTGCTCCGATCCCGCCGGAGTGCCAGAAAGCAATCGATCAACTCGGCCCCGAGGAAAAGCTCACGCGTGACTGCCTTACGCTTTTTGCTCAGCAAGTGAGTCTCGCCCAGCAAGTTCTCGCGCTCGGCATCCAGCCAGCCGCGCTCCTCGGTCATAGCTTGGGTGAAATTGCCGCTGCTTGTGTTGCCGGTGTTTTCGATCTTGAGACCGCGCTACGCTTCGTAACCTTGCGGAGTCGCCTCATGGCAGAATCACAACCCGGAGCAATGATCGCCGCCGGATGCTCACCAGAAAAAGCAGCCCCCCTCCTCGGAGACGACCTCTCTCTCGCTGCCCATAATGCGCCCGATTGGGTCACCCTCTCAGGAACCGAGAACGCGATTCTCGACGCCGAAGCATCTCTCAAAGAGCGACAGATTCCCACTCGGAGACTCCCCGTGACCCACGCCTTCCATTCACCTTCCATGGACGCAGTGGCTCAAGGTATTATAGCAGAACTCAACCAGACAACGCTTCACCCGCCCTCAATCCCCATCATCTCCAGCCTCACCGGTGAATGGCTCACCGCGGAACAGGCCACACAGACGAACTACTGGACACGTCAATTACGAGAAACAGTAGAGTTTAGCAAAGCCGCACAAACAGCCCTCACCCTTCCCCAAGCGGTTTCCCTGGAAGTCGGACCCAGCGAGACACTCACCAACCTAGCCAAGCAACACGGCGATCTCAGCTCCCTTTCTCCCCTCGGAAAAGAAAACCCACTCCAGCTCGCGGCCGCCCTCTGGAAGCAGGGATTTCTCGTAAACTGGGCTCGCCCCTCTTTGAGGGAAGAAAAAGGAAAACGCATTCCTCTTCCCACCACGCCATTTCAACGCAAGCGCTACTGGATCGCTCCTGTCGAAACTTCGCCCCCAAGCCCTCAAAGCGCCCTCTACCTCCCGACTTGGAAACGAGAAGCGCTCAACCATGCTCCGCAAAAATCAGCACGAAAGCGATGGCTCATCTTGATCGATAACTCAAGCTTCGCCGCCTCCCTCGCGACCGCTTTGGAAGAACAAGGCGAGGACATCATCGTGGTAGAAGCGGGCGAGAAATTCGCCCCCGCTGGCTTCCGACGATTCACCACTGATCCGCACGACCCCGAGTCTCTCCGCACGCTCTTTCAGGAGCTTGAAGAACGCGAGACCCTTCCCGAGCACTGTCTCTTTCTATGGAGAAATCCGCTCGCGCTGCAGCACCTCGCTCTGACGCTCCCTCCCTCGACAAACCAGCTCTCGGTCCTCACGAAAGCGTCAGAGGATATTCTAGGCATCGAGAATGAAGACACCCAAGAAGCGAACCTCAGAGCTTTAACTCTCATCATTTCTCAGGAATCTCCAGACCTCAAATGTCGTACCATCGACTACGATGATACGGTGCCCCTCCCCCAACTCACCAAGCATCTCAAGCAAGCTGAAACCCCCGTTCACACTGCCCTGCGCGGCACCCACCTCTGGAATCTTTCATACGAAAACCTGATTCTCAAAAACGCTGACCAAGAGCTTCAAGGCCCCTTCCTCCTGATCGGCAACCTCTCATCAGAACTCGCTAAAATCTGGGCCACGGAGCTCTCTCGACTCCAAGACACCCAGCTCCTGCTTCTCAACACGAACTCAGAAATTGATCCCTCATCATGGATATCTGAGGTCACTCCGGCCTGGCAGAAAACAAGCACCTCACTCAGCGAACTCCCCTCCCTCTACCAAGAGGCACTCGACCATTCTGGGTCCTTAAAAGGGGTCTTCCTCTGCAGCCCCACCACAAATCAAAAATCCGCCGCGCCTCTTTCTCTTCTGAATCAGAGTCACTGGGACTACAATGATCATACCAAAGCCCAGCTTCTCCTGACGCTTCGAGAGGCCATCACCCAAAGCCGACCAGAATTCGTCTGCGTACAGTCCTCGCTTTCCGCCATCTTAGGGGGAGTCGGGCTGGGAGCTTACGCCGCCGCAAACGCACAGCTCGATCAACTGGTGAGCCATTGCGCCCGTGCTACAAATACCGACACCCGATGGCTCAGCATTGCTTGGGACCGCGTGGAGGCGATCGACCAAGGAGCCGAACCTTCTCACCCATCCCGTTTCGGAAATGATGACGAACCATCTTTCACCGCTGCCGAGGCCTGGACGCTCACCGAGCAGCTGATCTTCTCATCTCTCTCAGGCCTTTTTGTCACCTCGCCAACGGCACTTGCTCCGCGCCTTCAGCAGTGGGTTAACCAAGCAGGAAAGACCTCAGAAGAACCTAGTGCAAAGCAACAGAGCGAAGAACGACCTGATCTCCCGAACCCATACATCGCCCCCCGGAATGATATCGAAGCGACGATCATCGGAATCTGGGAAGAATTCCTCGGGCTTCGCGGGATTGGCGCAGAAGATAATTTCTTCGCCCTCGGAGGCCATTCCCTATTGGCCATTCAAATTATCGCACGCCTGCGCGAAACCTTCCCCGTTGAAATCGAGCTTCGCCACCTCGTCTCAGATAATCCCACTCCCGCGAGCATGGCGACCGTTCTCGCACATGACCTCCCGGATTCCGCTGAGCTCGATGACATGGCCTCACTGCTGGCAGAAATCCAAGAACTCAGCCCACAGGAAGCGCAGAGGCAACTCGACCAATCACCCCAGTCATGAACCCGCTTCACGAACAACTGGCCAAGCTTTCCCCGGAACAACGCGCCCTATTTGAGCTGAAACTCAAGGAGCGAGGTCTCAACGTCCCCGGACAAAACCGCATCCCAGCACGCAGCCAAGAAGGAGCGCTTCCCTTATCCTTCGCGCAGGAGCGCCTCTGGTTCGTCCAACAATTCGACCCTCAAAACACGGCTTATAATGTTAGCAGTGCTCTGCGCCTGCGCGGAACTCTTGATCAAGAAGCACTCCACCGAGCGCTTTCAGGCATTTTGACTCGACATGAATCACTTAGGACCAGCTTCCATAAAAATGAGCACGGCCAACCTGAAATCCGCGTCCATGAGAGTGATCGCGCAGCACTCGCGTTCATCGAACTCGCGGGCACTTCAGATGAAGAAAGCGAGGCGCTCGAGAAAATCTCAACCCTCGTCGCCAAACCATTCGACCTCACGACTCCGCCGCTCCAGTTTTGCCTTTTCCACTTCGCTGACGATGACCACATCCTCGCACTCGTCACGCATCACCTCGTCTGTGACCGCTGGTCCGTCATGGTCTTTATGCGTGAGCTCGCGCAGCTCTACCTCGCAGGAGCCTCGACCCTTCCACCACTCCCTATTCAGTATCCCGATTGGGCTCTTTGGCAACGGGATCAGCTCGCCAGTAAAACCGGAGAAACGCAGCTCGAATATTGGAAAGAACGCCTCGCGGATCAGCCCGCTCCGCTTGAGCTTCCCACACGGTCATCCCAAAACAACGCGACTCATCAGGGAGCACATCACCCGCTCCGTTTTGGGCCTGAACTCTCAGCCCGTATAAGAGAACTCGCGCTCAAGCATGAAGTCAGCCTCTTCACCTTCCTCCTCACGGCCTTCAAAGCCCTGCTCAATCGCTACACGGGGAGTGAAGACATCGTCGTCGGCAGTGAAGTCGCCAATCGTGATCGGCCGGAAACCGCAGGCCTCATCGGACTCCTCGTCAACACCCTCGTGCTACGGACCAAGGTCAGCCCCAGCATCCCGTTTAACGAGCTTTTATCGCAAGTACAAGAGACCGTAAAAGGTGGACTCAGCCATCAAGACCTGCCCTTTGAAAAATTGGTCGAAGCCCTGAATCCAGACCGCCAGCTCGATCAACTTACTCCTCTTTTCCAAGTCAAATTCGACCTCCAACAAGTGGCTGTTGATCACAGCTCACTCGGTGATCTCACTCTGGAGCACTTCCCGATTCCTGAGACTCAGACAAAATACGACCTCCGCTTTAATTTACAGGAAGGAGGCGATGACATTTTTGGCCAGATCGAATACCGTACGGACCGCTTTGAGCAGGCGACAATCACTCGCCTTGGGCAGCACTTTATCAATCTGCTTCAACAGTTGATCACTCAGGGTGATCAGCCACTGAATTTCCTGAAAATTCTCTCACCCACCGAGTCCACCGCGCTCCTTACTCAAAGCCAAGGGCGGAAAGCCCCACCCTCCGAGAAGACTCTGCACCTCCTTTTTGAGGAGCAAGTCAGGAAGACTCCGCAAGCCCTCGCCATTTATGACCAGGAACACACCGTCACTTATCAAGAGCTAGACCAGCGGGCCGAGGACTTCGCCAAGAAAATCCGGGCACTTAAACTCCCACCCGAATCACGCATTGGAGTGTGTCTGCCCAAGTCGAGCGACCTCATCGCCTCGCTTTTTGGCATCCTCAAGGCCGATGCTGCTTACGTCGCGCTTGACCCAGATTATCCCAGCGAACGACTCCTAGCCATCACCTCGGATGCGAAATGCGCAGCCATTTTTCAGCTCGGCAGCGATGGGATCGAATTAGTTTCTGAAGAAATTGATCTTGAGGAAAACAATTCCGATTTACCACCTCATCGGCAGCTCGCTTACCTCATCTACACCTCAGGATCAACAGGCCGCCCCAAAGGGGTCGCGATCGAGCACCAGGCCGCCGCGACCATGGTGCGCTGGGCGCATAATCGGTTTTCAAACAATGAACTCGCCGGGGTCTTAGCATCTACCTCGATTTGCTTTGATCTCTCCGTCTTCGAAATCTTTGTCCCTTTGACCGCTGGAGGCGCTGTCGTCCTCGCCCAAAACCTCCTCGCCTTCCCACGCCTTCCGGCACGTCAAGCAGTCACTCTTATCAACACCGTTCCTAGCCTGCTCCGCAAACTCCTCCATGACGCCGAACTACCCTCGACGGTTCATACCATCAACCTGGCAGGCGAAGCTCTGCTTCCCGACCTCGTCGAGCAACTTTTCCAGCTCGGCATCCAGCGAGTAGATAATCTCTACGGCCCATCAGAAGACACCACTTATTCGACATGGGTGACCATGAAGCCGGATCACTTTGACCCCAGAAGTGAAAGGGTGACGATCGGAACTCCCATCGATAACACCATCGCACTTGTCTTAGACAAAGAGAAAGAACTCCAGCCCGTCGGCCTCCCCGGTGAACTCTACCTCGGAGGTGACGGCCTCGCGCGAGGCTACCTTGATCGTCCCGAGCTTACCGAAAGCTCATTCCTTAAAAATCCCTTTGGTGCCGAACCTCCCCGCCTTTATTGCACCGGAGACAAGGTGCGTTGGCTTGAAAATGGCGAATTGGAATTCCTAGGCCGCATCGACCAGCAGTTTAAAATCCGAGGATTCCGCATCGAGGCTGGCGAGATCGAAATCGCTCTCCGCGCTCATCCCCAAATCACAGAGGCGCTAGTCATGCCTCATCGTATTGACACAGAAACCGTCTTGCTCGCTTACTACGTCCCTCAGACGAGCGACGCCTCACCTGTCATTAGTGATCTGCGCGCACACCTCGGCGAGCGACTTCCTTCCGCTATGGTTCCCTCGCTTTGGCATGAACTCGAGGAAATCCCACGCCTCCCAAACGGGAAGCTCAACCGTAAAGAGCTTCCCGAACCTCAACAACAAGCGGCCTCGACCAGCTACGCCCCGGCCGAAAGTGACAGCGAGAAAGCGCTCACTGAAATCTGGCAGGACCTTCTTCCGCCTGAGCGCATCGGCATTCACGATAACTTCTTTGACCTCGGAGGGCACTCTCTCTTGGCCATCCAGCTGACGACCCGTATCGAGCAAAAATTCCAAACGCCACTGCCGCTGCGGGAGCTTTTCCTTCACCCCACGATCGCTCAGGTTGCCTCTCTTTTAGAAAAAAACTCTCCCGAGTCTCTCCCTAAGCGAGAGTTCTCCCAGATCACTCCCGAGCCAGCCCGGCAGCATGAGCCCTTTCCCCTCACCGATATTCAGCAGGCATACTGGCTGGGTCGCAGTGGGGCCTTCGAGCTGGGGAATATCGGCACTCATGGCTATCGCGAGATCGATGTTACTGGGGTCGAGCACTCCGTCATCGAGAACGCCTTTAACACCCTGATCCAGCGCCATGGCATGCTCCGCATGATCGTGCAAGATGACGGTCAACAGCGCATTCTTGAAAACACCCCTCATTATCAAATCACGCTCAGCGAGACTAATTCTGAAGCGCGCCGTAAAGAACTCTCCCATCAGGTTTTCATACCAAACACGTGGCCCCTTTTTCATCTAGAGGCCATCAGGCTTAGTCCCGAAAAAACGCGTTACCTGGTAAGCTTCGATGTCCTCTTGGGGGACGCTTGGAGTTTGCAAGTGCTTGGCCGTGAAATGGGCCAACTCATTATGGGCCTCCCCCTCGAGCCCCTGACCCTGACATTCCGAGATTACGTGCTCGCAGAAAAACAAGGGCGCGAAGGAGAATCCGCGCAAAAGGCGTGGACTTACTGGACGGAAAAAATTCCTCAACTCCCACTCGCACCAGAGCTTCCGCTGATTAAAAACCCGCGCGAAGTTGAGCACCCCACCGTCACTCGCCGGAGTTTCAAACTATCATCAAAGCAATGGCAGGAACTCCAAGCGCAGGGGAAACGCTCCCAAATCACCCCTTCCGCGCTCGTCTTGACAGCCTTTAGCGAGGTACTTGGTACTTGGAGCCGATCACGCCAGTTCACACTGAACCTCACCCTCTTCAATCGCCCACCCGTACACCCCGAGATCGACGCCCTCGTTGGTGACTTCACCTCTTCCACCCTCCTTGCTTGTGACCCAGGGAAAGCAACTGACTTCGCAAGCAGCGCTCAGGACCTTCAGCAAAATCTCTGGGAAGTGCTCGAGCACCGAGCCGTGAGCGGGGTCCAGATTATCCGAGAACTCGCCCGCCAGCGCCAATCCACTGGTGAAGCCCTCATGCCAGTGGTATTCACAAGCACTCTTGGCCAAATCACTGCCACTTCTCCCGATCAAAATTGGGATGCCGACGTCATCTACGCCGTCAGTCAAACATCCCAAGTCTACTTTGATCACCAAGTTTCTGAGATCAATGGCGAACTCATACTCAACTGGGATGTTATCGAAGAAATCTGGCCCAAAGGTGTGATTGACGAAATGTTCACTACCTATAAACAACTCCTCAATCAGCTCGCCTCATCCGAGCAAGCTTGGAGCAACAAACAATCGCTGACCCCCTTTGCTCCCTACGAAAAACTTAACCTCACTCCGAGTCCCGATTTCAAGGAGAACGACCTTCTCCACACCCTTTTCTTCGATCAAGTAGTATCCCAACCAGATCTTCCTGCCCTAATCACCGACGAGGAAACACTCAGCTATCGTGAAGTCGCCCAGCAAGCGCTTCACCTCGCAAAAGAACTCGATGCGCATAGCATCCAGCAAGGTGATCTTGTCGCCATTTGTGCCCCTAGATCCTGGCAGCAAGTAGTAGCTTGCCTCGCAATCCTTACCGCTGGCGCTGCCTACGTGCCCATCAATTCCAACCTCCCACAAAAGCGCCGCCATCAACTCCTAGCTGATAGCGGATCACGACTGGTTATCACCATTCCCGGAGGCCCAAATGACTGGCCATCCACCATCATCCAACTTGAGATTTCCCGGAGAGACGTCAATGCAGAATACCTTCAGCCTCCAACACCAAAAGCCCAACAATCCGACCTCGCCTATCTCATCTACACCTCTGGATCCACCGGAACCCCCAAGGGAGTGATGATCGACCATCGCGGCGCTGTAAACACCATTCTCGACCTCAACAAACGCCTTCACCTCAGCTCGCGAGAACGCCTTTTTGCGATCTCCTCGCTCAGCTTTGATCTCTCTGTCTACGATATTTTCGGCACCCTAGCTTCTGGAGCAGCCCTAGTAATTGGCACAAATTCGGAGCGAGCCGACGACCCCGCTTACTGGTGTGATCTCTCAGAAAAACATAATGTCAGCGTCTGGAACTCCGTACCCGCAATCGCTCAGCTCCTTGCATCAGAACTTGAACTGAAAAAGCAAAGCTTACCAAAATTACGAGCCTTCCTGCTAAGTGGCGACTGGATTCCCCTCACCTTACCCGATACATTACATCGCCAATTCCCCAACGCTAAAAGCTACAGTCTCGGCGGCGCCACTGAAGCTTCCATTTGGTCCATAATCCATCCTATTGAAGATTTAAATCCTGCATGGCCCAGCATTCCGTATGGCCTTCCTCTGACCGGGCAGACTTGGTATGTCCTTGATGAAAATCTCCAACCTTGCCCCCCTTGGGTTGCCGGAGAACTTTACATCGGCGGCATCGGGGTTGCTTTAGGATATTGGCAACGTCCAGACCTAACCGCTCAAAAATTTATTCCCGATCCCTTCTTCCCTTCGGAAACAGCACATCTTTATCGCACAGGCGACTGGGGCCGTCTTCGCCCTCACCGCAATGGAGAACTCTGCCTAGAGTTTTTAGGGCGTGAAGACTCTCAAGTAAAAATCAACGGCTTTCGCATCGAACTTGGAGAAATCGAATCTGCCCTTCAACGTCATCCCGCCCTCAGCCAGGCCGCCGTAACGGTTCAAGGAACCCCGCCAGAACTCGCTGCCTACGTCGTCCCTAACAAGCAAACGCTCACCAAGCTAGAGGAGAAAGCCACCCAGCCAGAACTCAGCTCTAACCTAAGCATCTTACTCCCAGCCCCCAAAGTTCAAAACCTTTTCAAACGACAAAGTCACCGTCAATTCCTCGATCAGGCACTAAGCCTTGTAAAGATTTCCGAACTCCTATCTGTAGCCTCAGCCCACTCGGTTCAAGGCGCTGACTTCCCAAAATATCAATATCCCTCCGCCGGTAGCATTTACGCCATTGACCTTTACCTAATCGTCAAGCCAGACCGCGTCTCCGACCTTGCCGCAGGATGCTATCGCTACCTTCCTCACCAACATCGCCTCCAAGGACTCGAAACCAACTCCATCTCGAAAAAAGTAAAACTCAGCCCTAAAAATCAACCAATTGCCGACCAGAGCGCATTCACACTTTACCTCATTGCCGATTTCGCGCGCGTTGAATCATCCTACCCTAATCGGGCCCGTGACTTCTGTCATCTTGAAGCGGGTTACCTAGGACAGGCCTTGATGGAAAAAGCGCCTCATCAAAACCTCGGCCTCTGCCCGATAAACGAATCGACTTTCGACACCCTCCCAAGTCAGCTAGGCCTCAACGAAGATCACCACTGCCTACACGCCTTCCTCGGCGGCCAAATCGAACCTTCGTGGTCGGAACGTTGGATCACACCAGAACAAAAAAACGGTGATTCCTTAATCGAAAAACTCACCGGTTACCTCGCTCAAGAACTTCCAGCCTATATGGTTCCCCGGCAATTCCAAATACTTACAATCATCCCACTTTCGGCGAACGGAAAAATCAATCACAAGGCGCTTCCGCGAATCACCACGAATCCCGAATCCGGCAACAGTTCATACCAAGCTCCCACCACCTCCTTAGAAAAAACAATCATAGTAATCTGGGAAGACCTCTTACAAGTTCAACAAGTTGGCCTGCTCGATAACTTCTTCCAACTTGGCGGAAGCTCTTTGCAAGCCATCCAACTCCTCGGCCGCCTCCGTCAAGAAGGCTACCCCGACCTCACTATCGCCCAACTCTTCGAATCCCTAACCCCAGCTTCTCAGGCCGAACTCCTCCTCTCACTAAATTCTGCATCCGATGAGATCAGCAGCATTAAAAAAGTAGAACGAGAAAAAGAACAATCCCTCAGCGACCAAGAAGTCGAAGCGCAACTGCGTGCCCTCCTAGAAGAAAAATGATAAGGTGATATTTATGATTAAGACTTTTCGATAGCCCTAAAAAGTCCTCATTTACTATAATTCTTTCTGATCTCAGATAGGTAGAATTGAGGATTTTAGGAAAAAACTCTGGATCATGGCTTAGCTAAATCTAAACCAAGAAAGTAAGGTCGCAGCCTACCTTACCCGCCCCATGAAGACCCAATATTCCCCTTCACAGGGAACGTAGGTTGTAACGGAAAATCCTAATTCATTAAAATACTCGTGCAACTCGAGCGGGTCATGATCTGCGATAAGCCAAAATGAACGATCTGGCTCCACCAAATTGGCCCTTTGAGCTATTGCCGAGTGCAATTTGTCGCTCTCGAGTAATCGAAGATCTAGGGTGTCTCGGAAAAATCCCGCCATCATGAGAACGAACCAATCATTTTTTTAGGATCAACCCATTCATCGAATTGCTCTTCACTGAGCAAGTCAAATTCGAGCGCAGCTTCCTTAAGAGAGATTCCCTCGAGATGAGCTTTCTTCGCAATCTTGGCTGCATTATCATATCCGATATGACGATTGAGAGCCGTCACTAACATCAGAGAATTACGCAAATGCGCATCAATCCGATCTTGGTTTGGCTCAATACCAACCGCGCACTGATCATTGAAGGCTGCACAAGCATCACCAATCAATCTTGCTGATTGCAAAAAAGCATTAATCATGACCGGCTTATAAACGTTGAGTTCAAAATGACCGTTTGAACCAGCAATCGTAATGGTCGTATCATTCCCAATTACTTGAGCACAAACCATCGTGAGAGCTTCAACCTGAGTCGGATTCACCTTCCCCGGCATGATAGAAGAACCAGGTTCATTGGCAGGAATCAAAAGCTCTCCAATTCCAGAACGTGGACCCGAAGCTAAAAAACGAATATCGTTGGCAATTTTCGTCAAACTGACCGCCAGCTGCTTCAACGCACCATGAGATTCTACAATCGCATCGTGCGCTGCGAGAGACTCAAACTTATTGGGCGCAGTTATGAAATGGTGGCCCGTCAAAGCTGAGATTTTTTCAGCTACTTTTTCAGCATATCCCTCTGGCGTATTCAGGCCTGTTCCCACCGCAGTGCCACCCAGAGCAAGCTCCGACAAGTGGGAGAGAGTCCTCTCTAAAGCCAACAGCCCGTAGTTCAACTGCGCAACATATCCCGAAAATTCCTGCCCCAAAGTCAACGGAGTGGCATCCATCCAATGAGTTCTCCCAATCTTAACAACGTCAAACATTTGCTCCGACTTCTGCTTGAGAGTGTCCCGCAGTATCTTCACATTCGGGATGGTCTTCTCTACGAGAATTTTATAGGCCGCGATATGCATCGCCGTTGGAAAAGTATCATTCGATGATTGCGATTTATTTACATCATCATTTGGGTGAATGTCACATTTACCTTCACCAATTTTGTGACCAGCCAGAACGTGGCAGCGGTTTGAAATCACCTCATTCGAATTCATATTTGACTGTGTTCCTGAACCCGTTTGCCAAACTACGAGAGGAAAATGCTCCGAAAGATCCCCCGAGATAATCTCGTCACAAGCCTTTCCGATCAAATCCGCTTTCTCCTCACTCAAGCAAGCCAAGTCCGCATTAGTTAGCGCGGCGGCTTTCTTCAAATAGCCAAACGCCTTAATAATCTCTATCGGCATACTTGCCGGTTCTCCAATCGGAAAATTCTTAATCGAGCGCTGAGTTTGAGCACCCCAATACTTTCCGATTGGCACTTCCACCGATCCCATCGAATCTTTTTCAATTCTTACCATGGCAAAGGACCATGGACCAACCAGCACATAATCACTAATGACTAATAGAGATAAATAGACGATCGATTGCCTTCTCCTATTCCTAATCCAACAAGTCTTCGAGGGCTGCCAATTCTTCCGCGATACTTGAATCCGAGACCTCAACTTTCTCAAGATTAGTTGGTGCCGCTTTCTTCTTGGGAGTTCCGAGAATCCCAATAAGCCTCACCGAGAGAGCCTTTATATTGGGATGTTGAAAAATCATAGTCGGCGAAATCTCAATTCCAAGCGCACGGGTCAGTCGATTTTTTAAATCAACACTCATCAGAGAATCGACCCCGAGATCAAAGAATCCAGCTTCAGCAGAAGGAAGCGCACCCTCCGGTAAGCCAATGACCTCAGCCAACTCCTCTCGAATTTTACGGATCAGATAATTTTCCCGCTGTCCTATCGGAAGCGTATTAAATTCCTCTAGCCATCCTCCACCGTCATCAACCACCGACACTCTTTTATCAAGCAACTGCCCAGCCGTTGCCCCTTGCATCACTTCCGAAAAGAAAGGATCACATGATAAACCAGCCCGAGCGAGCCCTTCCCAATCGGCAGGGATAATCCCCACCTGTGCTAAATCTGGCCGCTGTATAGCCAGTGCTAGCGCTCGAATTCCTTGGACAGGTGAAATCATAGAAATACCACGTTTAGCCAGTTCTCGTTCTGTAGAAGCTCCTGCAGCCGATCCTATCTGAGACCATCCACCCCAATTGAGGCTCTGAGCAGGTAACCCAAGCGCTCGGCGTTGATGAGCCAGTGCATCAAGAAAGGCATTGGCCGCAACATGGCTACCCTGACCTGCTGATCCCAGAAGCGAAGCTGCAGAGGAATAGAGAATGAAGAAGTCCAGCGGAAGATCCAGCGTCAGCTGATGAAGGTGCCACCCACCCATCGCCTTTGACTGTAACACCTCCTGCATCGCGTCCCAAGAAAGCCCCTTCACCATACCATCTTTCAATACTCCAGCCGCATGAATCACACCCCGTAAAGGCGCAGCCTCTTTAGTTTGAGAAATCACTCGAGCAAGCTCCTTTGGCTTGGAAACATCGGCGCTCGCAAAAGTGATCCAGCCCTGCGCCAGCGCCTCACGGAGGGGCTCTAATTTTTTATCCTGCTGATCAGGAATACGACGACTCACGAGCCAAATATGACGTGC
>Ga0257110_1001038_pt1 | contig 13057 bp, 13 predicted proteins | sample LP_taG_7_FD_190184 | JGI IMG/M metagenome (GOLD analysis project Ga0257110, IMG submission 190184) | Marine microbial communities from Northeast Subartic Pacific Ocean, Canada - LP_J_2015_P26_10m | ecosystem: Environmental > Aquatic > Marine > Oceanic | place: Canada: Northeast Subartic Pacific...
TCTGGTGCAAATGTAAATCAACAATTTTATATTTTCTTAGGTGCTGGTTCAAATGGTAAATCTGCTTTGATGCAGTTAATGAGGCAAGTATTTAATGATACAAAAAAACGAGGATATTATGCTCAGACACCTATACAATATTTAACACAAGAAAGAGTTAAAGCAGGGTCTGCTTCTAGTGAGCTTGCTGAATTGATTGGTGCTCGCTTAACAAGTATTGATGAACCTCAAAAACACGAAAAGTTAAATGTTGGTATAATGAAACAGCTTACTGGTGGTGATCCTTTAACAGCACGTGCCTTGTTTAAGGACCATATTACTTTTATTCCACAATTTACATTTGTTGCTCTTACAAATAATTTATTTGAAATTTCTGCTACAGATAAGGGTACCTGGAGAAGAATTAGTGTTCCTCCCTTTAAAACTACATTTACTCATTCTCCTTATAAAGATCCTGAATTTCCTGTAAAAGAATTCCCTAGACAATATTCAAAAGACCCTCAATTGTTGGAAATTAAATTCCCGTTGTGGAAAGAGACAGTTCTATCAATGTTAGTAGAAACAATACTGGAAACAAAGGGTCAAGTAGAAAGATGTGAAATAATTGATGAAGAAGTCAGAAAGTATAAATCTAGAGAAGACCATATTCAACAGTTTATGGATGCTAAAATTCATGTTTCACAAGGAAACGTATTGAAACAAAGAGACGTTGGAATTGAATTTAAAGAATGGTACAAAGACAAATTTGGAGGAGCAATTAAAAGAATGCAAGATGTATATGATGCGATGGATAAAGAATATACAAAATATGGTAATTCGGGATGGTCTGATATTGACATTGGTTCTGATCAATAAATTAATATTAAATTATATTTATAGTTTTAATATTAATCAAAATTTTTTTACTCTTCCTTTTTTTGCCTTTTCCTTTCTCTTTCTTGTCAACGTTTTTTTACTTATTTCCTTGTGTATTTTCGGGGTCTTTCTAGTAATTCTTTTGCTCGGACGATATATATCACTTTTATATTTATAACCGATTTCTCCTCTCTGATTAACCCATTCTTCTTTAAACCAACGTTTTAATCCTTTCATTTTGCCTTTTTTACCAATGTAAGGACTTTTATTTCCATGTTTTTTTGTAAAGGCCTTTTTATATGCCTTAACAACAATACCACTTCTATAAGCACTGTGTTTAGGAATTTTTTTGTATATTCTTTTTTTTGTTTTATTGTATAATTTTTCATCAACTGGAATTGGTGGTGACATTATCTTTATATATTATATGAAGGAAAAAATTATTAAATTTAAAAAAGGTCCATCTCCAAAAAAATATACTGCGTTAGTGAAAAATAAAAAAACTCGTAAGGTTAGAACAATTCATTTTGGAGATAAAAATTATCAGCAATATAAAGATAGAACACCTCTTAAATTATATAAAAGCAAAAATCACAACACAAGAAAAAGAATGCAGAACTATTATTCAAGACATTCTGGTACAAAAAAACGAAGTGAAGGAATAAAAAAAGAGAAACGGAAAAGCAGAGGATATTATAACGCAAAAATATTAAGTCATATTTACTTGTGGTAATTAATCAACAGTTACAACTTTTGCCAAATTTCTAGGTTTATCAGGATTAATACCTTTTCTAATAGATGTATAGTAAGATAAAACTTGTATAACAATAATAAAAATGATTTCTTGGTAATTTTTATTTGTTTCTACATGAATATAATTTGGAGTATTATTGTTATTTTTAATATTACTTATAATAATACACGGGGAGTTTCTAGATTTTACTTCTTCATATGAATTCATCATTTTATCATAATTATCGTCATCTATTAAAAATATAACAGGTGTCTCTTGTGTTAAAAGAGCAAATGGGCCATGTTTTAATGAACTTCCACTATAACCTTCGGCGTGTATATATGTAATTTCTTTCAATTTTAAGGCGGCTTCTTTTGCGATGTATTGCATTTTACCCTTTCCTAATATAAACATCGATTGACATTTTATAAGAATATCAGAAATATCTTCAATAACATTAACATTTTTTAATGTATTTGATATTTGTGATGACAAATTATTTAGTTCATTAATACAAGTATTATGATATGTTTTACTGCAAAGATTTTCTTGTTGAAACCAAATTGAAATTAAACTTAATACAACCAAACTTGATGTAAATGATTTAGTTGATGCCACACCAACTTCACGCATTGCGTTTAAATACACACCACAATCAACCTCTCTTGCAATATAAGAATCAACACAATTTATTACACCGATTGATATACAATCTTTATTCTTAATCTCTTTTAAACAGTTATATAAATCTTTTGTTTCTCCTGATTGACTTACTAATATTATAATTGAATTTTCTATAAAATCATCACTTGTAAATTCGGCTCCATCATAACAATTTATAGAATCAAAATATTTATATTTTTTAAAATAATATACGGCAATCTGACATGCGTGCAAACTTGTTCCACATCCTAGTAATATTAATTTTTTAGGTGCGTTTTTTATAATTCGTAATCCTCCAAGACAAACTTTATTATCTCTTATTCTACCTCCGTAGTTATACGCACGTTTTATGCTATCTTCTTGTTCAATTATTTCTTTAAGTGTCCAGTGAGGATATGGATCAGGTGTCAAATCGTATTCTAAATTTTCAATTGTTCTGACATTATTATTATTTAGATTATTTATTCCATTATATGAAACACAAATTACATTTTTAGGTTCTAATGATATATAATTATTAACTTCTTTACAGAAACCACTTGTTTCGGATGAAATTATAATTTTATTATCTGTTTCACCTATTAATAAAGGAGAACCATTTTTTACAGCATATATATTATCTGTCCCATTAAACATAATACATAAACCATATGTTCCTTGTAATAGTTCTATTGCGTTTTCAATTGCTTTGGTTTCATCATTATCAATAGATAAACGATATGCTATTACATTTGCGATTATTTCACTATCAGTTTCCGTATTAAAATTTATATTAAGCTTACTTACAAGCATCTTTTTTAAATCTTTATAATTTTCAATTATTCCATTATGAACAATCGATACTCTATTATCAAAAGATATATGTGGATGAGAGTTAGGATCAGTTACTGAACCATGCGTTGCCCATCTAGTATGAGCCATCGCCATAGAAGATATTTTATTATTGTGACTATTCAAAAAATCATTGCAATTTTCATTTTCAGTCATCGCTTTTTTATGAATAAATATATCACCTATTACGTCTCTATATGAAAACCCAATAGAATCGTACCCTCTATTTTGTAATTGTTTAATACTTTCAAACAAAAGCGGCATTATATTTTCATGATTTTTAGAAATTATAGCAGAAATACCACACATTATATAAATAATAATATTAATATTTATATAATTTTATGTAATTAAGATTTAGTTATACCGTAATATGTATTTTTTGGTATTAAATAGGTGAAAACAAAGTCAAAAATATTTATCAAGTAAGGTATTAAATAAACATATAATAAATATGGTAAGAACAACATTAATAATATCCAAGCAGAACTCCAAAAACTTTTATACATTTTATCATAAATAAAAAAACCGAATGATATAATCCAAATCACATAATATACAATACCAATATAGTAGCCCGCAATCCCAACTTTATTACTTTCTTCTTCTTCATATTCTGCTTTCCTATTATTCTTTTGTTCATCTTTTAATTTTGTTTCAATTTCACTTTCTTTTTCAGATTTATTATTAGATAATGTTGTGTAATGATCATCTAACGCTGTCATAATAATTAATTATATAATAAATATATATTTAATTATTTACTTTAATTATTCTTAGGTCTTACATATGTATCAATTTTGGAATATTTACCTTCTTCGTCATCATATTCTTTATTAAATTTTTTTACTCTATTAAAATCACTTGATACCTCTTTTATTGTTGTAAAATTATCACCATCGGGTTTTTCAGAATTAAATTGGAAATCATATTTATCAAAATCTGTTGCGTTCCTTGATTGAATATCAACGTACAATTTTAAAATATAGAAAAGTGATAAAGCTATTAATACTGGGAATAAAATAGGTGGTGCTGATTCACCTAAATAACCTCTGTTACTCAACCATATTAAACCAGTAAATAACAATATTATTAATGATAGTCTAACCATAACAGCAGATAATGCCATATATCTATTCTCATAGTATTTATTATTTTTTACTAATCTTCTTTTATTTTGTCTTTCATTTACTAAAGTATCATATTGATCTTCTTTTTCTTCAATAGCATCTGTTCTTAAAGTAACTAACGCATTTACTTCATTTTCTAATCCTGATAATACAGTTTGATAATCTGTTTTTACAGAAGATAACCCTGACTGAATATTTTGTTGGTTTTGAACAATATTTGTTAAATTAGTTTGGTCTGTACTTGATAATGAACCAGAATAAGTATTTAATAAGTTTTGTGCGTCTGATTCAATATTAGATGAATCATCTGTCATTTGATCAATATATCCATTTGGTTCAATTGGTGTTTCTAAATATACTGTAGAACCATCAATACCAGTTAACCCTTCTTTAACATCTATTTTTTTGTCTTCGTTGAAATAAAATACTACAATTAAAGCAACAGCCGTAGATAAAGTAATTAATAATGGCTTATAAAATTTCTCGTTTTTCATTTTATATATATATTACAAATATATTTATAAAATTATTTACATTTTTGTTATTATAATTCCACCAGTTAATGTTAGTAATGTTAATACTGTCCAACCATATAATCTTTTCCTTTCACTCTCAGCACTTATTGATGCAATTTCTACACCAGCATCATCATTTTCATTATGCTTATAAATATCTTCAATTGCATTTCTTGCCTCAGCAACTGTATCAAATCCCTCTGATTCATCAAATTTATTAAAGGTAGTGAAACTTTCGAGTTGTCTACTTTGAATCTCTTCATTAATTTTTCGAGCTTTTCTAAGTCTAAAATTCTTTTTCACGTTCCATTTTGCGTTTTCTTCAATATCTTTATTCTTAAACTTTGACCATATATTTCTTTGATTACTCATATATTTATAAATAGAAAATCATTTTATAAATATAAATTAGAATTCAAAAATATAAAACATGGAGAAAAATATCACAAGTAATGGCATTCCCATTGTATCTATACCAAGACTTGCCAATAGATAATATAATAATCCTGTCATTGTCAAACTAGTAACTAACTTACTATATGATGATTTTGAAAAATACAAAATAAAAAATACAGATAATGCCATTAATACTACCAATCCTAATTGTCTTCCTGCCATACCTGTAAGAAGATTGGCAAGTGTTCTAAAAGGATACATTACATCTAATTCAATATTGTATATAAATAATGTTAATGCTATTATAGATAAATAAAATACTAACTTGCTATATCTATCGTAATTTATTGTAGATCTATTTATTTCACCTTCAATATTATTTATATCTTTTTCCAAATCAACATTTTTTGCCAAAACTGTATTTTCTTGGCCTAAATAATTATTTAACTCTTGAATATTTTGTTCTAAATCACCAGCCATATATTATATAAGTTGATTATTTTTTATTCATTTTTAGATATAAAAATCTAGTTAAATATAGTGTAGCTAAAGAAATAGATATAGTATAAAAAAGGAAATAGTTATAACTATTCTCAGTATCTTCCAAATATTTTATTGATTTTTCATAATTATCTACACCTTTTTTATAGTCAGTTTCTAAAGTTTGAATTTCTGTTTTAATATCATCTATATCACTCTGTGTTGTCATATATAATATAGCACGATTAATTATTTATGCAATAACGATAATATAATCCTTTAATTGCTGTTTTACTAGGTCTAATAATTTTACACATTTGTCCTGGTTTTAAAAATATTGCTCCAGCAACAGGGTCAAATCGTGATATTTGTGGAACTTGTGTTTTTGGGGTATCAATATTGTATTTTTTAAGAAAATCATTCTTTTCTTCGTCAGTTAATACAATATGAGGTGGAACTAAATCATGATTAAGGATATTAAATTGAAGTCTTTTCAATGAATAAACAATTATATGGATACCTTCTTGTTCCCAAATTTTTTTTAACTCATTTACTATAGTATCATTCGGATTATCATGTGTAACAACAAATATAATATCATTACTATTCAATAATTGTTCAGTATGAACTAAATCATCTATAATAGTACTAATATGATTTATTTTTATTGTTTTATATTGAACCGCAAAATATTTCACATATATTCTAGGTTTGGTGTTATCTTTATTTTCTAAAAGCATATCCAGTTGCTTATTATTTATCATACTATGTAACTCACCTGTACTAAAGCCATGATAATCCTCAACATTATACCCTTGTTTTGCCAGTAATTCTAAAACATTAATTCTTGATTTATATACAATATTGTAAAACGAACTTGAACTAGTTGAATTTTCTAAACTCATAATAGTATATTATATTATAATGGGTTTAAATTTATTTTAAATCAATTTTTATTTTAATTCAAAATTTAATATTTTCGTTGCTCCTCCACTTGAACTTCCTGAATTATCATCGTCATCATCACTATTGTTATCATCACCGTCTTCATTACCACCTGACAGTTTATTTATTTCTTTTTCTAACTCCTTTGTTTTCTTTTTTGTTTCTTTTCCTACTACATTGTCTGGTTGAAGAATACTACCACCTTCAAATGTAAGGTTTGTTTCAGAAACTTTAATTAAATTATCATCACTACCTCCTATTGCCATTTTTATTTTTCCTCCTTGTTGGTGTGTTGCTGCGTAACGGTCAATATCATCTAGTGTTGGACCATATTTTATTTCTTCTTGGGGAATATTATCAGGATCTATTAACTGTCCATCTACTTTATATTTTTCATATGCTACTACATGTTCTCCGTAATGTGAATCAGGGTATTTTTTAATATATTCACTTTTAAATTTTTCGAATTCATCATCATCAATTCTTGGTGTAAAATCTACATCATCGGGAGCATAAGCGGGGCTACCTGGAGCATATCCAGGACTATTTGGTGCGTAAGCTGGACTATTTGGTGCGTAAGCTGGACTATTTGGTGCATAAGGTGGAGTTTCAGGTGAATACAATGTGTCTTTGTTATCTTCTTCTGGTTCATCGAATTCATGTAAATCATAATCTTCTACCTTTTCAAAATAAATATCATCTTCTTTTTCAACACGAATATTTTGTCTGCTAACTGTATTTTGTCTATCTATATAACCATATTGAACTAACAAATCTCTTATTTCTTTTATTTTAAAATTAGAAGTTTCCATATCCCTAGCATTAATTCTAAAATTATTAGAGTAACTCATATTTTCTATTTGATTTACATTATCTTCGGTAATTAACCGTGTTTGGATACCCATAACTTGTAATTCTTGAATTAATAACTTTAAACAGTAGGGAATTTCAAGTAAACTAAATGTTCTTCCAAATTTGGTTACTTTATCTAATTTTATTTCATTAAATTTACCACGTGAAAATTTTACACCATCGGCAAATAAACTAATTAATATATTTTGCGAATGATTGTATGCTGCTAATGTACCTGTTTTATTACAAACAGCAATTTTATAATCATCGCCTCTTGTCATCATTGACTCCTTCAAAAAGGTTGAAGCACCATGACCAATAACACCATCACGTTCCATCTCTCCAATTCTTAAACCACCATCATTTGCTCTTCCTGATACAGGTTGTTTTGTTAATCCTTGATTTCTTCCTCTTGCCCTAAAATTTATTTTATCTTTTACCATATGTTTTAATCTCATATAATACGTTGGACCTATAAATATACTTGTTTCTAATTGCTCACCAGTATATCCATTATATAATACTTCATTACCTCTTGACTCATATCCTGCTTTTGATAATAATTTACTAAAAATATCAACATGATCTACACCTTGAAAAGCAGTACAATCTCCTTGATATCCATAAAAACAACCAGCTTTTCCTGTTATTGCTTCTACAAGTTGTCCAATAGTCATTCTAGAAGGTAATGCATGTGGATTTATAATCAGGTCGGGTTTAATACCATCTTCAGTAAAAGGCATATCTTCTTCTGGTATTATTAATCCAATAGTACCCTTTTGTCCAGCTCTACTTGCCATTTTATCCCCCATGGCTGGTATTCTCTCATCTCTAACTCTAACCTTTGCTAATCTGAATCCTTCTTCGTCATCTGTAATAAATGATTTATCTACAAAACCTAACTGACCTCTTTTAGTTTTAATAGAAGCATCAAAAAATGTATTCACATTTTCTTCATCAACAGTTACCTTTCCAATAATAATAGTTTTTTCATTTATTTTAGTGTTTTCCTTTACAATACCACTATCGTTTAATTGACTATAATCATAATCATATTTTTTTCTTTCAACATCCATTTTTTCAACATTTATAAATTTTGAATTTATATTATTTCCTTTAACTAATGAAGACTCTTCTCTCGTTTCATATGTTGAATAATAAGTTGTTCTGAATAAACCTCTATGAACAGAACCTTCATTTACTAAGATTGCGTCTTCAACATTGTATCCTCCATAAGTTCCTATGGCTACAATGGTATTTGTACCATAACAGTTTTCATTTTTATAAAATTCTTGATATCTTGTTTTAACAAGTGGGGTTTGGCCATAATTTAAAACAATTCCTGTTTTATCAAGCCGATTTAAAAAGTTAGTACTGTATATAGATACTGCTTGCTTACTTTGACCACACGAAAATAAATTTCTAGGCAAAGGATTTGTCTCAGGATAAATAACTAAATTCCCCATATATCCAAACATACATGAAGGATGTATTTCCAAATGAGTACTTCGATTATTTTGTTTTAATTTCTCAATATTTGTTGAAATTAATAGTGTATTCATTTCAGAAGTATCTATATATTCAACAATTGATTTGTTTTTATTTAATACATCAATGTCCGATGTATATAAATCTTTTAAATTATAAAACTTATTATTAATTGTATCAATCTTTATTTTCTTTGCGTTAAAACCTGTTAATATACTATCCCATTCTATCGATTTTGAATTATTTATTAATTTTCTGAAATCATCAGAATTAATACTTAAATTTTTTTCTTCATCAACATAAAACATTGGTCTCGTAATTCTACCACTATCGGTGAATAATTCAATAGAATTTTCAATATAATTTATTCCAATACTAGTATATATTGGAATTATACATATTCTTCTAGCAAATTTAATAAAATTAGCAGTACTAATTAATTGATTTGTTATAGCTAACCAAGTTCCATTTATAAAAATCTTTGTTTTATTTTTAATATCGTTGGGTTTTATTTCACTTAATAATTTAATGTTTAAATTTTCCCTTAACCAATCTAATAATTTTTTATAAGAATATCCATTTGTAATATAACTTGTTATAGCCAAATGTTTATGCAAACCACAATTTCCACCATCAGGTGTATCCATTGGATCAATTAAACCATACTGGGAAGCGTGACATAATCTAGGACCAACTACTTTTGCACTTGAGTCTAAAGGTAAATTAATTTTTCTAAGATGTGATATAAAAGAATGATACGATAATCTATTCAAATCTTGTATTACACCCACTCTTGATGTATTTGGTGTTGCACCCCATCTTCCTTTAAAAGCTCTCTTAAATCCATTATCTACTAACTTATTTTTGAATATTTCATTATATCCTAATTTATATTTTTTCTTATCATCTTTTTCGTCATCTTTAATAAATTCACTAGTAAATACCTCGGATACAAGTTGATTTTCTGTTATTGTTAATATATTTGTTTCAGTATTAGTAAAATGATAATACAAGTCATTTTCAATATTTACTTGTATATCTTTTTGTTGTAAATTATAGTACTCTTTAAATAAATCGTATATCAAATTACCTGGTAATTCTACTCTTTTATATTTAAAACTATCACGATCTGTTGGTGGTATCATACCAAGGCTTGTTTTTAATAAATTAAAAACCATATTTCCAATATAAAATGCTTTATTTGAAAAATTCATTTCTCCTACTTGTGGTAACAAATAATCACATAAAATATGATATGTATATGATACATTTTTAAATTTCAAATACTGAGATATAAATTTGATGGCGGCTTCTTGGGTAAATACTGTTCCAGCATCATAAACAGATGGTCTGAAATATTTTATAAAATCTTTATTAGTTTCAATATCAATTATACAGTATTTAATAATTTCTTTGTCGGATATTATTCCTAATGCTCTCATTAAGATAAAAAGAGGGATTGGATATCTCACATTTGGTATTTCTACTACAATGTTTCCTAGTTGCATCTTATCGGTGTCTCTTAAAATATGTATTTTCATAGTTCTTACAGGTTTTGATGCGTTTTCGGATACCATTCTTATTATTGAAGAGTATGAATATTTGTCATCATCAGTATTGGCTTTATTATAAACCATATTATCAGAAAACTTTTCTTGAGGAATAACAATTTTTTCTTTTCCATCAATTATAAAATAACCACCATAATCGTTTTTACACTCACCCATATTGAATTTTAATTCACGATTAACATGTTTTAATACACATTTATTAGAATGAAGCATTATTGGAAATCGTCCCATATAAATTTTTGGCAATAATAATTCACCTTCAATATTTTCCGATGATGAATTTATTATATTGTATTTAACTAATACGTCATAATGAATTGTAAAAGCATATGTCATATTTCGTAATCTTGCCTCATTTGGATACATATAATGAGTATGTCGATCATCATATATTACAGGTTTTCCAAAATATATACCTTTTCCATCTAAACCACCAATATACAATTCTGTTTTAAATTTAAAATCATCTAATCTTTCATCAAAGTTTTTACTTATTTGTATTGGATTCTTTTCTTTAATCACTTCAAAAATTCCTTTATTAAAAAAACTATCATATGAATTAATATGATGCTGTGTTAAATAATATGGATTATCAATAAAATATGATTCTAATGTTTTCCAACCTAATTTATCAAAATTCATGTATATAATATATAGAGCATTTTTTAATTACTCTTTAAAAAAGTAATAAATAAATATATAATAATTATTTATTAAATTTATTAATTTACATAACAAACATTAATGCTATCAAAATAAATAGTAATACAAATGGAAACAAAACAAGAAACCAAGACATTTTTGTATAACCTGATTTACATATCAAATCTAATACCCATGTCCAGAATAGAATATATACAGACTTAAGTACAAATATAAATATGGTACTTGAAACATTACATTCATATTCTCCTACACAGTATGTATCAGTATTACCGTAATTTTGAAGCATCATAATTACTAATGAAACAAATGACATTACAAAATATAATGCTGCTGGTGAGCACAAATCTTTTATCGACTTAGGAATAGGGGTAGCCATTATGTATTATTTAAATATTTTTTTTTAAGCAGATGAATTTGGATTTTGGTCACGGATTGGAATAGGACTTTTTGGTTGAGGATAACCACCTAATGTAGCTGTTTGTTTCTCTCCTAAATAATAGGTATAATCCATCATATTTCTTATTTCTCTAAAAAAACCTCCTTTTTGTTTTTTAGTTTTACGCATACGTTTTTTTAATTTATATTTTCTTTTACTTTTACCCCCCTTAAAAAAAGGTGGAAACTTATTACCCATACTACAACCACACTTGCTTTTTGTTTTTTTATTTAAACCACCTCTTAACGTTTTTCTTCTTTTAGTTAGTCTTTTTTTTAAATTGCGTCTTGACTTAGCCATATATATTATAATAATATTTTATTCAATATCAACATGTGTTAAAAAGTGTCTCCTACAACACATCTTTTTTAAACCTAAATTATCTAATACAATTCCTTCAGGACTTTTTTGAGTATGTTCTTTTGTTAAATATACCTCATTTGTTGCATCAATACCCTTTTCTGTTTTCATTTCAGCAACTTTACATTTATAATACTCGTATTTATCAGCAATCACTTCACCACATGTAAAACATTTCACAGGAATAATCATTTTTTATATATTATATATAACTATAAGTTTTAATCAATTTTAATTGTAATTAATAATTACTATTATTTAAATAATTATGTAACATAACATCATCAGAGCTATTATTTACATAACCAGAAAGTATCGCTGACTCATACATTGTCTTTAATACATCATTCGGAGTAGTAGAACCAATTCTAATTAAATTATGTTCTCTTAAATATTTTTTAATCTTAGAAATATCTTCATTTTCTATTTTTTTTTTCTCGTCCATTACTTTCTTTTTTGTTTGTGTACTTTTAATTAATACTGAAATTGAATTATTTTTTTTTGATTTACCAAGTTTATATTTTCTTTTTAATGTTTTCTTTGTTACATAGCCACCTTTTTTTTGACGCAAATTATTTAGTTTATTTTCTCTTTCAATTGGAATACTTTTTTCTATGTTTATCATGGATTTTGTAAAATTAGTATCTGTAGGTTCAGATTTCTCTTTTTGAATTTCTTTTAAAGTTTCAACAAAGTCATCATCTTCATCTTCATTTTCATCTTCTTCATCTGAACTAAAACCTATATTTTTTTGAGTAGTTGTTTTCCATTGTCTAAATGTTGGTTGACTTCCACCTTTTAAACACCCATAAGGAGGTACTGGAGGAAGAATAGTTGAAACGTTATTATATTCTTCATTGTTTCCGGCAGCATTACTAGTAAAATCAGTCGGTAATTTTAAATTTACTTCTATATTTTCATGATCAAACTCAATATTTCCTCCACCTTTTCTTCGTTTAAGAGTTCTATTTCTTTTCTTTCTTTTTGATTTTGTTCCTGATTTCTTTTCCTTTTCTACTAAATCAGATAAATAATTCATTGAATCATTAAAATTTGAAGAAAATTTTTCTATATTTTCTTCTTTTACTGGTGGTGGCGTTTGTTTTTGTTCTGTTTCCTTCGTTTCTCTATGCTCT
>Ga0257110_1001039_pt1 | contig 13054 bp, 13 predicted proteins | sample LP_taG_7_FD_190184 | JGI IMG/M metagenome (GOLD analysis project Ga0257110, IMG submission 190184) | Marine microbial communities from Northeast Subartic Pacific Ocean, Canada - LP_J_2015_P26_10m | ecosystem: Environmental > Aquatic > Marine > Oceanic | place: Canada: Northeast Subartic Pacific...
TTGTAATTTTTTTTTTATAGAAATAAAAAAAATTTCCCATCTATTATCTGGTTCATCTTGTTTAAAATTAAAATTCATATAAATTTTTTTACAATCTTCATTAATATCATCTATATTTAAAATATTAAACGCCTTTTTAGCTATAGTTTTATGAAAAAAATAAATTTGATCATCTGGCACAATATAATTAATATTATTATCATATATATACGAATTAGTCCAACAGCAATCTTCATCTATCTTTAAAGAGGTTCCATTTTTAACATTAGTATGTTCTCCTATATACCAACGAACTCTAGAATTAATCTTATTTTTATCGCAAATTTTAATTTTATCTAAGTTAATATCTTCTAGTAATTCCAAATCTGGTCTAATTTTTATAAACCAATCATATAAATTAACATTTATAATATTTATTACATTTACTATCTTTTCATATTGTTTGAAATTTTTACTATTAAATTTATACTTAATATTTTTTAATATATCATCATAATTGTTTAATTCATCTTCTTTATTTGAATTAATTAAACAAATATCTATTTCTACTTCTTCTTTAATAAAATTATTTATTAATTTTTTTTTGATAATTTTAATATATTTTTTAAATTCCTTACTCATTTCATGTGATGAAATTATTAATAAAATTCTCATTAATTAAAACTATAATAATATATTTATATATTATTTAAGAATATTTATTTAGCTCGATTTCTCATACGTCTTCGTCTTCGTTGTAATCTTTTAGTTCGCTTTTTTTTCCATTTCCATCTCATTTGGGCTGAGGATTTTTTATATCTTGTCCCTCCTTTAATTCGTAAATTAAGAATTATATTGGAACCATCAGATAATTCATTATCTATTAAAGTACCATTTGTTAAAATTCGAGTATTTGATGTAAGATAGTGTAAATCTGTTGGTATAAATTCTCTGTCATCTATTAAATCTTTTAATTCTGAAATAGTAAGGTCTTGATCTATATCATATACTTTATTCTCTCCAAATAAATTTATGAATATCTGCATTATAAATTTATATAAATACCTTAGTTTAAATTATATTTTTATATTTGAAAAATATATATGTCTAATAGACTTTCTAAAAAAATGATTAAAAAGAAAAAATTAAATTATACGCGTTGTATTAAAAAAACAAAAAATAATAAAAAGTATAAAAAAATTTCACGATGTACTATTAAAAAAAAACGAGGAGGAGGGTGGAGCGATTTTTTCTTCGGTAGTAAGAAGAAAAATTTAAATAAGCTATCATCTGGAGTTAGCACAGAGGCAGAGCTGCGAATCGCTGCAACGGAACGCATCCCGCAGATCGAGAACGAGCATGAAAGTTGTAGAGAAAAATGCGACGCAAATGCTGAAAAATCACTTAAACAAGTTGGACAGTGGGAGGCGGAACGGAGGCAACTAAATGAAGATGCTGCGCACCAAGCGAAATTACGTCAGTACTCACTCAGACCAGAAGAGTGGAATGCTCTCACGGAAAAACATAAGTTGGCAATAAAAAGCATACCTGTCACATTTTGGAAAAATGCTACAAAACAACAGAAAAATAAGATAAAAAATTTAGTGATGAAGGAAGAAGGTATTATTTCTACTTTTAATGAGATGAGACACTACAGAGATATAATGAAGGAGGCGACACCTAAGCAGGACCCAAAATTTTGGGGTTATATAAGCTTATACATGCCTGAAAACGTTAATCAGGAAGTCGAAAGAATACGACCAAGTCCGATAGACGATATCAATGATATCGAGGAATCTTTTGTCGATAGTCTTGGCTGTACCAATAAGCCCACAGAGGCGTTGTCAGCGGCTCCCACCGATTCTGCGGAGGATAACCTTAAAAATATGGCACGAGAACGTAAGATTGAATTTTGCAAATACATAGCAGCTATCCGTAAAAAAAATGACGAAATTAAACCTATAGTTAATCAAGCAAAAAAAGATGTTTTAAGGTTGCAGGACCTCTTCAAGCCCGGCGCTGCGCCAATTGAGGATTTTGCAAGCATCGAGGCACAATTACACGACGCGGCGGCGAAGGAAAATCTGTTTGTAAGACTAGATGATATAGATGCAATCGCAAAAGGTTTTATGGCAATTATAAAAAAGGAGGATCTTAATATTGATAAGCGATTTCGTCACGACGAGCCGCGTGGGATGTTAATCGATGAGAAGGTTATCGATTTAACAGGTGAATTACCAGATAATAAATGGACCAAAATATGGAATCTATCGAAAGTTGGGACATCTCAGGTAGGAAAACCTCCTCAAGGTGGTAGCAAAAATAAACAAACAAAAAAACGTCGCTGTAGAAAATACAAACGACGCTCAAGAAAATTATAAAAAATTGATTTCAAATAATTATATTAAGATTATCTTAATACAATGGAGGAATTAGGAGATCAAGAAAATTATGATATTAAAAACGAAGAAGGTTTGAAATATCTATCTACTATTAAAAATAATTCAATAGATCTTATTCTTACTGATCCACCTTATATTATTTCTAGAGAAACAGGTATGAATAAACATTACAATGAAGTAATGGATGCAGAAAATAAGGGAGTAGAGTTTGTTAAAACTGAATCAGAGTGGGAAGATTATAAAATAAATAATAATATAGAAAATGACAAAAAAAAAAGTAATTTTATGAAATATGGAACAATATACGGTAAAAAATATTGTGTCAAAACTGATTATGGAGACTGGGATAAAGATTTTACGATTGATAAATTAGAACAATTTGTTTCGGAATATTATAAAAAACTAAGAAAGGGAGGAACACTAATTATATTCTTTGATTTATGGAAAATTACAAACTTAAAAGAATTAATGGAAAAGTATAAATTTAAACAAATACGATTTATTGAATGGATTAAAACAAACCCCCAGCCTTTAAACTCAAGTATAAATTATCTCACTAATTGCAGAGAAATAGCACTACTAGGTGTAAAAGGAGGTAAACCAACATTTAATAGTAAATATGATAATGCTATTTATAATTATCCTTTGCAAGGTGGAAAAGACAGATTTCATCCAACACAAAAAAGTCTTCGATTGTTTGAGGAATTGATAAAGAAACATAGTAATGAAGGTGATATTATTTTGGATACATTTCTAGGAGGTGGGACTACAGCAATTGCTTGTAAAAATACAAAAAGAACTTTTAAGGGGTGTGAAATTTCTAAAGAATATTGTGATAAGATACTTACTTTATTAACTTAACAAATTTTCAATAAATTTAAGAGAAATTTATAAGAAAATAATCACACTATTATCTATTATGAAAACATCCGACATAACATACTCAATATTAATTATAATTATATTTATTTTATTATTATTTTTTAATATTGTTATTGTTGGCATACAAAATATAAAAGAAAATTGGCCAGAATATCGTTGTAATCCTATGGTAATGCCTTTTGCTTCAATATTTGGTCAAGATACTAATGAGAATTTTACATATTGTATTCAAACTATGCAGTCAAATTATATGTCTTATTTAATGCAACCACTAGATTATAATTTTAGTGTAATAACAGAATTGGGTTCTTCATTAACAAATTCTATTAATGATATAAGAGCTTTTTTTGATAATTTCCGAACTATGATTACTTCACTAATTCAAAGTATTTTTGGAGTTTTCTTGAATCTTATTATTGAATTTCAAAAACTTATAATAAATATTAAAGATTTATTTGGCAAATTTATAGGTATTTTAGCTGCTTTAATGTATACTTTAGATGGATCAATAATTACAATGCAAAGTGTTTGGAAAGGTCCTCCCGGTAAGGCAGTAAGAGCTATTGGTAAAGCTGGAGATAAAATTAGTAAATTGTGTTTTCATCCAGAAACAAAAATACAGACTTTAGATGGACAATTTATTTCAATGAAAGATCTACCATTAGGTGCAGTTCTAAAAAATAAGGCTCGAGTTATTTCTGTTATGCGAATTAATAATTTAGATGAAAATAATAATCCTATTGATTATTTTTATAAAGTTGAAGGGGGAGAGAACAATGTTCCTATTTATGTAACAGGATCGCATCTAATTTATGAACCAACTCTAAAAAATTATGTTAAAGTTAAAGATTTACGTGGTAATAAACCATCAGTTTTAACAGACATTAAATCCAATGAATTTTCTTGTTTAATAACTAGTGATCATTCAATCCCCATTGGAGAATGGTTATTCCATGATTGGGAAGATAATAGCAGTTCTTAGACAATATATCAGGTTTAAGAATAATGATTATTATCCATATATAGTATATGGATAATACAGAAGTTTTGAAAAAATTTAACAAATTGTATGAAGATACTGGTTATATGTCAAGATATGGCACTGATGTATGGATTACGATAATATTTTTAATTGTATTCCTATCTGCTATCTCATATTATAACATAAAAAATAATATTGAACCGATTAAGGCAGATTGGGCAAATCAAAGATGTAATCCAGGTATTCTTCTCTTTTCTGGATTAATAAGTAAATCTGATAATGAAACCGCTTTTGAAGCTACATCTAATAATTTCACTTTCTGTATCCAAACCATATTAGCAAATGTTGCTAGTTATGCTATGCAACCATATTATTATTTAACAGATATGGTAACAGATGAATTTAATAGTATAACTGAATCTGTAAATGCTATTCGTTCTATGTTAGATAAAATTAGAAATTCTGTTTCTGATATAGGTGAGGATATTATGGGGCGTTCATTAAATGTTACTTTACCATTAGTAACATTAGTAATAAATGTAATGGATATGGGGCGAAAAATTATAGGGACATTAACTGCCTCAATATATACAATATTTGGTAGTTATTTAGGATTACAATCGGTATTCCTTTTTCTAATTGAAAATCTTGTTTTATTTTTAAGTATATTAGCTACTGCAGTCGTTGTATTATGGTTAGCTTCAATATGGCTACCTCCATTAGCGGCAACGGCAACATTAAGTAGTGCATTATTTGGTGCTCTAATTGTTCCTACAGTAGTTATTTCAAATATGATGAAAGATGTTATGGGATTATCGGGTATGCCTAAAACACCAAAAGCACCTAAGAAACCAAAAAAATTAATGAAAAAGTTAAAAAAATTAAAGAATGCCTTTTGCTTTGCAGGTAATACAATAATTAAAATGAAAGGAAAAGAAAAAAAATATATTTCGGATTTAAAACCAGATGATATTTTATTTGATGGCTCAGTTGTTACAGGAATAATGAAATTATCCGCAGCTAAACAAGAAATATATAATTTAAATGGAGTTTTAGTAACAGGAAATCATAGTGTATTACACGAAAATAATGGCTGGATTTCTGTAGAAAGGCATCCAGATAGTGTAAGATACAATAATTACAAGGAAGAATATGTATATTGTATTAATACAAATACAAAAATCATTAATATAGGAAAAAATATTTATTCTGATTGGGATGATTTAGATGATAATGATTTAGCAGATTTAGCCGAAAATTGTCGTGAAAACACTCCACTACCTAAAAAATTTTCTAAAAAAGATATTCATAAATATCTCGATGCAGGATTTGATGAAAATACTACTATAGAATTAGAAGATGGGAGATCTGTATCAATAAAAGATATAGAAGTAAATGATATTTTACGATTTGGAGAATACGTTACAGGAATTGTTGAAATATCGTGTTCCGATATGACAGGTATAGGTGAATATAATATTTATGAAGGATGTACTCTTAACTGTACAGGAAATATACAGCTTCAAGATTTAGGAAATTTTAATACTTTTGAAATTGAACCTACAACTATAAAAAAAACACAAAGGGTATATCATTTATTAACAGACAGGGGTTCGTTTATTGTAAATGGAACTAGAGTAGGTGATTATAATACTTCTCTAGAAAAATATCTAAAATGTTGTTCCCCAAAATATTTTTATAATGAAATTTAATTATTATCTATATAAGTTGTATAGATACAATGCAAATTTCTATTTTAGGAAACAAAATGCGTATTGAACTTGTAGTTCTTTGTATTTTAATAGGTTGGTTTATGTGTGCTAATTTGTGGTGTAATGCGTGTGGTGGCGCTAAGGAGGGTTTTACTATGGCCGCTGGATTACTTGGTGCTAATGTTAATTATTCTATGGGAAAGGGTGTTCCTGGTAGCTGGGATAAGACAGGTGCTATGGGTTCGTACAATTCGTGGTACAAAAGTCTCGATGGTAATACTCAAGGACTCCCTGTTCCCTTAGCTGAAGGACAATTAGCAATGTTCGCTAAAAATAAATTAGACCCTACATGCTGTCCTGCTACATATTCTGGCTCTATGGGTTGTGTTTGTGCTACACCTCAACAAATGAAATATTTAAATGAGCGTGGTGGTAATCGCACTCTAAATAGTGAATTTTAATTTAATTTAAAAATAGTATTTTAGATTAAATTAATTTATAAATTTTCTTCTTTCTTATTTACTTCAATAAGGGATTCAGCTGTATCAATATGAGATTTTAAATCTTTTATAACTTCTACTAAATCGTCTTTACGTTTCTTTTGTTCATGGGTGGTGCACATTGAACCACCTCCACTCTTATCATCCAGAATATTCTTGATTTTTGTTTCAGTTTCAATCTGCATAGATTTTTCAGAAAATTCAGGATTTATTATGTTTTCGTCACCATTTAACTCTATGTTTAAATTATCTAAATAATTGGACATTTTTTCAGCTTTTTTTATAAGGTCCTTGATTTCGGCTTCGCATTTTTCATTTCCTCCACTCATACAACCCCATTTATTTCTAACAAGACTAGTTCCGCCTCTGCGTCTGCCACCACGACGGCGTGTGCCTCCTCTGCGTCTGCCACCACGACGTCTGCCACCGCGGCGTGTACCTCCTATGTGTCTACCACCACGACGGCGTGTGCCTCCTTTTGTTCCACAAGAATTAGTAGCATAACAATCACCAACAGCATTTGCTTGTGCTTGAAGAGCACTTTCATTTCCTTTGACACTAGCAGAATTAGCATCTAAAGGACTTACTTTTGGTCCTGGCGTACTAAATTGTGGTACTTCCACAGTTGTACTTCTTCCACTTCCACTACCCCCCTTCTTTTTACCTTGTTCTAGCTTAATTCTTATTGATCTTTTTGTATATTTACCATCTTGTTTTTTACCTTTACTTTTTGATTTACGGCTGTCATTTTTTGTTTTTTTGGGCATTTTACCATTACCTCCAACATGATTTAAATTATTTTGGTCCGCATTCATATTTTTTTGATAATTTAAGGCGGCCTGTCTGGGATTAGATCCTTCTTCAAAACCATATACTTGATTATTAACAACTTTAGGTTGTCGTCCATTAGAACTTCCACCTTTTGTATTATATTTCATTTTATATATATATATGTCGAAATTAATTTAATAATTATTAATAATAAGTATTAAATGAATGATATAGATCGCGTTCAGCTTAATAAAATGATATCTGCGAATAACGTCGAAGATTGTACGCAGCAGATAAGAGATAAAAAACATAGTAAATTAATTCATGATGATGTTACAAAAATGTTAGAGTTAAAAAAGAAATATGCGCGTTTAAGTAAATCTAATCCTGATCAATTTGATACAATGTTAGTATCACAATGTAATTTTTTATTTAATCATTATACCGATATTTATAATAAAGTTAAAAAGGAGGAGATCTCTCTCAAAATATTATGGGAATTATTAGATGTGTTACGACGTATTGAGACTAGTGATCTTGATCAACATAGTGGAGCATATGAAGTAGGTAATTTATTAAAAAAACTTTATATTGATAGTGCACTTAAAAAGGCTGATAAAATAGATAAAAAAACAGGTAAAAAGACAACAAAACCAGTAATTAAACCTAAAAAAATTACTTATACACAATTTAAAAATATGCAAACTTAATATATATCTATAATTTAGATGAAAAATTTTCATCTAAAACTTATGGCTTCTTTACTCTGTTTTACTAGTAATGGATTTAATATCGCTTTACGTAATAAAATAATATTAAGACAAAATAATGTATGTGGTCATTGTAAAACACCTTTTTCAAAATTAGTTCCACACGAAATTCATCATTTAAATCATAATCAAACAGACAATGACCCACTAAATTTAATTGCTGTTTGTGCAAATTGCCATTCGGCTCATCATAGATTTGGTGTCCCTATAGGGCCTATGTATCCATATCATGAATACAATTCAGATGAAAAAATTTACTACGAAATTTTTTATAAAAGTAATAATAATTAACATATTTTTTTTAAATCTAATTTTGTTTATCAATTAGATTTTAATTTATATCATAAATATGTATTTTTGTTAATGATCTAGAATTATTAATACTAGAATATTTCTCTCAGATTATTTTGATATTATAATCTCTCTGTGTTTGTAATTTCTGTAATCTTTGAAAAAACCAAATTTTAATTTGATTATAATGAAAAGCTTTATGGTTAGGAGAATGATTACTATTTATAATTGTATTAGTACTTGTTTCTGCTTGAGTTTTTAATTGCTCTAATAATTCATTATATTGTAATTCGATTTTTTTTATATCTGCATCCATATATTATATTCACATATAATTGAAATGATTTATATAGTATAAAATATAAGTATAAGATGTCACATACGCTTGTAATAGTAGAATCACCAGCTAAATGCTCAAAAATCGAAAAAATATTAGGGTCAGGTTATAAATGTATAGCAAGTTATGGACATATACGCGAGCTTAATGGATTAGCTTCAATAAATATAGAAAATAATTTTACACCTAATTTCTCTATGATTGAAAGTAAAAGATTTCAAATATCTAAAATACGTAAGGCTATTACTGATTCTAAAGAAGTGTTATTAGCTGCAGATGATGATAGAGAAGGAGAGGCAATAGCCTGGCACATTTGTCAATCTTTTAAACTTCCAATTTCAACTACAAAAAGAATAATATTTCATGAAATAACAGAAGGAGCAATAAAAAATGCTGTAAAAACTCCAACATTATTAAATATGGATGTAGTACATGCTCAGCAAGCTCGTCAAATATTAGATCTATTAGTAGGTTATAAAATCTCTCCTATTCTCTGGAGTCAAATTTCTGGTAAATCTGGATTAAGTGCTGGACGTTGTCAATCACCTGCATTAAGACTTATTTATGAGAATCAAAAAAATATAGATGCCTCACCTGGACGAAAAGTATATAATACTGTTGGTTATTTCACTTCTAAAAATCTACAATTTAGTTTAAATTATAATCATGATTCAGAAGATAAGGTTGGTAATTTCTTAGAGAATTCAGCTAGCTATTCTCATATCTATGACTGCTCCCAACCTCGAAATACCACAAAAAATCAGCCTAAACCTTTTACTACTAGTACTTTACAACAGTCTGCTAGTAATGAACTTAGAATATCTCCAAAAATAACAATGCAAGCTTGTCAAAAATTATATGAAGAGGGATATATTACATATATGAGAACTGACAGCACTACATATAGTAAAGAATTCTTAAATGTAGCAGATAAATTTATTAAAAAAACCTATGGAGATAAGTATGTACGCGAAGATTTAGCTAGTTTATCTGAACGTACTGATAATAAAAAGAAAAAAAAGAGTAAGAAGGAGAAAGAAAATACTGCACAAGAGGCTCATGAAGCCATTAGACCTACTAATATTGCAACATTAAAGGTAAATGAAGAACTAGGTTCTCGTGAATGTCGTATCTATCAACTTATTCGGAGAAATACATTAGAGAGCTGTATGGCCCCAGCAACTTATAAAGCAATTACGGCTACAATCAGTGCTCCCGAAAAACATGAATATAAATGTAGTTCTGAACAAATTGTATTCGCAGGATGGAAAAAGGTAGCTGGAGGCGATGATAAATCTGATGTATATAACTTTCTTCTAACACTTAAAAAACAACAGGTAATTCCTTACAAGAAAATTGTGTCAAAAGTAAGTATGAAAGATTTAAAAACACATTATACAGAAGCTAAATTAGTTCAGTTATTAGAGCAAAATGGAATAGGTCGTCCATCAACATTCTCATCATTAGTAGATAAAATCCAAGAAAGAGGTTATGTAAAAAAAGATAATGTTAAGGGTAAATCTATTAAATGTGTAGATTTTGAACTTACTGAAGATGAACTAGTAGAAACAGAAAATATGCGAGAATTTGGAAATGAAAAAGGCAAATTAGTAATTCAACCGCTAGGACTTTTAGTTATAGAGTTTCTTATTGATAAATTTGATTCTCTCTTTGAATATAAATATACAAAACAAATGGAAGATACTCTTGATATTATAGCAAAGGGTGAAAAAATTTGGTATAATTTATGTAAAGAATGTTTAGAACAGATAACAGAATTATCAAAAGGATTAGTCAGAGATAAATTTGAAATTCCAATTGATAAAGATCACACATATATTATTGGAAAGTATGGTCCAGTGCTCAAATGTAGTTTGGGTGGAAAGACTACATTTAAAAATGTAAAAAAAGATATTGATCTAGATAAACTTAAAAACGGTGAATATTCACTTGAAGAGTTAATAGTTGCTAAGCAGAAAAGTGGTCGTGAATTAGGAATGTATGAAAATAAAAATGTTATTCTTAAAACAGGAAAATTTGGACCTTATGTAGAATGGAGTGATATTAAAAAATCAGTTACATTTGATAAAGAATATGACGAAGTAGAATTATCAGATATTATTTCACAACTTAAAACTTCAGTATCTACAGGCATTAAAAGAGTAATAAGTGAAGAAATTTCAATTAGAAATGGTAAATATGGTGATTATATTTTCCATAAAAAGGGTGGTTGGAAAAAACCTAAATTTATTAAGTTAAAAGATTTTACTACAGAAGATGGAAGTACAGATTATAATACTTGTACTATTCCTGAGATACAAAAATGGTTAAAAGATAAACATAATATTAGTTAAAGTTAAATTATTAACTATATCATAATGAATCTAGATGAATTTCTTACATCTGGAAAAGCGAAATTAATATTACATAAATGTCAAAGCAAAGGGCAAGATTCTTTTATACAAGATATTAAAAATTTAATTGAACAACATAAAGAAGTTAATAGATCAGGGATACCTTCTAATATTGTAATGTCACAAAATTTAATAGATATGTTAAAAAGTAATGGTGTAGTAATAAATACTACATCATCTGAAAGTAATAATAAAAAATTAGAGAATGGTATTTTTTTTACACAACCAGGTAAATGGGTACCCCCAAATACACATGGATTAGATAATTCTATTAATTTGCTTAAATAAAATTAGAAAATTAAAGACGATCTGTCGCAGGTATTCTTATATAATATGATTTACCTATTTCATTCCTTAATCTATTAAATGCAATTGTAAAATCAAATGGAAAATCTTGAAAATCAACTAGTCGTCCATCGTGATACCTAAACTTGAATTTTAATTTTTGTATTCTCTCTAGAGGTGGATCGAAAACTGTAAGATTTTGTAATAAACCATTTCTAGATTCCCAAATTTGTCCATGAGGAATAGTAGTAATAGGAATTTTTGCAAATGCAGAATCTACTATACCATTATAGTCATTATTATACATATTAGATGTATTTTTAGAGTAGGGTTTAAGTTCATCATATGAGTTACATTTATCTACTTCCATATATATGGTTGTTTCACCAAATATCTTAATAGTTGAAGAGGCTTTAACAAAATAAACAGGAAATCCAGCAAATAGTGGTGTAACAAATACAGTAGGAGGTATAGTATAATCAAACTCAATAGCAGATATATCAGATGTGCTTACATAAGACTGTTTTTCAAATCCAATATAAGATGGTAATCCCCATTTTGTATATCTGTTCCACACAACAGGTTGTCCACAGTCTTTTAATGTGTAATCTATTTTTCTATCAAATTGTAAGATAAATTCATCAACTGAATTTCCAAACCAAATTTTTTGAGATACTTTATCATAATATACTTTAAATCTATCATAAGTACCTGGTGTTCCACTATTATTAAGATATGTAGTAACAGCTTGGTTCATTTTATTTTCTATTTCAGCTGCCAATTCATCTGGGCAATAAAAACCATCCTGAATATTGATAGTATATATCCCATTAACATTAACTCCAAGTGGTAAAAAAAATGGATCTGCGCCACTATTATTTTTTGGTATTAAGGAAAATTCTAATTTTGTATTTTGGTATTCATTACTAAACGTATAATAATTAGCAGGCATATTAGCTTCAACCAATCTCATCGATTCAATATTTTGATATGCTTGAGGTAATATAATTTCAAAATGATTTGCTTTTGGCCATTTTTTTATATCACGATCTTCAGAATGTACTGTTAATAGCTTTCTATCTAGAAGATATGTTTGTTCTCTAGGTTGTAATGGATGTTGTGCTGCAACATTGAATGCACTCATTAGTATAAATATAAAGAAGAATATAAATAAGAAAAAATAACTTTATAAATTATATAATGGTAGATAATTTAAATTATGTAACTTCTGTTATGACTATATTTTCTATAGTAGGAGTATTAATAAAATTATTTATGGGTGATTCTCAAGGGCCCGCTACAGCGGCTGTGTATGGGTATGGATTAGTTACAATTTCACTCTTATGTGTTATGTTTATAGATTTTGCTTTAGTACAAAAAACAAATCCACTAAATAGCAATTCCTTATTTTTTGTACTAAAATTATTTAAATCATCAATACCAACTCTAGCAACAATAGGATTGCTAGCTTGGTTAGTTACATTAAATATAATATATTATCAACGAATTAATGATGATGATGTAGCAAAAGAGTTTTCTAAATATTCTTTTGTATCTACAGTATTGATTCTTCTACAGATAGTTCTTATTTTTCAGTTTGTAAATACTAAAAAAAAAATTTTGGGAGGAGAGACAAAATTTAATCCTTTTGGTCCAATAGTATATGTATTATCCTTGATAAATGCTATTTTTATTACTATATTAACAATAATTCTTAAATTTTTTTCGA
>Ga0257110_1001043_pt1 | contig 13039 bp, 12 predicted proteins | sample LP_taG_7_FD_190184 | JGI IMG/M metagenome (GOLD analysis project Ga0257110, IMG submission 190184) | Marine microbial communities from Northeast Subartic Pacific Ocean, Canada - LP_J_2015_P26_10m | ecosystem: Environmental > Aquatic > Marine > Oceanic | place: Canada: Northeast Subartic Pacific...
GGATGTAATTCATCCAAATAATCTGACTCTCTCATATTTAAAGGATCAAGATTAGCTAAAAGGTGTCCTCTTAATCTGTAAGCGCGGACTAGTGAAACTGCACTTATTGAATCTTTATTTGAGTCAGCTAACAACTGATAATTAAATTTTTCTGATCCATCTATATTACCATTTTCTAGATTATTTTCTTTTTGATCAATTTTTCTTTGAAGCTCATCAATATCAACTTTTGATTTTGAAGGGCCCCACGACGGACCATTAATTTCTTTAGCAATAATATTTAGCTCTTCTCCTATACTTTCAAAATAATTCTGCCAACTTTCTGGTAAATCTTTATCTTTGTTAATAAATTTTAGATACATTTGCTCAATAAAAGCACTATTAGATTTACTTAAAAATGATGTATTTTCGAATTCAAGATTTTTTGATGATGACATCTATTTATTTAATATAATCCTCTGATAATTTTTTTCAATTAGACAGTTTATTAAATAAAGTTTTTCCAATTATTGATGGCGATTTAGCGACAGTAATTCCAGATTCTTCCATTTTTTTTATTTTATCTTCGGCTCCACCTTTTCCGCCTGAAATAATAGCACCAGCGTGGCCCATTCTTCTGCCAGGAGGAGCTGTTATACCTGCGATAAATCCAACTATAGGTTTCTTAATTTTATGATTTTGAACAAAATCTGAAGCCTCTTCTTCAGCTGTGCCTCCAATTTCGCCTATCATCAAAATAGACTCTGTTTCTTCGTCATTTAAAAACAAATCTAAACAATCAATAAAGTTTGTTCCATTTATAGGATCTCCTCCAATCCCTATACAAGTTGACTGACCTAAACCATTTTCTGTTGTTTGAGCGACTGCCTCGTAAGTAAGTGTTCCAGATCTTGATACAATTCCAACTGATCCTCTTTTATGAATATTTCCTGGCATAATTCCAATTTTACATTCATCTGGTGTAATTATTCCAGGGCAATTAGGTCCAATTAATCTACTTTTAGATCCATTTAATTTTTGTCTTACTTTAAGCATATCTTGAACTGGAATACCTTCTGTAATGCAAACAATTAATTCTACAGATGCATCTATTGCTTCTATAATAGCTGCTGCAGCAAATTTAGCAGGTACATAAATCATTGTTGCATCTGCACCAACACTATTTTTTGCTTCAACAACACTATCAAAAACAGGTCGATCCAAATGTTTTTGACCACCTTTTTTAGGAGTTACTCCACCAACTAAATTAGTTCCATATTTTATAGCTTGTTCAGAATGAAAAGTGCCATGAGCACCAGTGAAACCTTGGCAGATTACTTTTGTATTTTTATTTACTAAAACAGACATGTTATTTTATTGCCTCAACAATTTTTTTTGCTGCATCATCTAAATTTTCAGCAGATATTAATTTTAATCCTGAATTATCTAATATTTCTTTTCCTTCTCTGAAATTTGTTCCTGCAAGTCTAACAACTAATGGAACACTAATATTTATTTCTTTTGCTGCATCAACAACTCCTTGAGCAAGAACATCACATCTCATTATTCCACCAAAAATATTAATCAAAATTCCTTTAACATTTTTATCTGATAGAATTATCTTTAGAGCGGCTGAAACTTTTTCTTTTGAAGCTCCACCTCCTACATCTAAAAAATTAGCTGGCTCTTTTCCATATAATTTAATGATATCCATTGTTGCCATCGCTAGTCCCGCTCCATTAACCATACAGCCAATACTTCCATCTAGTTTTATGTAAGCAAGATCATGTTTGCTAGCTTCTATTTCTGTTGGATCCTCTTCATTTAAATCTCTTAATTCAAGTATCTCTGGATGTCTAAATAATGCATTTGAATCAAAATTCACTTTTGCATCTAGACAAATAATTTTTTCTTCTTTGGTTAAGATCAAAGGGTTAACTTCAACCATATTTGCATCAGTGTTTATAAACATTTGATAAATTGATTTTATTAGTGAAATTGCTTGTGTTTTTGCACTATCACTTAAACTAAAGATTTTAACTATCTCCTCACAATCTTTATCTGAAATTTCATTATTTATATCAACTTTGGTTGTTATAATTTTCTCTGGTGTGTTACTTGCTACTTCCTCAATATCCATTCCACCTTGATCACTAGATATAAAAGCTATTTTTGAACTAGCTCTATCCACTAAACAAGATAGATAAAACTCTTTGTCTATATTTGAAGACTCTTCAACGTATAATCTTTTAACTTCTCTTCCCTCAGGACCTGTTTGGTGAGTAACTAAAGTTTTTCCCATCAGTTCTTTAGCTGCATCACTTAATTCCTGAATAGTATCTAAAATCTTTACTCCCCCTGCCTTACCTCTTCCTCCAGCGTGAATTTGAGCTTTTAAAACGTATTTTTTTGTATTTAATGATTTTGCTTTTTCTATTAATTCATCAACAGACAGTGCAAACACACCTTCTGGAACTGTTGCACCATATTTCTTTAAAATTTGTTTGGCTTGATGTTCATGAATGTTCATTATTACTTAAGAAGATCAGGATCTATTTTAGATGCTGCTTCCCATAAAGCTTTAACTGCATCAATAGAATGCATAAATTCTTTTTTCTCATTATCATCCAAATCGATTTGCTCTATTTTTTCCACTCCATCTTTTCCTATAATAACTGGAACACCCGCATAGACATTACTTACCCCATACTCTCCATCTAATTGAATAGCACATGGTAATAATTTTTTTTCATCATTTAAGTATGCTTCTGCCATCTGAACTCCTGATGCTGCAGGCGCATAAAATGCAGATCCTTTTTCAAGGTATTTAACTATCTCAGCACCACCATCTCTGGTTCTCTGATTTATTTCTTCTAATTTTTCTTGAGAAATTTTTCCCTCTGTTACTAATTCAAGCAAGGGTTTTCCTGAAACTTTTGTAAATCTAGGCATTGGCACCATAGTATCTCCATGACCACCCATAACCATTGCATCTATTTCTTTTACAGGAACATTTAATTCTAAAGATAAAAATAATTTAAATCTTGAACTATCTAGAATTCCTGCCATTCCAACCACTTTATTTGCTGGTAGACCAGAAAATTTTTGAAATGCCATAACCATCACATCTAGAGGATTAGTGATACATATGACAAAAGCGTTAGGAGCATTTTGCTTAATTCCTTCTGCTACCTGCTTAATAATTTTTAAATTTATTCCTAATAAGTCATCTCTACTCATGCCAGGTTTTCTAGGAACACCAGCTGTAATAATAATTACATCTGAATCTTTGATATCCTTGTAATCATCTGTTCCTGAAAATTTTACATTAAAACCATCTACTGATGATGATTGTGCTATATCAAGCGCTTTACCTTTGGCAATACCATTTGCAACGTCAAATAACACTACTTCATCTACTAATTCTTTTATTCCAATTAAATGTGCTAGAGTTCCACCAATTTGACCTGCGCCTATTAAAGATATTTTTTTCATTTATTTCCTTTTATTTCATTGTTGGCATTACAAATTCAGCATTAGAACGAATACCTGAGGGCCATCTTGATGTTACTGTTTTTAATTTAGTATAAAATTTTATTCCTTCCATTCCATGCATTCCACTATCTCCAAATAAAGACCTTTTCCAACCACCAAAGCTATGAAAAGCCATTGGCACAGGTATTGGAACATTAATACCAACCATACCTACTTGAATTTTATTTGCAAAAGTTCTACCTGCATCTCCATCTCTTGTGTAAATGCTAACTCCATTACCATATTCATGATCGTTAATTAATTTAACTGCCTCTTCAAAAGTTTTAACTCTTACAACTGATAATACTGGACCAAATATTTCTTCTTTATAAATTCTCATGTCTTTATTAACGTGATCAAATAAACATCCACCAATGTAAAAACCATTTTCATAACCTTGAAGTTTTAAATCTCTACCATCAACTACTAACTTTGCTCCTTCTTCTACACCGAGATCAACATAACTTTTTACTTTTTCTAAATGTTCTTTAGTTACTAGAGGCCCCATTTCAGATGTTTTATCCATACCAGGTCCTACTTTTAGTGCTTCTGCTTTTTTTGATAAACGTGAAACAAGCTCATCACCTATATCACCAACTGCAACTGCAACTGATTGAGCCATACATCTTTCTCCAGCAGAACCATACGCTGCTCCCATTAAACCATTCACAGCACCATCAAGATCACAATCAGGCATTACAACTAGATGATTTTTAGCACCACCTAAAGCTTGAACTCTTTTTTCATTTTTTGCAGAATTTTCATAAATATATTTTGCGATTGGAGTGGAACCTACAAAACTTACTGCTTTGATATCTGGATTAGTTAAAATCGCATCTACAGATTCTTTGTCTCCATTAACCACATTAAAAACTCCATCTGGAAGACCTGCTTCTGTAAGTAATTCTGCCAATCTCATAGGGCATGATGGATCTTTTTCTGAAGGCTTTAAAATAAACGTATTTCCACAAGCAATAGCTATTGGAAACATCCACATTGGCACCATCGCTGGAAAATTAAATGGTGTAATACCAGCAACTACTCCTAGTGATTGTCTCATAGACCAACTATCAACGTTAGTTCCTACATTTTCAGAAAATTCACCTTTTAGTAAATTGGGGATTCCACAAGCAAACTCAACAACCTCTAGTCCTCTTGTTAATGAACCTCTTGCATCTTCATAAACTTTCCCATGTTCTGAAACTATTAGCTTTGTAAGTTCGTCAGAATTTTTTTCGATAAGCTCTTTAAACTTAAACATCACTCTTGCTCTTTGAAGGGCTGGTTTTAAAGACCATGTTTCAAATGCTTTTTTTGCAACCTCAACTGCTTGATCTAAATCAGATTTTGATGCAAGTCTTACTTCAGACTCTTGTTCGCCTGTAGCTGGATTTGTAATATTAGCTTTTCTATCTGAAGATCCAGATATTATTTTACCACCAACAAAATGCTCTATAATTTTCATGGATACGATCTTTTAGATCAAAAAAGCTAATTAGTCTATTGTTTTAAACATTCGCAGTGGCTATCATTTTTTTTATTTCTGCAATAGCCTTAGCTGGATTTAATCCTTTGGGACAAGCACTTGTACAATTTAGAATAGTATGACATCTGTAAAGTTTCAACTCATCAGCAACTTTTTTTAATCTTTTTTTTCTTTCATCATCTCTACTGTCAATTATCCATCTATAGGCTTGTAATAAAACTGCTGGTCCTAAATATTTGTCACCATTCCACCAATAACTTGGGCATGAAGTTGAACAACATGCACACATTATACACTCATAAGCTCCATCAAGTTTTGCTCTATCTTCTTTAGTTTGTAATATTTCAGTAGTTTCAACTTTTTCATTTGTTTTAAGCCAAGGTTCTATAGATTCATATTGTTTATAAAGCCCAGTTAAATCTCCTATTAAATCTCTCTTAACTTTTAAATGAGGGAGTGGATAAATATTTATATCTCCATCTATTTCTGAATGTGGAGTAGTACAAGCAAGTCCATTTTTTCCATCCATATTCATAGCACAAGATCCACAAACACCATGTGCACACGATCTTCTGTAAGCAAGTGATGAGTCGATTTCATTTTTAATTTTATTTAAAATATCTAAAACTTTTGAAGGACAATTATCCATATCAACCTCATATGAATCTAGTCTTGGATTTTCTCCAGAACTAGGATCCCATCTATAAACATTCACTTTTCTGATATTTTTTGATCCAGTCTTATCTTTATAAAAAATTCCCTTTTCAACTTCTGAGTTTTTGGGTAAATTTATTTGAACCATTAATATACTCGCTCTTGTGGAGGAAAGTACTGAACTTCATTTGTTAAAGTTGATTTGTGAACTTCTCTATAACTTATTTTAGTATTTTTTCCATTACACCAAGCAAGAGTATGTTGCATAAATTTTTCATCATCTCTTTTAGGAAAATCTTCTCTTGCATGAGCTCCTCTACTTTCTTTTCTATGATAGGCAGAGTCAACTGTCGTTACTGCTTGTCTAATTAGATTATCAAACTCTAATGTTTCAACTAAATCGGTATTAAATACTAATGATTTGTCCTTGACTGATATAGAATCCATTCCATCATAGGTTTTTCTAATCTCATCAATGCCTTCTTTTAAATTTTTTTCAGTTCTAAAAACGGCACATTTTGACTGCATAGTTTTTTGCATAGCTAGTCTTAACTCCGCTGTACTATTTTCACCTTGAGCATTTCTTAATTTATCAAATCTATCTAAACATTTTTGAGTTTCTTCCTGGCCAATTTCTTCATGTGGTGTTCCTGGTTTGACTAGTTCAGCAGCTCTTTTTGCTGCTGCTCTTCCAAATACTACCAGATCAATTAAAGAGTTTGAGCCAAGTCTGTTTGCTCCATGGACGGAAACACATGCTGCTTCCCCAATAGCCATTAATCCTGGAACTGTTTTTTCAGATCCATTAACTGTAAGCACTTCAGCCTTATAATTTGTTGGAATACCTCCCATATTATAATGAACTGTTGGTACAACTGGTATTGGATCTTTTGTTACATCTACGTTAGCAAATAATCTTGCTGCATCAGATATTCCTGGAAGCCTTTCTGCAATTACTTCTTTATCTAGATGGCTCAAATTTAAAAGGACATGATCTTTATCTTTTCCCACTCCTCTACCTTCATTAATTTCGATTGACATCGATCTACTCACAACATCTCTGGATGCTAAATCTTTGGCGTTTGGAGCATATCTTTCCATGAATCTTTCACCTTTAGAATTCACAAGATATCCTCCTTCTCCTCTTACACCCTCTGAAATTAAAGTACCATGACCATAAATTCCTGTTGGGTGAAACTGAACAAACTCCATATCTTGCAATGGAAGTCCTGCTCTTAAGACCATGGCATTTCCATCACCAGTACAAGTATGAGCTGATGTAGCTGAGTAATAAACTTTACCATATCCACCAGTAGCAATTATTGTTGTATGAGCTCTGAATCTATGAATTGTTCCATCATTTAAATTCCAGGCTATCAAACCTTTACATTCGCCATCTTTCATTAAAAGATCTAACGCAAAATATTCAATAAAAAATTCTGTGTTATGTTTTAATGCTTGTCCATAAAGAGTGTGAAGAATTGCGTGTCCAGTTCTGTCAGCTGCTGCACAAGTTCTTTGAACAATACCATTTCCATAATTTTTTGTCATGCCTCCAAAAGGTCTTTGATAAATTTTACCGTCTTCTGTTCTGCTAAATGGAACTCCATATTTTTCTAATTCTATAACTGCTGCTGGTGCTTCTTTGCAAAGATACTCTATGCTATCTTGATCACCTAACCAGTCAGCACCTTTAACAGTGTCATACATATGCCAACGCCAATCATCTTCACCCATATTTCCAAGGGAAGCAGAAATACCTCCTTGAGCAGCAGATGTATGGCTTCGAGTTGGGAATACTTTTGAAATACATGCTGTCTTTAAACCAGCTTCACTTAATCCAACTGCAGCTCTAAGTCCTGACCCACCAGCACCCAAAACTATAACATCGTATTCATGATCTATTATTTTATATGAACTCATAATTTTAAATTAAATATTACAATAATTGTAATTAATGGCATTATTATAGCAAAAATATACAAAGCTTTGTTTGCGGCATTTTTGATTTTTTCGTTCTGGATATAGTCTTCAAATACTTCACTAATACTTAAAGATGAATAAAAGTAAGCAAAAACAATAAAAAAACTAAATAAAAATTTATTAGCTGAATTAGTAAAAAAACTTAAAACCTCTAAATAATTCTGATTATAAATTGATATAAAATTGAAAATAAACCACAACATTAAAGGGACTAAAATTACTGATGAGATTTTCATAAAAATCCATTTTTTTGTAGCTAAATTCATATTAAATTAAATTTCTTCCTATTAAGTAAATTAAAATAGTTAATAAAATTGAACCAAAAATAACTGCCAATCCTGTAATGCGTGTTATTTGTAATTCAAATCCATAACCCATATCCATCATTAGATGTCTAATTTCACTTAAGATTTGAAAACTAAATGACCAAGCTAGACCTAAAGCAATAAATTTTCCGAATATTGAATTTAAAAAAAAATTTATAAAACTATAATTTGTTTCTCCCAAAATTAACAATGAAGCCCAAATACAAATTAAAGTTATTGCAACAATATTAATAATTCCTGTTACTCTATGTGAAATAGAAACCAAAGATGAAATATGCCATCTATAAATTTGTATATGTGGTGATAAAGGATTTTTATTTTCCATAAAAATTATTTTTAATTAGTGTTTCTGCAATCTCAACTGAGTTTAAAGCTGCACCTCTTAAAAGATTGTCTGAAACAATCCACATATTTAATCCATTATTTATAGTTTTATCCTCTCTTATTCTTGAAATAAAAGTTTCATCTCTTCCTTCGGCCTCTAAAGGTGTGGAGTAACCTCCGTCAGATCTTTTATCTATCACTTTACATCCCTCAAAATTATTAAGGGCCTCTCTTACTTTCTCTAATGTAAAAGTTTTTTCAAATTGGATATTTACAGACTCAGAATGAGAAACCAACACGGGTAGTCTGACACATGTAGCTGTTAAATCTATTTTATTATCTAAAATTTTTTTAGTTTCATTTACCATCTTTAGTTCTTCTTTTGTGTACCCATCATCTGAAAATACATCAATATGTGGAATTACATTAAATGCGATTTGCTTTGTGAAATTTTTAGGCTCAATTTTTTTATTTTCTAAAACTAATTTAGTTTGTTCTAAAAGTTCATCCATAGGAGCTTTACCACCCCCTGAAACTGATTGGTAAGTTGATATAACCAATCTTTTAATTACAAATAAATCATGCAAAGGTTTTAGCGCTATAACTAGCTGAGCTGTTGAGCAGTTTGGATTTGCAATAATATTCTTTTTTATATTTTTTAAATGGTCTGAATTGACTTGAGGTACTATTAAAGGAACATCTGGATCCATTCTATAGAAACTTGAATTATCAATAACCAATGAATGCTTGGCTGCTTTTTCAACAAAATTTTCTGAAATTTTTCCACCTGCAGCAAAAAAAGTGATTTTTATCCCCGAAAAATCAAAGTTCTCTAAGTCCAAAACCTCATGTTCTTTTCCATTAAAATTAATTTTTAATCCAGCGCTTCTGGCTGAAGCTAATAGATATAGGTTATCAATATCTAGCTCTTTTTTTTCTAGAACTTCAATTATTTTTCTGCCTACATTTCCAGTGGCTCCAACAATAGCTATATTCATGGTTATGTTAAAACTTATACTAAATGAAAGGTAAATCGCAAACGTTTCCGGTGCAAATATTACCATTAACGTCTACCTTAACAATTTGAGTGACATCGCAATAAGGCTTTTTTATCATAGCTATCCCAATAACTTTTTCAAAATGCGGTGAATAACAAGCTGATCTTAGTTCACCTATAATATTACCATTTTCATCTTTTAAATCTAACGATCCAGATATACTAACTTCTTTTGCATCAATCTTGATACCCATAAGTTTTTTTTTAATCCCATCAGACTTAACTTTTTTTAAATTTTCTTTCCCTAAAAAGTTTACCTCACTATCTAATGAAACATATTGATCAAAACCACACTCGAATGGATTATCATTATTATCAAAGTCATTACCATATGAAAGCAATCCACTTTCAATTCTTTCTATTAAATTTGGACAACCTGGTTTAACATTAAACTCATCTCCAATTTCAAATAAATGATCATATAATTTTTGTCCTGCTTGAGTGTTTTGAACATAGATCTCGAAACCACCTTGCTTTGACCAGCCAGATCTAGCAATCAAATGTTTTGTGCCCTTAAAATCGTAGTAACTAAAACCAAAAAATTTTAATTCTTTAATTATCTTACCAAAAACTTTTTCCATCAAATCAAAAGATTTGGGTCCCTGAACTGCAATAATATCAACTACAGGTTCGGTAATTTTTACATCAAATTTATATCCAGCAGCTAAACCTTTTGCAAAAAAGATAACATCTGAGTCTGCAATTGATATCCACCATCTATCTTCTGCTAATTTTAAAACCACAGGATCATTTACTAAATTTCCAGAGTCATCAATAATTGGACAATAATAACATCTTCCAATTTTTGATTTTGATAAATCTCGACATGTCATCAATTGCACTAACTCAGCTGAGTCTTTTCCTGATATTTCAACTTGTCTTTCTGCAGCAACATCCCATACTTGAACATGCTCTTTTAAGTGCCTGTAACTATCTTCTATCGAACCAAACGCAGCAGGTAGCAACATGTGATTATAAATCGTATAAGCCGTAACCCCTTGCTCCTCTATTCTTGAGGTGTAAGGTGTGCTTCTTAATCTTCTGGATTTTGCTATTGAAAAATTTTTCATTTTTTTAAAAATTCAGAGATCTTTTCTCTCATTTCAAAAGCTTTTTCAAACATAATCATATGTCCACAATCTTTTATTACATGAGTTTTTGAATTAGGAATAAGTTCAGCAAATTTCTTACCTTTTTCAAGGTTAATCATCTTATCTAGTTCACCAAAAATAAATAATGAGGGACAGTTGATTGACTTTAGAGCCTCAAGTCCATTTTTATAAACATTACAAGCAACAAGATCCATGGCTAAGATTTCTCTTATATCTCTTGGGGATTGAATTATTTTTTCCACAGGATTGCCTCCAATAAATTTTTTAGAGTTCTCATAACTCCATTTCATCATTAATTTAACTGCTTGATTATCTCCGTCTTCTGCAAGATCAATTAAGTCTTGATTAACTGGCATTCGATACGAGCCTCCAATAAAAACTACTTTATTAAGCTTGTTTTTATATTTATGGGCATACTCTAATATTTCTAAACATCCTTGAGAGTGACCAACAAATATTACAGTATCTAATTTTAGTTCTACCAATACCTTTTCCAGCCAATCAGCAATTTTTTCAATTGTATCTAAACAAGGTCCCTCTGATTTTCCATGCCCAGGTAAATCAAGTGACAAAACATTAAAATTTTTATTTGAAAAAAATTGTTCAGCTAAAGACCAGACAATATGTGATAGACCGCTGCCATGAAGAAAAATAATTGTTTCTTTTTTACTATCAATACCTTGCCCAGCATCAGATGCATAAATAGTTTTATTTTCAATCTGAAATATCAAATAATTACCTAGAATTGTTTTCTTAGTTCAAATTTTTGAATTTTTCCCGTAGATGTTTTTGGTAATTCACAAAAAATTACTTTTTTAGGAACCTTAAAACCAGCCAATGTTTCTTTGCAAAAATCGATTAATTCTTTTTCTGTAACTGGTTTATCTTGAATCATCTCTATAAAAGCACAAGGAACTTCTCCCCATTTTTCATCAGGCTTTGCTACTACTGCAGCTATAGATACGGAAGGATGTTTAGAAAGTGTATTTTCTATTTCTATTGAAGATATATTTTCACCTCCTGAAATAATTATATCTTTAGATCTATCTTGAATTTTTATATATCCATCTGGATACATAACTGCCAAGTCACCACTATGAAACCAACCACCATCCATTGCTTTATCGGTTGCTGCTTTATCTTTAAAATAACCTTTCATTACAACATTTCCCCTAATCATAATCTCACCAATTGTTTTTCCATCATTAGGAACCTCTTTCATTGTTTCGGGATCCATAACAGTTACCCCTTCAGCATTAGGGTATTTTACTCCTTGTCTTGCTTTAATTTCGTTTTGTTTTTCTTCATCAAATTCATTCCACCCATCGTTCCAAGCACATTGAGTAACATGCCCATATGTTTCTGTTAAACCATAAACATGCATCACTTCAAAACCAAGATCTTTCATTTTTTTAAAAATTATACTTGGTGGAGGAGCTCCTGCAGTTAAAACATAAACTTTTTCTTTTAATTTTTTTTGATCACTTTCTGGTGCTCCTGTAATCATATTTAGTATAATTGGTGCTCCACCAAAATGGGTCACTCTATATTTATCAATTAATTCAAATATCTTTTTAACATCAATGTTTCTCAGACAAATAGTTCTTCCATTTAACATTGGAATAGTCCAAGGGTAACACCAACCATTACAATGAAACATTGGTACAACAGTTAAAAAATTTAATCTATTAGGCATATTCCATGCAACCACACTTCCAGTAGACATCAAATATGCCCCTCTATGATGATAAACAACACCTTTTGGGTTACCAGTTGTTCCAGAAGTATAACTTAATGATATAGCTTGCCATTCATCTTCTGGCATTTTCCATTCATAGTTTTCATTACCAGTATTTAAAAAACTTTCATATTCCAAATCACCAATTTTTTCTAATTTTGATTGATCAGCATGCTTATCATTTATATCAATAACAATTATTTTCTTATCTAAAATTTTTAATGCTTTTTTTACTTCTTTGTGAAGTTGTCTATCTACAACTAGCACCTTTGCTTCACTGTGTTCTAAAATATAAGCAATTGTGTTGGCATCAAGTCTGATATTTATAGTATTAAGCACTCCACCAGTCATTGGAACTGAATAATGAGCTTCAAAAATCTCAGGAGTATTAAATGCAAGAAATGAAACTGTATCACCTTTGCTAACACCAATTTTTTCTAATGCGCTAGCAAATTTAACAGCTCTTTTATATACATCATTCCAAGTATATTTTATATCCTCATAAACTATTGCTTCATAATTTGGGTATACTTCTTTAGCTCTTTCTAAAAATGATAGTGGTGTAAGTGGGATATAGTTTGCTTTGTTCTTTTCTAAATTTGTATCATAACTACTCATAGTCAATTAAATTTAAAATTCATTATATTTGAGCTACCTGATATTGCAGACTTGTAATGATACTCTGCTCTTGGCAAAACTTTATCAAAATAAAATTTTGCTGTTTTTATTTTATCATCATAAAAATCCTTATTAGTTTCATAGTCACTAAAACTTACTTGAAGCACTTTAATCCATGAATAAGCTATTGAGACAAATCCAAGAGTTTTTAGATAATCATTTGCAGCA
>Ga0257110_1001044_pt1 | contig 13030 bp, 9 predicted proteins | sample LP_taG_7_FD_190184 | JGI IMG/M metagenome (GOLD analysis project Ga0257110, IMG submission 190184) | Marine microbial communities from Northeast Subartic Pacific Ocean, Canada - LP_J_2015_P26_10m | ecosystem: Environmental > Aquatic > Marine > Oceanic | place: Canada: Northeast Subartic Pacific...
CGTGGTCGAGGGCCTCGAAGTCGGCGACGCGGCAGCGCTCGTCGTGCTCGCTCCAGGCCGCCGACTGGAAGAGGCGGAGCACGATGAGCTCGGCCCTGCCGCGGTCCGCGTGGCCGGCGTCGCGAAACCGTGACGAGCGGTCGTAGCGGAGCAGCTCGAGCACCGCGGTCTCGGCGCGCGCGACGTGGCCCTCGACGTCGTCGGAGGCCTCGAGCTGGGCCAAGACGAGGTCCTCGTCGTTCTCCACGAGCATGGGGCGGGCCGCGGCGGCGTCGGCTTCGTGGCGCACGCGAGCCAGGAACTCCGGCCCTCGCAGGTCGGGCGTCGGCTCCGCAAGCACCGCGGCGAGCGGCGCGCGCGGCGGCGGCACGTAGCCGGCGTCCGCGGCCATGAACTCGTCGAGGCGGTCCGCCTGGGGCGACGTGCGGACGCCCATGCCCGAGTTGTAGGCGAGGAGCTCGTCGTCGCTGTCGTCGTCGGCGACCGCGGGAACATCGCGTCCGATACCATGATGTTGAAGACCTTCGCGATCTCCGAGCGCTTGTCGACGGCGAGTAACAGCCGGAAGTTCTTCAAACGGCGCCAATCACTATTGGCCAGGGCCCCCGGCTTATCGTGGTGCTTGCTTGTAACCCGCCCCGGCTGAATTCTAGTTAGTTAGTCGTTCAAGATTTAAAAAATCAACAAATTGGAGCTACAAACCCCTGGAGCTTGAAGAAGCCAGTACAGCGTGCTCCTTAGCTTACAAACTGGGCTTAACCCCGGTTAACTGCTTACTACTAGGATTAAGCTAAGTTATAGTCATTTCTTACGGCGGCCCATCATCGTGATGTTGCGAACCTCGCCCCGCCCCCAAATCTAGTCTAGTTAGTCGTCATGCTGTCTACCCTAGTTAAAATAATTGCCCTTTGGTGCGACACGCCAAAGTGTACGGCGACTGGGCTTGCGGTGCGCGCAGCGTGCGCCTGGCTCGGGGGCGTCAGGCGCCGCTTGAGTTTTCTTCGCGGCCCACCATCTCGCTGGGTTATGCGCTGTGGGCGCGCGCGGCGCGGGTTTCGTGCGGCCGGATGTCCGGGCCAGGAGGCGACCTTCGGCGAGGACCTGGGTAGGCACGTTTGATACTTCCCTCCCTTCCTGTCTTCGTATTTTATAATCTATAGCCTCGCCGACAGTTTGTCTGTGCGGTACCGTGCCCGAGTCTACGAGAGTAGCTTCCTTCTCAAGTCAGTTCTAGCCCACCTAAACTGCCCTTAACTTGTTCGATCTAAACCCATGGGGTTCTATCATAGCATAAATCCATCCGATTGGTCCATCTTAGATTTATATATCCCACGCTGTAAATTTATTACCAAAACCGTCTAAATTTGAATGTACGCTCGACAAATTGGCTGGCTTGAGGCCCGCGAAAATCATACGCTCTTAGTCACAGAGGCGCTGAACTCAAAGACGGTGGGTTTTCGCGTGTCCAAGCCGCGACGCAAACTCGCTGTCAGTACGCCCCAACGATCGCCCCCAAAACCGTGCGGGATCGTCGCGCATGATTTACATGTGCGGAGGTATGCGCGGGCACGGGATGACAAAGAGCGAAGCGCGGCGGCAATAACCTGGTCTTCCAGTTGCTCAAGACCTCGAGAAAACGTGCCTAATCCATGTGGTGCTCTAACATCTTCATAGTCTATGATCTAGGTGAGATCCCAACAGAGATCCCAACAGTATGCTGCAGATGCTCAAGGCGTTTTCAAGAGCAATGCCCAAGTTCCTACTAAGCCAGGATGTGAAGAGCTTGGCAATGCCGGACAAATAGAAATCAAGCCACTGCCCAACTGGGTCTGTATCAAAATCAGTGTCCGTGCACGCTCTGATTCCAATTTGAACAAATCTCAGGATCTTCTTTCCGAGGATGAGAACAGCAGCAACGAGGAGTATCATCGACCCGTTGTCCGTCAGCTTGAAACTGATCTCGAGATCTCAGCCACAGGTCTTTTTTCTCTCAGCTGCAGCGTGAACGAAAGCAATGGGCAAAAGAGCAATCTAAACTAACCGCTGTCATTGAACTCCAGCAGCATGAGCTCCATGCGTCTATGGCAGTGCGGGTGATCAGATGAGCGCTGTCCAGTTCATCGAATAGGCGTGGGCTTAAAGTTGAAGACAAAGCTCGAAAAGTTGCACAGGCTTTTGTCAACACCTCCGTTACTTACAAGATTGTTCTATCACGTCAATCTGAGATAGGTTGATGCTGTGACAACATTCGAGGGGCGCCTGGTATTGCGCATTGTCAAGTGACAAACCAGCTTACGCCAGACAGAGTTGACGTAGGTTTGGATTAGTGTCATGGTCAAAGAACTGAGCTCGAACAGCATCGCGGCAGGTAAAAATTGAACGAGATGTTGCCTCTGAGTTATCATCGATAAGACAGCTTACAGAGCGCCTTGATTGTATAGACCCGAAGAGTACGTCGTTAGATGACCGTCAGTTGTGACCGTTTCTTAGTGTTTAAAAAACAGCTCATGAGATAATTCGTTTATAGCATCCGTCCTTGGATATTTAGGTTTCTGTGCAATCGAATGTGAACTACGTGCTATATCATCGAAACTCGACACAATCGCTGCCGGTGTAGCCTGCAGGGATGGCGAAAATGGCAGTGGATAAATGGATGTAGGCGGTGTGGATTTGGGCAAACAGGTTTGCTATGGAAAGTGGATACCGCTCACGGTTGTAGAATTATCGTGCCAAGGGTACCCTAGATATTCGGCGATTCACCACAGACTTGAGCACGCGTTGCGCCCTGCTGTGTCGCATATGTACGAATGACAAACGAGACTGGCGCAACCCCGACCCCCCCCCCCCCCCCCCCCCCCCCCCCCCCCCCCCCCCCCCCCCCCCCCCCCCTGCCACCTTTCTCGAGACCAGCGGTACGGCGACATGGGGGGGCAGTAGCTATCGAACAGCCCGACCGAAAGTGGGGACCAGCGACGAAACCCCAATCCCAATTTCTATTATAAAGTTCCGAATAGAGAGATAGAGGGGTTTCTACCATCATCTTAGTGAGCTGCATCTTGATGTTGCAGTGTATCTTACCCCACTGTGCTCCTACTGCGCACCCTGCTAGTATCCAGGTCACTATACTGACTACGAGGAATTCCCTTTTTCAGGTTCAGCCCCGCAACTCCCCTTAGCATAAACCGTGGAGAATTAAAGTACGAGGGGAGAGAGGAGGGGCCTAACTAGGGATACTCCCAGGATTGAGGAGGCTGCCGCCTCAAAAAGTTTTGCTTTTCACCTTGGATCCGCCATGTGTGTAATCCTCCAACTAAGGAAAGCTCTCTACACCCACGAGGAATTCCCTATCAGTCAGACTCAGCAGCACCTCCGATAGTGCCAGATAAATCCTCTCTTTGCGACGAGAAACTTTTACGCGAAGCAAGAATACAGCGGAATCTCGTAGAGGACTTCCAGCGTGCCAATATGCTAGGCATGACACATGATCAGTACCATACGGTCAAGTACGACTCTTATAGTCTAGTGAAGAATCCAGAGGCTCATTATGCGACTAACTACGATGTTCACGATCGACTCGTGGATTACCTTACTCTTATGACCAATCAAGTCATTGAGAACACTGATCCTGATGCAGCTGCGGATTTACTTCCACAAGCCACAGAGATCTTCTTAGCACTATATACTGTCACTAAGGAAGACATTCGAATCGATACGAGCAAACTAGCAGACCTAGCCAAGACACCAATTGAGCAAAGACCCAAAATGATAGAGGCCATAGCAAAGGAAATACATGACCTCTGCTCTATTGGTGCATTTGAACTAGTTCCTTTGTTGATCCTATTGCTGCGCCTGCGGGCACACCTGTCAGTGCTGCAGATTCCCTGATGGTAACTAACCTGATCGTTCCGGCTATAGCGAAGGCTCTGGCAGATCAACGCGCTCACTTCGAGAATATGACGAAGAAAGTGGATGGCAAGATAGCGGACTTAACTTCTAGAATTTCCGCACTTACCACTGCACTTAACCATGTTACTGTCACTGTCAATCAGATTGCCGCGCATACTGGGGCTGTTCCCATACCGTAAGGTAGCACATTGAGCTTCCACTCTCACCCACTGTGCTTATCCTGCTACTACGGACTGTACCTTAACGTCAAGTTGATGTACGGGACTTAGTTTCTTTACATACACCCACACGAGGAATTCCCTTTTCAGGTTCAGCCCCGCAACTCCCCTTAGCATAAACCGTGGAGAATTAAAGTACGAGGGGAGAGAGGAGGGGCCTAATTAGGGATACTCTCAGGATTGAGGAGATCCGCCATGTGTGTAATCCTCTAACTAAGGAAAGCTCTCTACACCCACACGAGGAATTCCCTTTTCAGGTTCAGCCCCGCAACTCCCCTTAGCATAAACCGTGGAGAATTAAAGTACGAGGGGAGAGAGGAGGGGCCTAACTAAGGATACTCTCAGGATTGAGGAGATCCGCCATGTGTGTGATCCTCTAACTAAGGAAAACTCTCTAGGTCTATCTGAATAGGTTACTGGACGGAAATTAGGATAAAATCTGATATATATATCTAAGATCTTACGGGGAGTACAGTAACATAACGACTTTGCCATGGGACCGACGACGAAGCAGGAGTCGATCTCGTCCTTGGGTCTAGACCACTCAATAATTGACTCATTTAATGCAACAAAGCATTCATCACCGTCGTATCAGTTCGGATCTGCGATCCGGCCGCGACTTTCTGAGGCGGAGCCGACTCCCGGCGCCGGTGCGTATTCAATCAAAACAACGATTCTTGGCAACGTTCCCGACTCGAAGATACATTCGGCGCCGCAGTTCTCGCTGCGATCGCGTGAAAAGTTTGGAAATCCAATGCTTCGTGCCCTTGATGCCGAAACAGCACGACAGCCAGGCCCTGGTTGGTACACACCAAAACAGGTCAACCCAAAAGACGACAACGCACCTAAATATTCTTTCCCGAAGGGGCATTTTATCAAAGATAAAGCTCGTCTCTCGCCAGGTCCAGGCGCCTATGTCATACCATCTTCAGTTGGCAAACAAGTGCTCTCAACGAAGTCCAACAACAATGGCATGGGATTCGGCCAAGGCGAACGACCACCACTTTTGCGCGTTTATAACGATGTTGGGCCTGGTGAGTATGGCGTGGGCATATCTGCATGCAAAAAGCAGGTCGATTCACGCAAAAAAACTTCGGGCTTTGTCAAGTTTTCACGCTGTGCTCGTGACAAGGCGACCTCTACGTCGGCAAAGGACGAGGAGGAAGCTCTCCCAGGACCGGGTACGTATCAATTACCCCCTGGATTGTGCGGTGGAGGGTCATCATATCCTTTTCGGGCTGCCCCTAAAGCATCTCTCTCTGGTCGTGAAAAATTTGGCAGCCCCTTCTGAGTTTAGCAAAAACCGAATTACCCGAAAGAGAATGGAATTTGACGTTGGAAGGATTCAAGCGCTCGTCGCAGATGTGGCCGTGGTCCCTGATGCTGGTACCGGTCGGAAACCCCACCGGAATTTGCGTCAATAACCAAGGGGAGGCCCCGGGAGATTGTGACAGTGCAATTCCTTCTCGAGAGGTGACTTCGGGAATGCCGCTGTAGCAGAGCAGGTGTAACACGAGCCGCAAGTTGAACCGGGATCGATCTCGTGCTTCTGTAGTCAGAAAACGGGGGAGAACTGCCAGCAAGTGGACTAATAATAAGCAACTAACATATCCCGCCGGTGGGATATATTAAACGCCGCTTCAACTTGGACTTCAACCTCAAACTTTGCACTTCAACATGGACCTCAACACAGCCGCTCGCGCCTCGCCAGGGACCTCTGACGCGCCGCCCACGCCTTAGGAGGCGCGACCCGCCCCAAACCACGTGCCAGAGGCCCTCCAGAAGCCCTCCAGAACCCTTCCAGAACCCTTCCCTCATGAGCTTCCGCGGACCCGAAATACCCCAAGCCCCTTACGATTTTGCGATTTTAATTTCCCCCACTGCCTCGCCCTAGTAAACTGCCCTTCAAGCCCCCTCAAGATAGCAGAGTGCAGTCTTCAGGGCAAACTGCAACACCGCCCCAAAGGCAAACTGCAACGCCGCCGCTTACCTCGTCAATTCGCATTTCAAGTTCCCTCAAAATGCCCTTCAAGCTCCTAGAAACTCAGCCACATTTAAAATGTCATTAATTGCCCGCTCGTAGACTGCTCGTAGCTTGTTTGTGCGCTTGTGGCGGTAGTTTGGATATTGGTTGCTCATTATTTGTTCAGGCGTGGGTGCTAGAACTGACTTAAGAAGGAGGCTACTCCCGTAGCACATGAGCGTAGACTCTAGCACGGTACCGCACAGACAAATTGTCAGCGAGGTCATTATAATATACGAAGACAGGAATCGCTCTTCGGGCGCTGCAGTGCCCCTCTAGCTAGCTAGACCAAAGACAGCTGTTGTCGAATCCAAGATTTGACCAGGCAGCCCTGAGCTTCTGTGATGTCTCCTAGCTCGCTAGAACAAAATGAGGTCGATGATCTATACGAACGAAGAGTCTTCATGAGGCAGAGTCGACTATGGAGTGACGAATTGAATGTTACACGGCGATTACTGGCCAGAGCGAAACAGCTCTTAAATGCGGACGACACGTTGCTGAGACACCAGTGTAATTGTGAATTACGCTCTATGAGGGAGCAATTGATTTCATGGCGAACCGCAGCAGAGATTGCCCGAAAGGACCATGAAGCAACACTTCGTGTGGTAGATTTGCGCACTAAAGAACGGGACGCGGCAAGACACGAAGCAGCTTCTAATGCTGAAGCTCATGTCACTGCTAGAATGGAACTTAATGTTTTAAAATGTTCTGCTGCAGAGACTGAAAGGGCCATAATCCTGAATAAGTCAAACAAGTTTGCTGCTTTACTTGCAGAGATCGGTACTCAGAAACACGATGCAGATCAACTCCGACGACAAATATCTGACATCAGGCAGGAACTACTTTCGCTGCGCCAGCAGCTTACAATTCTGTCTAAAGAACGTGATGAGGCTGCTCATGAAACCTTGTCTGCGAGAAGAGAAGCAGAGAGAATGGGACAACTTTCGACGGTGAAGGCCACGTCAGAGAAAACGCACGAATTTTTTGGCAAAACGAGCAAAGTTTTCGCTGCTGAAAAGGAGCGAACCGCTGCTCTGAAGAAGCAAGCACACTACCAAACTCAATTGATTAACGAACGGCACGCGAGAAAGCGCCTAGAGAACGCACTCGTGAAGGCAGAGAGACGATTGCACATAGAGAAGCGCGCAGCACACAAGACCATAAAGGTGCGAGAAAGAACTGCAGAAGAAAAGAGCCACCTCGCATCACACTCTGCCTCCATTGTTTCCCTGGCAGCAGATACGCCTATTATTACGCGTAAATTAGCGTGTGCGAAAAGTGCCAAGATTCGTACAGACCACATTTTCAAGGCCCTGCGCCTGCGATGTCTATTTCTGGAGCACCAGCTTCAAATCGCTGCTTCTGTGAGAACTTGCTGGCAACGTGAGCGAACTCTACTGCTTGCATCAATACGTGATGCTCATATGGCAATACAGTACCTTCTCGCAGGATCTCGTATGACAGCAAAACAGAAACCACTGGATCTGAGAGGTCGGGCTGAGAAACAGCTTGAACACATTTACTACCTTTTGAGATGTGCAGATGCCAAGGTTTTGCCCAGCAGGGACTTTACCAATCGCATTATAGCTGCAAGAAGAGCACCAGCTTCTCAAAAACTTCATGATGCCGTACACTGGGATCTTGCGCCAGCTGACCCCACTGATATAGAAGGTGTTGGACTGGTTGAGCGGCTTGGTTTTCGTGGGTTAGCTTCTCACATAGCAGATATTGCGCTTAGCACTAAAATAAAAATGGGCAACGAAAATGCTGAAATTTCTCCAGCAAATTTGGGGCGGCGGATGAGGACAGCCGTGGCCGAGGAGATTATTGCTAATAAACTTGCTGAGGTAGCCACAACCGTGCGTTGTGTTGATTCTGCCAGAAAGTGTGTTGAGCCTTCAGTGTCATTTGACGCTGTAGCAGTTACCCAAACCAAGGAGATGGCGCACCTTTTCGCCGCCAGAGATGAGACTGAAGTTTCTGCCAAGTGGAGAGCAGCATTACAATACATTTGCTCGATTTGTTCTCATACGACAAAGCTCAGGGGAACCCATCTTGTACACCTCGAACTGTCATCACTGTATCTGGATGATAATTCTTTTCTCCAAATTTTGCATTTACTTTTGGCGACAAACAAAAAGCAAAAGAGTCGCATACGCGCCAGGGGTGTTGCGCTTCATGACCGACAGGTTTTGCCTGCAACTCAGTTCTTTCACATGCAAGATATGCTGGGATTCCCGGCTCTAACAATTCCAAATTTACTCTCGCATCTCATTCTACACCACAATGCATTAGGTGATCTAGCTGCCTCTTCGATCGCCATGCATCTCATTCCTTTCTCTCCTGTTTTGGCGAATGTGGATTTACAGCACAACAGAATTTCAAGAGTAGGCATGCTCGCATTGGTCCGTGGTGTTAATGGCAATCCGACCGTTCTTTCGGTAACATCGCCAGCAGGTTGGGGATATTTACTCGATGGACACATGGGAGATTCAGTCATCTGTGGGTGGCGCGAGCATGGTAGAGGCGCGATTAAGCCTCTGCTTGTTTTGAAGCAACTTCGGGAGAATACGCCAGGGATCGACGATCAAAACCCTAAAATGCTGACAGGAACTCTGCCACTGGTAGTTGACTTGAGTAACAACGGCCTTCGACGGCGCACCTAGCGGGCGCATCTAGTCCAGGTCAGTGCGCTAAACCCATGGTGACTGCTATATATTAAAGTCCCCAAGTTAAGCGCCATTCGGCTTTCTGGTTGTGCGCTGTGCCTTTTAGCTGTGGCATGCTGCTGTCCAGGCACACCATGATCGGCTTGGCTGTGCTGGGTGCTACTAGTGCAGAAGGAGAGGGTACTTCAAGGGTATCTGTGCACAAGCCTGGACTGCACACCAAGCTTGACGGCAGCTTGGGCGCACACAGGGGAAGCACGGCCGCGTAGCGGCCGTACCACGTACCTTGGTGAAGGGTCTGTTCTCGGAGCCCCGGGGGGGCGACGCCTCCTGCGGACGCGCCTCCCAGGCGCGTCCGCAGGAGCTTTTTTCGACCGCGGCCTTCTGCTACGACATGCTCGACCGTGACTCGCAGCGAGCCACTAAGCTACAGCAATTCCCCCACAAACGAGAAAGCGTCGTATTTCCGCGGGTACGGCGAGGTGGCAACGAACGGAACCCCAGAGACCAGGGGGCCGGCCCTTTGAAATACTTCGAAATCTTCATTTAGGGCACCTCGGGGCCGTACTACCCAGCTACCACCTCCCATCAAACTGTGCTGGATTCTCTGTAGTCCGGGGACCGCTCCTGCTACTTGACCAGTGTGGGTTGGCTGGGCTGATCTCGGGCTGATCTAGGAGTCACCCCACGAGTGGTACTGGCTCAATTTGAACTGGTCTGCCCCGAGCGCCCGCCCCCCGGGACGGAAGACCACCGAATGCTATCGAACGCTTCTCGCCCCTTTCCATTGGAGCTATGTAGCTTCCTGGCATCGAAGCTACACGAGATGCCGGGCTGGATATTGAGCCTCTGGTACGCGGGGCATTTATTGGCCACTGGCCAGCTGGACAATACGTTGCCAGGACCTAGAAAGCATAATATTTCGCTCACGGGCCTGATCGCCTTTGCCCTGCTTCAAGTTGGAGCCTTTTTACCTTGGGCCGCCTTGTGCCTCTTACCCGTTGCTATTATTGTGCACTCCTCTGCCTCCGTCAGATTGATCATCAAACGCGCCAACTTGCTCATCGAACGCCAGGGGCCTCTCGTTCTTGAGTTCTACATGCCGCGGTGGCACCCTCCAGTGGGCGATTGCATGCACCACAGTCGCGACACCGTTTAAACCCATGTGATGATTCTGTGATAATGAATGATGTGTCTGAAGGGCTGTGGACCGCCAAGCGCGTAAAAAATCATCATAGTCTAGATACCCATCTCCATTTGAATCAGCCTCTGCTATTAATTGATCTACCTCTTCATCATCGTAATCAATACCCACCAGAGATTTAATGGATGCCGCATTCAAACGTTCGTTTCCATTCATATCCAGTGTGTCAAAAACATGCCGGACGTGTTTTTCATCGAGCTGAATTCGTTGCCACAAAGTTGCTGCAAGAAATTCTGTGAAATTAATCTGAGATGATCGGGAGATGTCAACCGCATTGAAGAGTTCCTTTAATTGGCATTCGTCTGTTTCCGTTCTTAGATTATTCTGAGGGTGATCACCACCAGGGATAACTTCCGGCTCTCTAGAGATGGATGAGAGGTCACGCACGGCCTGAGCTAGTTCAGAAAATGAGATGGTTCCAGAGCGATCAACATCTATGAACGCAAACAACTCTCTCATATTTGCTACCTGGGGCGGCGTGAGATGAAAAGCGGCTACTGCTAGTACAACTTTCTGCAGAGGAGTGGTTCCTGCGAACCCTCGTAAAGTTCCAAGAAGTTCGTCACACTGCCAACGCGGTAACATGCGAAGGTCCTTTGAACTCAGGTTTGTAGTCAACCATGGGTGCACAAGAGCATCTGATGCGCTCATCCGCATGTCGGGGTCATGAGTTAATAGTCTTGCAATGAAATCTTTTGACACAGGTGAAACCCCAGCAAAGAACTGCGGCGGGAATTCCCAACGCCCGGCCAAGATATTCCGACGAATATCGCGGTCATCCTTGCCCCAAAAAGGCGGCGCTCCTGAGACGAGCATATAAGCAATAACTCCCAGTGACCATAGATCACAGCGCGCATCGTATGAACCTCGGAGGACCTCAGGAGCAACATAGTACATGCTGCCTACAGCACCATGAATTCGTTCATGCCCGAGGAAATGTCGGGCAAGACCGAAATCTATCAGTTTGAGGTGAGATCCGGCTCGATGCTCAAAAAGCCAATTTTCAAGCTTGAGATCCCGATGCACAACACCGTTATCGTGAAGATACTGTACAGCAGAGAGCATTTCGGCCATGAAACAAGTGGCACACTTTTCTGAACGATGCTCGATAGATGTGTTCACTAGCTCGAATAGCTCCCCGCCAGTGCACAAGTCCATGATGAGATATATCTTACGACGCCCGAAGAAAACTTCGCGCAGACGCAAGACGTTGGGGTGGTCCAATTGGCGCATGGACGAAATTTCAGCATGCAGTTTGTCAACGTATTGCGGCCCGACACGATTGATGCTGAGTACTTTACAGGCAAATTCCTCACGTGTTGCACGATGAATAGCAAGACAAACTGTCCCATATGAACCTCTTCCTAAAACGCGATCAGCGGGAAGATCATAAACATCGGTGACACGTCGGCTCACGGCATCATGTTCAGCGACGCAATTTTCATGGAGATGCGAACAGAGACGGGCCAACTTTCGCACCCGCTGGCGTTGGGTGTCTAGCTCAGGAGTAAGATCACCGAAGCTGCGAATGACCTCAAAATAGACTGCTGCAGCGTGGAACCATCTTCTCATGTGTAGAGGATCAGAATGCTGCATCATGTCTTCTGCGAGTTTGATCGCATGCAGCGCATGCGTGGTCAATACATTTCGCGCCTCAAGTGGCAATTCTGGTGGAGGTGGCGAAGGAGCCCGTGGTAGGAGCAAACTGGGACTCCTCGCATGCCCAGAAACATGAGTTGTCGACCTAGATGCCGTGTCAGATAGTTGTTCAATATCGTCAACCGATGATTGAGAGCATATGGTCATCGTCGCAGGCATGGCACAAACAGACATCGCTGCAGCCGCGGCAGCATGACTGCGACAGCTGGATTGTTGGTTTCTAGAACCATTTCTCATTTCAAGCGACTGCAAATGCGGAGCCCCATCGATTGCGGCCGGTAAATTTCCACCGGCAGACGCACGAAGGTGACGAATCCATTTGCGGCGTCTTACAAGTGCCATTCCTGGTCCAGCTAAAGAATTGCCCTGCCGTAATCTTAATGCGAGCATCCACCAAGACAGTCCATAGCTCCATCCATTTTGATCACATGCTGTGTACATGAGATCAATAGACCATTCTCCATCCCATACAAAGTCATCCAGGGGAGGTGAGTCTATTGAATAAAGCGCAGATCTGCCACTGCATGAGGAGCAAAGCCCGTCTATTGTTGCCTATAGTTTTGTAAAGTTGTGAGCTGTGGTTATTTGAACATTTAGATGACTCACCGAACCAGTTTCGTTGGAATACTGGCCGCGCTCATATGGCAATAGATGCTGAGCAGACCAACCAACAAAAGGTGCATGTCGCTCGTTTTCAAAAATCTCCAGAGATGCTGTCGCTGGGCCCGTTGAAATACAGCATTGCTCTCTAGGGGTAGGGGGTATCATGTTTGGCATTCCCGAGCCGCTGTCGTCGCGCTGCTCGTGACAAAGTATGGCAACAGAGCCCAAAAACTCACAAACGTGATTCTGGTCCAGCGAGGCTTGTTGTATTTGGGCCGGGTGAGGTTTCAAGCGTTCTTGCCATGTTGCCAGGGTGCAGAGAAATTCCACGCACTCGTTATTTGGTGTGTGCACATTCTGTCCCAGCCACAATGCATGGGAAATGCAATAATACGCAACCATCTGCGCCTCTTGTTGACGCGCCTCGCTCAGCTGGCCACTCAGTACGGTGTCCATGAGCGTATCAGCTTCGTGAAGAAATGGTGTGATCGGAAGAAGAAGAGAGGGAACCGCGGGAAAATGGCCCAAATGCGCGCTCGAGCCATTCATGTCACAAAATCTGTTTAGCAATTAATTAGCAATTAGCCAGGCTCAATAAACTCTGCCGCATCCACCTCGAGCGCCGAGGCGGCGCGCGCCGTACGCGCCTGCCGCGGCGCCGCGCGGCCCGCGCGCCCGGTCCGCGCGCAGCTAGGGGTCACCCTGCGGCCCTCCGGCGAAAGAACGGGCCGCGGAGGACGCGCGCGCG
>Ga0257110_1001045_pt1 | contig 13028 bp, 10 predicted proteins | sample LP_taG_7_FD_190184 | JGI IMG/M metagenome (GOLD analysis project Ga0257110, IMG submission 190184) | Marine microbial communities from Northeast Subartic Pacific Ocean, Canada - LP_J_2015_P26_10m | ecosystem: Environmental > Aquatic > Marine > Oceanic | place: Canada: Northeast Subartic Pacific...
GGCGAGGAGAGAAAGTGAGCGCACGCGTCTAGCATCCCGGACCGCATCAAGGGCGCGAGAGGGGCCCACTCGCCGTACACGGCAGCCGCGCTGAGGGCGGCGGAGACGGCGGCGGCGTGTGCCTTGGCGAGTGGGGTGTTCCCGGCCTGATTCGCGTTCATCGCCGCCGAGAAGTGAACCTGCGGGAAGAAGGGGGTTGATTTCATTTAGCGAATTGGACGCTCGAAGCGGTTGGAAGTCTCGGTGCCCGGTGCGGAAGGTTTCGGGCCGGGGACGCCTCAGTCATATGCTTGTTATAAGAATTCCACACGAGGATGTTCGGTTGGTTGATCCTTGTGTTTGTTCGTCAGCGGCGTCGAGTCCCGGACCGATTCGCAAAGCGCGGGCGGGTGAGACGAGGAAAACGCGGGGAAAACAAAACAAAGTCTTCACTCACCTCGAGAAGTCGATACATCGCCGGCAGCGCCTGGGGCAGTGTGGACGTCAGCCCGTACAGCAACTCCTTCATCCGTCCCCCGAGTATGTCCGAGTTGTACACCGCCACGTCCTCGGCGACGTACCGCATCACCAGCGCCGAGAGCTCCGCCTGCACGGGGGACTCGGAGCACGCGCCCGCGGCCATCTCTGGCATGATGGACGACCACATCCCGACACCCTCCTGGCGGACAACCTGCGCCATGAGCGTCGCCACCTTGCTCTTGATCATGAAGGGCTCGGGGGGCTCGTCCGCGGGCACGGCGCCGCACTCGGAGAGCTTGTCGTACACCAGCTTGGCGAGTTCCTGCCGCTCGGGTTGCGTGAATTGCGACCATCGCTTGGCGACGACGTGCTGGAGGACGCCGTAGCCGAAGTGGCGCGCCTCGAGGGGCTGGCCGCGCGCGATGAGCTGCATGCAGACGTTGATGGCGTTCCGCGGATCTCCAGTCTTGAGCTGTTGGATCGATCGATACGAGGTGCGGGCATGGGTCAGGGATGAGGAGACACGACGGGGGGATCTCGCGGTTGTTAGGGGAGATCGGGCGCGCAAACCCGCCGCCGCTGGGTTAAAAAGAAAAGTAGGGCATCGACGCGTCGTCTCCGGTCGCGGCCTGCGCATCGCACGTACCTCGATTTGCATCTGTGCCGCCGCGCGCTGGGCCTCCGCGTTAGCTCCCGATTGCGCCCCGGCCAGCACCGACAGGTACTGCTGGACGCTCGCCATCGTCACGTACGCGGACCGATGGGGGGGGGAACGGGTGACTCGGACTCCGATGGGCTCCCGCACACAGCTCCGATGCTAACCGCGCGGGGGTGTCGTACGGTCGACCCGATCGGGTCCTCCGCGCGGTGTCCTGCGACCCTTGTCCTTCGCCGAGAGTGCTCTCACCACCCCAGCTAGCAACAGTAATCGTTCGCCGGCATATAGCGCGGCGCAACGTGAAGGAAACGAAGAGGCTGCACACCCGGCGAGAGCGGCAGCTCGCTCCGAGAGTTTTTTTCGCAACGGCGAGGCGGACAGATTTGAGACCGACCAAATACGCAATTAGAAAGCCAATTTCGGCAGACGCGCGCCCGAAAAAGTACATGTAAACTTTTGGGACTGTAATTTTGCCACCATCAGCACAGTGTGGCAGTGATGAGAGAGCGAGGATCTGTCCACGTGGTGCCTCTGGAAAAGCATTTTCCCGCCCAACGAACGTAAATATTGATGACCAAGCCTCGGCGGCCATAACTCGATACGCGCGCGACGCGTCGTCAGGTCCTCTGGACGAACAACTCACCGTACCTACTTGAATGCCCATCCCTTTCCTTGCGTTCAACCTCGTGGCCTCCCTCAGGGCCGCGCCGGCGTCCACGTCACGCCCCGTCCACCAGGTGCGTGTTCAACAGAAAAGCACGCGGCGGCCGCGGTCCAATTCCCGCGGTGCCAACGGTGTCTGTTTCGACGCCGCGACGCGTCGCACGGATCACGCGTGGGCGTATCGCGGCTCGACATGGCTCGATCGGACCTCTCCACGGGTCACGCGGGGCCTCCCGCCGGTTTCCCGACGCGTTCACCATCGCCCCTCGGCGTTGACCCGCGCGCGACCGTTCGTCACACTTGGCAGATCTCCGGCCGAGAGGGGGACGGATTTGAAATATCGGGGCGACGACGGGCGCCCGTTCGGGCGACGACGTCGTCGTCTCGCGTCCCACGGACCGTCTTCGATCGACCCCGGCGCGACACATTCCGCGCGAACCGAGCTGACCTCCCGTTCCCGTCCCATTCCCCCCCCATCAACCGCAGGGCCGCGCCGGGACGATGACCGTGCGCGCATTCAGGCTCGACGAGCTCGGCGGATCCAGGAGCAGGCGCGCGGCGACGTCCCCTAAGCGCGTCGCCAAGCTCAACCGCGACCTCATCGAATCCCCCAGCCGCCGCGTCGGACGCATCTCCAAGGACAAGCGCCAGGGCGCCGGCGTCGGCGACCGCATCATCGAGACGAGCGCCATGCGGGACGCCAAGTCCCCGCTCCTCGGCATCCTCGACGACCTAGGCGATCGAGTCTCGCGACAACCCGCGCCAAACAAAACCAGGCCAACCGCAAACGCAAACAAACCGATGAACGGCGCTTCATCGAGCGCCAGCCCCGTCGCCGCGAACAACATCAAGCCCAAGAAGGCGCCCCCCGTCGACAAGGACACCGTGCTCAAGGATGGCGACATCCTCGAGGCCATCGGGACCAGGGGCCGAGCGCCGTCGTGTACCCTGCCTGCGAAAAACTCGGAAAAATTGACCCTAGACCTCCTAGCCGTCCCGGATGGACGCGCCAACGGCGCGAGGAAGACGCCGCCGATGAGGTCCCCGGGCCGGGGTAAGCAGGCCAGGGACGCGCTCGACCTGCTCAGCGGGCCGGGCAGGCGCACCGGGCGCAACTAATAGGCCGCAATAATAGGCCGCCGCCAAGCGGCGGGTGCGGGTGCGAGTCAGACTGATATACTCTGTCACTCGCGCCTCCCCGCCGGCGTTGTATGCGTAGGGATCGGGGTCGGAGCGGCTCACAAATAAGGCGGCGCGTCGTCGTCGCCACCTCCTCGAGCCGCCCGGTTCCCGTCCCATCCCCGCCGCGTGCTGTTGTACCACGCGCACTGTTTCCTGTACGAGTAAAGACGAACGCTCACCCTCGGGTTTGGTTTTTGGTTTTGGGTTTAGTTTTATTATAGTGTTCAAGTCGCCCCGCCCAGTTAGAGGCGAGCGAGGCGCGCGGGTGGAACGGTCCAACCTCTGTAGGATGTTGGAATGAAATAACAACAACGTCATCCCGCTATTAAGTGACATCGTCTCGTCGTATGTATGGGGACCGAGGCGCGAACGCTAATGAGTACCGCCGAGCGCCGACTCGAGAGCGCTCTCCTCCGCCAAACTCAGACCCACCCGCTCTATGTGCCCCCGCATCGCCGGATCCGGGTCCTTCCGCATCGCCGCGAACAGGTCCTCGATCCGTACCGTGGGTTCCCGTCGCACGTCAGCGCCCAGCATCTTCGCCTCCAGCGTCTCGAGGTTGTAATCCCCTTCTTCGTCTTCGTCGTCGTCCGACACTTTTTCGCGAAACTCGTCCTCCCCGTTCAAAATCTCAACCCCGCCGGACTTCACCCTCGCGTCCCTCGCCGCGACCGCCTCGCGCGCGACCCGCTGCACGTACGCGCACACCGCCCGCGACATCGCGGTGACGCACTCGGGCGCCACTTTTCTCAACCCGGCGTCGTGCGCGGTGAGTCGCATGCGCACCTTGAGCGACTTTTCGTCAACCGCGATTTTGTCCCCAGACGCGTTCTTAGCGGGGACGCCCATCGGGTGCCCCAAGGACGTGTTCTGTGCCGTCACGGAGGTTTTGGATCCCGGGACGCCGATGAGGGGCCGGCCGCGGGGTGCGGCGACGCCCATGAGGGGCACGGGGGGCGGGATCGACCGCCGATCGCCGCGGTCAGTCGGGAGCGGCCCGCCCCCGGTCTGGTCGCTCGCCCCGCTGGCGCCGCTGTCCACGCCGTCGACGACGTCCAAGTAGTCCCGTCTGAACCCACTGTTCGCCAGCTCGCCCAAGTCCCAGAAAACGGCATCGTTCAAGTCCGTCGGCAGCTGTGGAAGGGGCGTCACGTCGAACGCACCCGGCCCGTGCCCGACGACGTCTCCGAGCGAGAGCGCCGCCGGGGACACGAAAACCGCCCTCGACGTCCGTAACGATTCCAAGGCGTGCGCGTCGATCTCTTCTTGCTGCCGCGTGAGGTCTTCTTGCTGCCGCATGAGCTCCTGCCGTTGAAGCTTGAGCGTGGTGAGCTGCTGCTGCTGGACCATCGTCTGCTGATGCTGCCTTTCACGTTCCAACCTGTCCTGTTGAGCGGCCCTCGCTTGCTCCGCCCGCGCCTCGTGCGCTTGCTGATTCTGTTGGTGCTGGATGTACTGCTGGCGCTGCTGCTGCTGCGCCAGGAACTGGTTTTGCATCTGCATTTGGTGCTGCAACGTGAGACCCTGCACGGGATATTGCGTTCCCGAGGGACCCGCGGGCGCCGCCGCGGTTTTTTGTTTCTTGGCGCCACCCTCCTTCGCCGCCGCGCCCTTCCTCTTCTGCGGCTGTGTGTGCTGATTTTGCTGCTGCTGACTTTGCTGCTGCTGACTTTGCTGCTGCTGACTTTGCTGCTGCTGACTTTGCTGCTGCTGCTGATTTTGCTGCTGCTGTTGCTGCTGCTGCTGTTGCCTCTGGAGCATCATGCGGTGTCTCATCATGGCCTGCACTTGTTCGGCGCTCATTCCCGGCGGCGGACCCGACCCTTGCGGCATCGACCCACCCGCACCCCGTTGCTGCATCATCTGTTGCTCGTACTGTTGCCGTTGGATCATCTGCTGTTGGTATTGGTGCCTCTGCTGCGGGGTCATGTTCTGCATCATCATCTGGTGCGACATCGGCTGACCTCCTCCCTGGACCGATCCTCCTCCCATCCCCTGCGCCTGGGACGCCGGGCCAGGACCTGCGGGACCCGCGCCGTTTCCCCCGGACGCCACCCGCGCCATGGGAACCCCTTGCGGCGGCTGCTGCGTCGGCTGTTTCTTCCTGGTCGTGCTGTAGATTCCGCGGAGGAAGAGGTGGTGCAAGGGCAAGTTTTGCGCGCCGAGCAGCCGCGGGACCTTCTCGGCCAGCTCATCCTTCGACGCCTGCTTGTGTAGGAACGCGGAGACGAGGTTCCAGTACTCCTCCTGGTTCGGACCCGCGAGCTGCGTTTGGATCGAGGGAGGCGACGGATATAGGTCAGCTGCTGCCGCATCATCAGGGCGGGGCGCCCTAGCGCTAGGAAAGAAATAACCGGGAAAACAACGAGATCGATGGGCGGGGGCGACGCGGTCATCGGTGACGCGCGATGGGTTCGCGGCGCGCACCTGGAGCAGCCGCCGCTTAATTTCGACCAGGTCCTTCCGCCCCATGGTCATAACGCCTCCTTGCGGCGAGGGGTCGCCGCCCCCCGCGCCTCCGGACGCACCCTCCATGTCGCGCCCGAGTCTGATGAAGTCCGGGACGAGAGCCCCCGTCAGTGCTGACCGGATTGGCCCGACCGCGACTGGACATTTGGCATCGGCGGCACAAACGGTGGCGCGCGGCGACGGCGCTCGCGATGGGCGAGCGCGATACTCCGCCTCCCGCGATGACCGACGATCACGCATCGTCGGATCCCACGGGAAAACGCGCGTGGAGGGAGGTCATGGGCGCCGAGCGGGGGGACGCCGAGGCACATGGGACCACGTCCGTGGCCGCGAGGTTCTCGGATGGGCAAGATGTCGGCCGCCGTGCGCGCGTCTCCGCGGGGTCCGTCGCGCCGTGCCCCGTGGCGTTCTCCGAGCGCCACTCGCGGACGTTCACCACGCTCAAGGCGATGGATCGGATCAGGCGTCATCGCGCGTCCAACGCGGCGAAGTCGTCGCCGCCCGGGCCCGACGGCGACGGCACCCTGCGACTGCTCCTGGTCGGCGCGGACAGGCGCGAGGGAACCTGCCCGCGCGACACCGCCGCGGTCTTCGACGGGCTCCTCGCAGACGCCGGCCGGAGCAATGACGACGAGGACGATACCGATACCTCAACCTCATCGTCCTCCCTGTTCCAACGCGCGATGGAAGGGGTCAAGCGGGTGGACGTCATGCTCGTGGGGCCGAACGTGCGTTTAGACCCGGGCGTCACGCGAGATGTCTTCCACGCCGTGGACGTGAACGGCTGTGACGCGGTGACGGACGATGCGACCGAGGACTCGACCGCGGACTCGAGTTCCATCGAGCTTCGAGTCGCGTATCGCGTGGGTCTGTACCACGACCTACGGGAAGAAGACCGCACGCGCGGGCGCGAAGAGACGGAGACGGCGGTGACGGACGAGAAGCGCGACTCTCGTTGCCAAAATAACCAAAATAACCAAAATAACCAAAAGTCCACCGCGGTGTCCGACTTTGTTCCGGACCTCGCGCTCGCGTTCAACGCGGGGGTCTGGGGGTACGAACCGCGTGAGTGGGAACCGACGATGAGGGAGATACTCTTCACCGATACGTGCCCGCTGTTGGTGACTGGGTACACCCTGGCGGAGGCTGAGAACGACGAGGACGCGCTCGGGGATATGTTCCCGGCGGGCGACTGCGACTGCCGAAATAAGAGTAATCAAAACGAGGAGGTGGAGTGGCTGTGGGAGTCCGAAATCAACCCGTTCAGATCGCTGCACGAGCGCGAGCTCGGCTTTAGCCGCGGGGACTACTTATTAGAGGGCGAAGGGAACGGGGCGCACGCGATGGGGGAGAACTGCGCCTGGCAGTGCCTCGCCGCCAAAACTTAGCGACTTTAGCTTGATATAGACAGGACCTGGACCTTACAAAGGTATTCACAGCTACGCTCGTTGGCGTAAAGGTATGTAGTATCACGATCATTCCGCCGCGGGCTCGGGCGCGGCGTCGCCGGCGCCCTCGTCTCCCTCGTCTCCCTCGTCGCCGAGAACCGGGGGCTCAACCTCGGGGGGAAAACCCGCGGCTTGCTCCTCCTGCAGCGCCCTCACCGCCATCTCGAGCTCCTTGATCTCCTCGAGGTACTTCTTCTTACCTCTCAGCACGTTGAGCTGCTCGAGCATCTCCTTGGGGACCGGGAGATCCTCGGACGCGACCTCGTCCGCCTCCGTCGCGGGCTCGACGCCGTCATCCGCGGGGGCGGCTGGGGCATCCCCGGTCGCTCCATCCGCCGCCCCATCCGCCGGGCCCTCTCCGTTCGCGGCAGCCTCCTCCGCGAGGACCCTGTCCGCGATCGCCTGCGCGTCTTCCTCGTCCGTCGTCTTCCCTTCCAGCCGGTTCATGTAGCCGGTCAGGTTGGCGAGGTTGGCGGTGAGCGACGTCATGTTATCCCACTCCGCCTTGGGCTTCATCCCCTCCATCATGGCGACGGCGTCTTGGAGCTGATCGTCGGAGGGGTTGGAGAGCATCAACTTCATGAGCTTATCCTGCATGCCGGACGGTCCGTTCTCGGCGTTGACGTCGTCGTTACCGGAGCCCTTCGAGGCGCCCGGACGGCCCTCCATCTGCTCCACGGTGTCCTGCTCGATGTGATCCACGAGTTTCAGCACGACGGAATCCAGCGCGTCGCCGCTCTTCTTGACCATCTCGAGCGACGCCGCGATGAGGTTGGCGAGCTGCGAGACACGCGAGGTCCTCGCCTCGCGGACAGCCTCGGCGGCTACCTTGCTCGCGAGGACCTCGCGCTTGTGCTGCGCGATGGCCGCCTCCGCCATCTGCTTGTCCAGCTCCCCGAGCTTGTCTTCGTAATCCTTGCGGAGGGAATCCTTGTGGCCGTGCATGGCGGCGACTTTGGCCGCGAGGTCGCCGTTGCGGCCGACGTCGAAGCCCTTGAGCTCGCCGTCGGCGGGGTCATCGTCGCCGGGGGGCTCGCCGGGCTGAGCGGCGGCGGCGGCGGCGGCGGCGTCGTCATCCGCGGCGGTGGCGGCGACTGCGGGTGGGTCATCCGGGGATTCCTGTCGATCCCCGACGTTGGCTCCGATCTCGTTGGAGACCTTCATGGACGCCATCTTGGCCTGGACCTTGCCGGGCGGGATGGCCACCATCATGGAGTCGGACACCTGGAGGCCGGGGGCGGCCTTCGGGGCGGGCGGGGGCGGCGGCGGGGGATTGAGGAGCGCCCTCTGCTTCGCCTCCCTCTCGGCGAGCTCGAGCTCGCGCTCCTTGATCTTGAGCGCGCGCTCAGCCTGCTGGTTGGCGATGCGCTCCCTGCGCTCCGCGAGGTCGAGCTCGAGCATCGCGAGCTTGAGCTGCTCCTTCTTCATCTCCAGCTCCCGCGCAGCCTGGCTCGCGAATCCCCCCAGCGCGTCGGGATTCATCTCCGAGACATTGTTCCGCGCCGGCGGTGGGGGCGAGGGCGGGGGCATGAGCACCGCGCTGTCGATGCCGCCGCCGGGCAGGACCTCGGCCCCGGACATGGCGTCTTGTGCGAGACTCTGAGTTCAAGCGACGCGGTGTTTGGGGACGCCGTACGGGGGTGTGACCTCGTACGCGCCTTCACGATTGGGCGACGAACCGCGTCGGGGATGAAAAACGCTTTCGTGACACGCTTCCTAAATCGGGGGTACGAGCGTTGACTTGACTAATGTGTGACCATTTAGTGAGAAGTATTTATTTTGTCCGAATTAGCGAAATATCAAAGGCAAATGGAATTACGGAACAAGTTTTTCTACGTTTAAACAGACAGAGAGCGCGAAATCACGCGGCGCAGTATCGCGGCGCTCCGGTGATTGCGTTCATCGCCTCCGCGTGCTCCACGATCAGCTTGAACGTCGAGTCGTTCGACCGCACGCCGTACTTCCCCGGCCCAACCCCGCGATCGTACCAGTGCCAGAACAGCGTCCCGGAGAGCCTTCCGTTCTTCGCCTGTGACAACGCGACTGTACACAAAACACGACGTCAGCATAATTGCCCATACGGAAATAACTCTTAGAAACTCACCTTCGTACGCGGAGCGAAAGTAAGAGTCCCGAACGGGCGCGTTTCTTCCCCCGTCGTCGTTTGGGTACGCCAGGTCAGTGTCGTTTGGATCCAGGATGCTCATGCCAAACTCCTCGAGCAGAAACGGCTTGTTGATACCCAAGTTGTTCGCGGCGGCTTCCACCCGTCCCTCGATGAACGCTCGTTGGTTATCGACGCCGTCGTAATTCCTATTAAGAAAACGGGATTAATATATCACGTCAGTACAATTGCCCATACAGTGCAAAGATTGAAATGAACTCACCAGTTGTCGGGCCACACGTGTATGCCCACGTAGTCGATACACCGCGTCGCCGCGTTGCGCTCGAAGTCCTGGCCCTCGTTCGCGGCCCATCGCGACCCGCCCCGCCCCGGGTTCGTGCGGAACTTGCGCCGGCCGGATGACTCGTGGTAGAAACCCTCGTAGCCGATGCCGACGAGGTGATTCGCGTCGAGAGACTTGAACCTCGCGCACACGCGCTCGATCCATGCTTGCATGACGTCCGCGTCGCAGCCCTGGCACCGCGCTTCGTTCGCGAGGTTCCACGCGAATATCGTCGCGTCGTCTTTGTACGTGACGCCGTTGAAGGTGTTGACGCGGTTCGCGAGCGTCTCGAACGTCTTCTCAAAAATCTTTATCGCGGCTTCGTCGGTGAAAAAGTCCTGTAATGAACAAAACACGCCGTCAGTCCAATTGCCCGTACGACCATACAAAGATTGAAATAAACTCACTTGGTGCCGACTCGCGGACTCCGACCACTCCACGTACTGCATCACCCCTCCGACGGGGTACCAGTTATCGGCGAGCGCCCATATGATCTTCAAGCCGCGTTTGCGTGCCTGGTCAAGCACGAAATCCATGCCCAGTAGCACCTCTTCGTTCCAGACCCCCGGAGAGGTTTGCGTGGCGTACCCAGGGGTGATCTGTGACCAAAACACGACGTCATACCAATTGCCCATACGAGAATTAAAACAAACTTGAAATAGAAATAAAAACTCACCGTGTGCGCCCACATGCGGACTACTTTGAGCCCTGCGTCCACCGCCTCGTTCATGATGCGCACGATGTGTTCCCTGCCGGGTAATGGGAGGTGGCGGAACGGTGGCGGCGCGCCGCTGGCGGCTTCCAGGACCTCCCACTGGTTCCAGCCGGCGAAGACAAACTTTTTCCCACCGAGCGTGAACTGGTCGCCGGCGGTGCGGACGAAGTCGTCGCGGCCGTTGCACGTCGTCGCGGTCGCCTGGTCGCCCACGGGCTTACCGAGGTCGAGCGCGTTGTGCGCGCCGCCGTCGTCGATCGTGCGGAACGAGTCCGCGTCGTGGTCGAGGAGGGCGCGGCCCGCGTTGTCCTCGATATCGTCCCGACCCAGGGGCGCGCCCGTCGACTGGTCCGCGAGCGCGGTGCCGCACGCGAGCGACGCGATGAGCGCCGCCAGCGCGAGCGAGAACGTCCTCCGTGCGTGGCTCGACGACATGACGTCGAGTGCGTGCGCGTGCGTGCGTATTGTGCGAGGGGAAGACCGAGGGGGCGTCACGACGTGTCCACAGTAGTTGGCTTCTCCGAGGAGGTCCAAGGAACCAACCCTCGGAACTTTTGATGAAATCGGACGTTTTCATCGATCAGCTATGTCTATCCTGTACGAGTCCCCGCGTCCTTCCTCGGTCCACGCCTCGTTCCACCCCCGCGTCCCCTGCTCCGCCTCCTCCTTCACACCCGCGGCGACCGTGCCCAAGGGCTGGAAACCTCCATCCTCGCCGTACACGTACATCGATTCGCCGTCGGTGTTGAAAGCCAGACGAAGCTCCTCGGCTCTTTGCGCCGCGAAAGAGGAACCTCCCTCGTCACCCGGCGACCCGAGCTGACCGGGCATCGTTCCCCTTGCCACGTCACCACCACCACCACCCACCCCGTCGTCATTACCATCACCCGCGAACTGCGTGGAGTAGACGTCGAGTCCGTACTCCAGCCCTAAGACACCCCCGCGGCCGCGCCGTTCCTCCCACATCAGCCGCCGCGCCTTAGCCTTGGCCTTAGCGCCGCCGTCGGCTCGGTCGCGCCGCGGCGTCTCGCCCTCGCCCGAGACGTACCCGGTGTCTATGAGCAGCTGCGTGACCATCTCGCCAACCCGCGGGTCCACGGAATCGATCACCTCCGCGCGTGGTTTCGGGTCCATGGCGTGTACGATCCTGGCGCACGGTTCGATGGCGAGCTGTGAACAAAACACGACGTCAGTCTAATTGCACGTACGAGAATTAAAATAAACTTACCATGTTGAGCGCGAGTACCCTGGCTCGGAGCGTGAGGTACGTCAGTTCGCCCACCGCTTCGTGTTCCGGCATGTCGACGAGTGCGTTCACGCGCATCTCCGCGGTCCGTTGCAGGTCGTGGGCTTTACCTTGCACGCGCAAGCTCGGCGGGCCGCGGTCTTTACGGAGCGCGCCGTCGCGTGTGGTCAAGGTTGACGCGGATCGATCGTCGATTGTTTCCGCGGCGGTTTCGTCGTGTTCACCGATTCGAGTGGCGCCGCCTTTCCTCGCGCGTTCCGCCAACGCCCTTCGCGTGGACATCGTCGCGATCTCTTGTAAGAGCACCGGGTCCCGGTCCTCGCGCGGACGGACCCGCGCGTGCCTGTGCTCCTCGTCCTCGTCCCAGAACCACGTCACCTTTTGCCCCGCGCGCCAAACCTGCGCCGCCTCGTGCGCCTTCATCTCGTCCAGCCGGAGGTTAGGCACCCGCTCCACGCACCGCGCGCACGCCTTGGCGTACGGTTTGAGCTTCTTGTAGATCTCCATGGCGGGCTTGAATGTATCGGGAAACTCGTCCAGAAACTTCTGGAAGTCCCGGGGGGTAATAACCCGCGGGTACTCCACCCGCAGCGAAGCGACGGCGTCGCGCATCTTTTTACGAATCGCCGCCATCCGACGCCGCCGCTCTTTAGTCTCCTTACTCTCCTTCAACACGCGCGGGTCACGGACCTCCGCCTCCCTCGCGGCGTCCTCCGCCCACTGCTGCACCTCCTCCGCGCCGTCGCTGCGGTTAAACCTACCGAGCTTATCCCAGTTTTGCGTCCGGCCCAGATACATCTTGGCGCGGTAATCGCGAACCACGCGCCTGTGATCGTTCAGCGCCGCCTCAATCTCTACGTCCATGTACCTGTCCTTGTAATCCGTCTTGGCCTTGACCTCGGACGCTTTGTCGTTCACGCGGCACTCCCTGTACCGCACGTAACGCCACACCGTCGCGAGTAACTCCTCGCGCGGGAGCGCGCCCGCGTCGTCGAGGTCGAGTAACTTGAAGCAAAAGTTGCCAAAATCCGTCGCGCCGCAGTTCTTGTCCTTGACGCTGAGCGTCCCGACGCCGACGACGAACTCCTGAAACTCCATCGTCCCGTTACCGTCCGCGTCCAACAGCGCGATGAACCGCTGCGCCCACTCGCTCCGAACATCAATCTGGAATATGTGAATAAACTCCGTGATGCTGACACTAGTTTCCGACACGGGCGCGCCGAACGTCGCGGTGAATAAAAATTTCTTGATCGCTCGATACGCGTTGCCCACAGCCGCGCCCACGTCCTCCCAGCTCCAGTCCAGCTTGACACGTCGCCACCACGGTTTCTTCTTTTTCTTCTTGACCCGGCCCCACTCGTCGAGTTCTTCTTCCTCTTCTTCTTCTTCCTCTATGTCCACCTCTTCGAACATGGATTTGATGTGTCGCAGATTCGCCGATCGTTTAATCTCGTCGTCCAGCGTCGGTACCCGCTCCGCGCGTTTCGCCTCTTCTTTCAGCTGCCAGCGCCGTAGGTAGTAGAACAGCACGGCGCATACGATGAAGACGATCGTGAAGATGGTCAGCGGGTCGTTCGGGTCGATGATTCCGAGGAGGAGCGGGTCGGGTCCCGGCGGCCCCGGGTCGGTGTGATTGCACGGGACCAGGATCTGCCACTGGCGCAGCGCGGGCGCGGGTGGGTAGGTGAGGTTGAGGGTGAGATCCGGCGGAAGCGGCGGGGGCGGCGGTGGGCTCGGTGCG
>Ga0257110_1001046_pt1 | contig 13026 bp, 8 predicted proteins | sample LP_taG_7_FD_190184 | JGI IMG/M metagenome (GOLD analysis project Ga0257110, IMG submission 190184) | Marine microbial communities from Northeast Subartic Pacific Ocean, Canada - LP_J_2015_P26_10m | ecosystem: Environmental > Aquatic > Marine > Oceanic | place: Canada: Northeast Subartic Pacific...
CGGTTAGATGGCTTGGTCTTTCTGTGCCATTTATTTTCCGTCGACTTTTTGAAAGTGTATTCGAACACTTTGGGTGCCGCGGTCGTCGTAATGACGTGATCGAGTGCGGCACGGGCAGCTTTCAGATAGTATTCAAATTGAATGCCTGTCATCTGGAGCGCGCTTCCATTGTTAAGCATGCCATCAACGGAGAGACCATCGGGCGGTAAGTCCGACACAAAGGAAATATCTAGTCCTAGCAGATCGCGCATTGTATTCTGATATTCGGCCCGATTTAGACGGCGTATTACCACGCGACCACCTTTACTTTTTCGTAAGTCGGCTGCTGATTTGATTTCCGAATTCAGCCAGCTTAGAACAGTCCGTCGTTCCTCAGCGCTCAATGCTGGTTCTTCCTCCGGAGGCATTTCTCCTAAGTTGATTGCCGAGCGAACGTCATGCCAGTGTCTTGCGGCTTTGCGGTCATTAATGAGGTCGGTAGAAATCGTGTCCAACCGAAGTTTGCCCTTTTGCTTTTTAGGCCCATGGCAAGCGTAACAGTGCTTTTGAAAAATCGGTTGAATCTCCGTGATGTAATTAGCTTTTGAAGCGAACAATGGACCAACAAGCAGGAGTAGCGTCAATACTGCGAACAGGCCTACTGGAGATTGATGTCTCCGTTGATTATGGATTAAAATTCTCAAGGTCGCTTGTTTTAATGGCAGTAAGAGATGAGCTGGTGCTCGGAATCTTCTTGTGGGGGAAAAAGAGGTATGAACCCTTCAACGAGCCCTGTTTTTATAGTTCATCATTGTGTCGGTTGTTCCGACAAGACCCTCATCGTTTGTGATGCCCTCAAAAACAATTGGCATGAGCGGTGCCGGATCTTCGTTTAAGACCCATCCCAACCCACGCATCAGGAGGAGACGGTAAATTGGATCGTAATAAGTGTAGGTGAAATGACCGGTAGTGGTTCCAAAAACTCGGCCTTTTCCTAGCTCATAAGTCCAGAAAGCGTCACTACGAACACCATCGCTTTTAAGAACCTCAGCAAACGATTTAGATTCAGCGTTGCGATCTAATGCTCCAATCACCTTCACATTTTCGCCCTTTAATAGATTCCAATAGGACTCGTCATTCAAAAGAACCGATTTAGGAAGGCCTGTAAAAGCTGGGTGGTTGGTATCTAAGAAAAGAGGATAATCATGTCCAAATTTGCTCCACTTGGATTCTCTATTTCCTTTCCAAGAACAACCAATACATTCAGCCAGCCTTTCGGCCTTATCGATTGGCCGCATGATACACGATTCATGGATTGACACGACGCCACCCCCACGGCTGACAAAATTCCTTAACATCTTGAATTGTTCATCCCTCAAATCTGGGAGATGAAGGTATTGAATAAGGACGTCAGCCGCATCAAATTGCTCTTGAGTTGGAAATTCAAATGCTTCCTCGACTGTAATATGAGAAATAGATTTCAGCATTGGGACGAACAATTCTTTGACCCGAATGTAGTCATGCTCGCCGCCACCGTGATCCTCGGGGCCAGATAGCCAAAGAATCCTTACTTCTTTGCTAAGTTTGGCGTCATCAAACTTTCCAGTGAGTTCTAAAAGGCGTGATTTTTGCACGAGTTGATTTGGTTTTGGGCCTGTTTGCTTTTCGCGCTTATCAGAGGCCCCAAGCCATGCCATTGCTGGGAAGAGAGCAAAGAAAAGCACGAGGTTTTTAAAATTCATTTTTTTGTTTATTTTGGACTGCGCTAGCATCTAGCGCAATCGCGCAATTGGACATCATCTCATAGGTCGCACCCTATTGAAATCCTTGGGCGTATAGAATTACGGTAATCACCACTGCTTCATTTCAAGCGACGGAGTGATTTGAGGTAAGAGTGTTCAAAGTTACTCCAACAAGGCGTGTTAATTCACGATTAAGGCATGCTTTAAACTATTCTAAATAGCCCTTCAGAAACCAGTCGTGACAGGAAAGGTGTGATTCTCGCTGGTTTCCAATAGGTCCTCAGAGGGTTGGCTTTGTCATGCGGGCTTCGTAGGCGTTTATGGTATCCGAGCTGAACTTCGGTTTGCCAAAGCCGTGGCTGTTGCTAAGTGCGTCGCCAATGATATCAGTCGCCCTTAGACGCGTTCCTGTCGGTTTGGTCGACATGATTATTTCGGCCTTGCTCAGTAAGTTGACGCTAGTGTGTGGCGGGACATAACGCTCCGGCACCCAAAAACTCTCCCTTACGATCTCCGTATGTTCCCGACATCCTTTTTCACAATCGCGTGAACAACGAGAGATTTCGCGTTCTCTAAATTCCCAATATCCGGGAATGGTGTAGGCGGGGAAGTGACTTTCCTCTGTCCATTTTTTCGTTTCTTCGTCATCCAACCAGAAGGTGTTTTTCCCGCGGGCCAAGGCAATTTCCGCAGCGCGGACATTGACAAAATAACTCGCGAATTCTGAGCCAGGGCGGTTGAACGTTTCAAAAGCGACTCGAACTCGATTTTTGTCGATGGTGTTTTCAATGTATCCTCCCCAGGAGGACGAGCTTCCTTCCCACGGCTGACTTGGTCTTTGGGTAAGTGGTTGATAATACTGCCGAGCTGGCGAGCAACTTGGAAAGAAAACAGCGCTACCGAGAAGTGTGACGAGGTATAAAAGGCGCTGCATATTGTTTTGACTGGCGGTGGATCTGTTTGATTCGATCAAAATGATTGAATCGCCAAAGGTTTGCCTTCATTCGCTTCGCCAAGGCCAATCGCTGGAATCACAGTATGGCGGGCTTAGCGTCACTATTTTGGATCCTTCCGGCGACACCATCCAAATTCTGAAATCCATTCAACTTATGAAAACGCTCGCCTCCGGGTGTGATTCGTAGAGAATGGCAAAGCCGGTGATGAGACGTTTTCTGACTACGACGCTATCGATATTTGTGAGCTATTTGCTGCCTATTTTTGCTGCCGAGCGCGGCGACGAGAATTGGTGGTCACTCCAGCCAGTTGACCGGCCAGATGTCCCTGAGGTTTTTGATACGAGTTGGGCTCGTAATCCGATTGATGATTTTGTCTTGGCAAAACTCGAGCTTGAAGGGTTAAAGCCTAGTGCTGAGGCTGATAAGCAAACTCTTACCCGGCGACTGTATTTTGATCTCGTTGGACTTCCGCCGGATCTTGGTGTCGAAGGGGATGTCGATGCCTTACTTGCTTCGCCACGCTATGGCGAGCGCTGGGCGCGGCACTGGTTGGATGTTGCACGTTTTGGAGAGAGCCAAGGTTTCGAATACGATCAGTTACGCGAAAACGCGTGGCCGTATCGCGACTGGGTGATTAATGCTTTCAACGACGATATGCCCTACGATCGATTCGTGCGTCTGCAGATCGCTGGAGATGTTCTGGAACCTAATAATCCGGACGCGATCACTGCAACCGGGTTTTTGGTGTGTGGGGCATTTGATGGGTTAAAGCCGAACGGAGACAAACAGCGCAAGATCATGCGTCAGGACGAGATGGAGGATCTGGTTGGCACGGTCGCGCAGAGTTTTCTTGGACTCACCGTGCATTGCGCTCGTTGCCATGATCATAAGTTCGACGCCATCACGCAAAAAGAATATTACCAGATGGCTTCTGCCTTGGCTGGTGTCACCCGAGGTGATCGGGAGGTTCCCGCTGGTGGCGATCCAGAAGCGTTACAAAATTCACTGGATGCGGTTACCGCAGAATTATCGGAGTCCGAGCAGCGTATCACCCAGAAGATTCTTGCCTCTGATAAAAGAACCGTCTCGGCGGTCAATCGGGTGAGGCCAATCTCTCGTTGGACCTTTGATAAAGACCTCCGGGACGAAATCGGCTCCGCACACGGTGAAGCCAAAGGTGGTGCGCGTGTAATCGGCGGAGTCTTACATCTCGATGGTAAAGATGACTATGTCATCACGGCGCGCATGCCGCGGGAGTTGGGTGCGAAGACACTCGAGGCCTGGGTGAAGTTAGATAATCTTGATCAGCGCGGAGGCTCAGCGATTTCGGTTCAAAACGTCGATGGAGGGCAGTTCGACGCGATCGTATTCGGCGAGCGTGAACCACGACGCTGGATGTCGGGGAGTAATAGTTATGCTCGCTCTAAAAGCTTTGGTGGGCGTGAGGAAATTGATGCTAAAAGTGACTTTGTTCATATTGCGATGACCTACGCAGAAGACGGAGCGATCACAGCCTACCGGAACGGCAAGTTGTATGGGAAGACCTACCGCACGGGGAGATCAAAGTATCTTGCCAAGAATCATCAGGTGCTCTTCGGGCTGCGTCACGGGAATAGCGCGGGTGCTGGGCGCATGTTGGCGGGTCAAATTGATAGGGCGCAGTTATATGATCGCGTTCTATCAGCCGAGGAGATTGCAATCTCGGCGGATGTTCGTTATGTCAGCGAAGCGGAGTTGGTTGCGGCCTTGACTCCGACGCAGCGCAAGACTCGCAATGAGCAAAAAGCCGAGATTTCTCGCCTTAAGGGCGCGCTGTCGAAGATTCAGAAAAAGAAAGTCTACGCTGTGCGCCCGTCAGGTTCGCCGGTGACGAAACTCTTAGAACGCGGTAATCCCTTTGATCCTCGCGAAGAGGTCTCGGCGGGAGGAATCGCAGCAGTGAGATCAACCTTGCCTGCAGATTTTGGTTTGGCCCCGAATGCGAGTGAAGCCGAGCGCCGGAAGAAACTCGCCGCCTGGATTTCACACCCAGACAATCCGATGTTCGCTCGCGTGATGATGAACCGGCTTTGGCATTATCACTTTGGGCAGGGCTTAGTGAAGACACCCAACGATCTTGGTTTTAGTGGTGGTAAAGCTTCACACCCGGAGTTGCTGGACTGGCTCGCGGCGGAGTTCCGGTCGCAAAAATGGAGTTTGAAAGCAATGCACCGACTGATTGTCAATTCTGCAACTTACCGGCAGTCCTCGCGGCCGAATCTCGATGCTTCAAAAATTGATACGGGTAACGTTTTATTATGGCGGTCTTCCCCGCGGCGGCTCGAAGCCGAGGTGATTCGCGACTCGATTCTAAGGGTGGCGGGCCAACTGAATACCGCAATGGGAGGTCCCGGATTTCGTGATTTCAAGATGTACCGGCACAAGGGTTCATGGGTCTACGATCCGATTGATCCAGAGGGTTCTGAATTTAATCGCCGTAGTATCTATCGCACTTGGGCGCGCGGCAACGTCCATCCTTTGTTGTCTCCTCTTGATTGCCCCGATCCCTCGACCACGACTCCGACGCGCAGTATCACCACTACGCCGCTAGGGGCACTCTCACTCATGAATACTTCTTTTGTTTTGCGCATGTCGGATCGCCTTGCCGAGCGGCTGCAACTTGAGGCAGGTGATGATACGAAAGCCCAGATTGCCCTCGGATTTCGTCTCGCCTATGGCCGCGAGCCAAGAGCAGTGGAGATCGGGCCATGCCACGACTTCCTCGCCAAGAGTGGCCTTGCCGCTTTTTGCCGGGTGCTCTTTAATGCTAACGAATTCCTCTACGTAAATTGATCGAACTATGACTGGCAAACCACTATCACGACGCGAATTCTTTGAGTGGACAAAGGGCGGGCTCGGTGGGGCTGCAGTTTCCTCGCTGATGGTAGGGGAGGGTGTTGCGGCACCTCCCGTTGAGCCTCAATACGTGCCAAAGGCGAAACGAGTAATTCATCTTTGTTTGTGCGGTGGGGTGAGCCAAGTCGATACTTTTGATTATAAGCCGAAGCTTGCTGAAATGCATGGCAAGTCGCTTTCAGCCGATGAGCGCCCCGATGTATTTTTTGGTAAAGTGGGATTGCTGCGCAAAAATGATTGGGAGTTTAAGCAACGCGGCAAAAGCGGACTTTGGATCTCCGATCTGTTCCCACATCTTGCGACGGTTGCCGACGAACTGACGGTCATCAATTCCATGGTCGCGCAGTCTTCCAGCCATACTCCTGCGACCTTCCAGGAAAGTAGTGGATTCCGTCTCAACGGTTTTCCGGTGATGGGGTCGTGGGTGAGCTATGGACTTGGGAACATGACTGATAATTTGCCGACTTATGTTGTCCTGCCGGACGCTCGTGGAATGCCAGCTGGTTCGACGAGTAATTGGACTAATGGTTTTTTACCCGCCGTCCACCAGGGTGTGCCTTTCCGGACGAGCGGCGAGGGGAATGCTATCAGCAATCTGTTCCCAGCTAGGCCGATTACGGCGGAAGTTGAAATCAATAGCCGTGCACTTTTAGATAAGATGAATAGCTTGCATATGGAAGAAAGAGGCTTTGAGGATGTCTTCGCAGCGCGGGTGTCAAGTTACGAGCTGGCGGCCAAGATGCAGCTTGCTGTGCCAGAGGTCACCGATATCAGCAAAGAGAGTGAAGCAACTCGCGAGAGCTATGGATTGAATGGCAAGGAGACAAAGGATTTTGGGCGCAGTTGTTTGTTGGCGCGGAGGATGCTCGAACAGGGCGTACGCCATGTGCAGCTCTTCTCCGGCGGTTCATTCGGGTCGCCACGCATCAATTGGGATGGGCATGAAGACATGAAGCGTAACCATGGCCGTGAGGCCTTGCGGATTGACCAGCCGGTCGCAGCACTCCTCAAAGATCTTCGTCAGCGCGGAATGCTCGACGACACGCTCGTGTTGTTTACCTCGGAGTTCGGCCGCACGCCGTTTACTCAATCAGGAGCCGACCAAGTGGGCACTGGGCGCGATCACAACCAGGTCGGCTTCAGCTGCTGGATGGCCGGCGCTGGTTTGAAACATGGAATCACATATGGAGCGACGGATGACGTGGGCTACAAGTCCGTGGTTGATCCTGTGCCTTGGTATGATTTCCATGCCACAGTGCTCCATTTACTGGGTATTAATCACGAGGAACTCACCTATTATCACAACGGAATTCAACGCCGGTTGACCGATGTTCATGGTAAATTGATTGATGGAATTTTGGCATAGAATAGTGGTTGACTACTGCTAAGAATGCTTCTCTAGTCCAAGATTCTTCAGTAGATCTTTCAGACCCTTGATAGGTATTTTCCGGCTGTTCGATATTTACCTCAGCGATGCGGGAGTTCTACCTCTTGCCAAACTTGGTGCGCAGGAAGGTGATGAGCTTTGCCATTTCTGCTGGCGTGATCTGCTCGTGTAGGTTTGCGGGCATGAGTGAGACTTCTGACGCAGTCATTGTCTTGATGTCTTTCCTCAGTATGATGTCGGTTTTACCGTCGGGGCGTTTGAGGGTGAGGCTGGTGGCTGATTCGTTGGCTAGAACGCCAGCGTGAGAAACACCGGTGGAAGTTGTGACGAGGTATAGCTTGTATTCAGGATCGATTTTTCCGTTTGGGTCCAGGATGTCCATGAGGATCGCTTCATCAGGTTTGCCTGAGATACTCTCGAGAGAGGGTCCGATTTCGCTGCCTTCATCGTCGAGCTTGTGACAGATAAGGCAATTTTTCGCGTAAATACTTTTTCCATTTTTCCCGTCTTGTTTGGCGGTGAGGGCTTTCTGATAGCGGGCGATGCGTTTTGGCAGATCAGCATCACTATTGACAGCTGCGAATAGATCTTTTGTGCGATTGGTATGGTTGCTTTGAATGAGCTTTTCGCGCTGGATAGCAGAGAGGTCGCCAATCTGAATGGCCCTTTTTTCCAAGGCGTTGAGGAGCACTGGGAGACGATTTTCTTGGGAAAGAAGAGTTTCTAGCACGGCTGTGCGGGACTTTGGAGTAAGGCTTGGCCAGACCTTGATCAACTCTTGCGCGACACGAATATCGTGAGATTTTCCGAGGGCGATAATAGAAGCTTGCTGCAGAGATGGAGGCTGTTTTGGATCAAGGAGCTTGATCGCGACGGGAGCAAGGGTTTCATAGGGAGCGATCGAGAGCATTTCGATCGCGGAGACACGTTGATTGAGTGAAGTCTGGCTATCAAGTGCCTGTTTTTTTGCTGAATTTAGAAATTTGCCAACATACTTGGAAGAATCGATGGGGAGTCTTGCGGCAAATCCAGACGCGAGCTTTCGAACTTCCGCATTGCTGCTGGTCATCATGACCGCAAGCTGGGTTGTGATTGTTTCCCAGCCGTTCGTTGGTTCTGGCCATGGTGTATTGCCTTGAGAAGCGCCGGCGATAAGACCTTGAAGAAAAGGAATACCGGTTTCGGGACTCAAGTGATTAAGATGCAAGAGCTGGTTCATGACAGCGTTCGAGTCCCTCCTGCCGGCCATCGTGGTTCCGAGAAGCGGGGTTCCCTTCCATTGTGATAGCCACGATCCGTTCTGGCCATTAGCAGAGCTAAGGATCGCTGATTCCATCCAGCGATCTCTCCCGTGTTGGTGAGATAAGGATGCAAGTCGAGTGGCGGATGCTTCAGTCTGAAGAGCGCCAAGGGTGAGTGCGATCTGAAGTTGAACGCTGGGATCGGGGTCGAGTGTATCGACCATCGAAAATACATACGCACTAACCGCTTTATTTTTTTTCAGAAGGGGTTCGGCCATTCGCAAGGCGTGGATGCGAACCCCAAAGTGTTTGTGTCGAAGTGCTGTCAAAACGTGTGAAGACTGAAGAGCTCCAATACTGGCTAAGGTGTTTATTGCGCGAATTGCGCCGCGCCAGTTTCCATCTAGGCGTTTCGCAAGCACCTCCGCAGGATTCTTGTCTGCTCTTTCGATTAGCAGGCGTTGTGCTGTTTCTCTTCGCCAGGGATTATTACTTCCGATTTCCTGAGCTAATTCAATTCCGCTGAGCTTGGAAAAATTTGGAGATTTTTGGACTTCGGCATTTTTTGGGACAAGTCGCCAGATCCGACCGTGTGCTCTACCTTGGTCGAGGCCATATTGTTGCTGGAGAAATCGCGGAATTGCAGAGTAATCCTCGATAATTTCGCGATACATATCAACAATGTAGAGCGCGCCGTCAGGGCCGGTGCGAAGGTTCACGGGGCGGAACCATTGATCGGTCGAGGCCAAGAATTCTGACTCCATTTCTTCTGGGGCGCGGGTTGCTTTGTAGCCTGCGCCGTCGCGGTTCAGAACGGCGCGGTGGATGATGTTAAGGGATGGTTCGCAGTAGAAAAGATTGCCGCGATACCGCGCAGGGAAAAGCGTTCCTCCATAGTAAGTGGTGCTACACCCTCCGGAGAAGTAGTTGCTGTTCGTTTCGCGGTCACCGTAGAATTTCACCCACGCTGGATCACTGCGGCGCCTTACACGCCACGGGTGTGGTTCGCTAATGCGGAAGCCACGATTATAATTCGAAGCGTTGTGTGTGTCGTTGGGTGACGGGACATGAGGATTTCGGGCAAGGTAGCGATGGGGCAGAGGAAGGGCGTAGCGGACCGAGGTTCCGCCGGATGAAGGGAACCGGTCGCCAACGTCGTTCATTGTCAGGCCAAAGGTGTGCACGCTACCGTTTACTCGTTCGATTGCGCTGCCGTCGGCCCGAATGCGGAAATCTGAGTTCCCTAGTTCAAAGGGCGTATTGAGCCTTGGCCCCGTAATTGTTCCTCCACCGCTGCCGCTGCCGATGTAGATCCAGCCGTCGAGTCCCCAGATCGGATTGTTGATACCACGTTCGATCGTGTTGGTGGCAAAGCCGGTGAAAAGGGTCTCCCGGACCTCGGGTTCTCCATCGCCATCGCGATCAGCGAAGAACATGATATGTGGCGCACATGTCACGATGATTCCTCCATTCGCGGGCACAATGCCATAGCATGGTGGTAGGTCGTCAGCCCACACGGTGGCTTTGTCCATGAGGCCATCGCCATCTGTATCAGTAAGTAATTTTACCGTTCCGGTCTGCCGTCTTGCTGCCGCTTCTGCGATAGGTCCTTCCTGGAACTCCCAGCGCACGCGCCGTACAGTTTTATCGAGTTTCCCCGTCTTGTTCAGTTCTTCGGTATCAATATGACCTTCAATATTGTAGCCGTGCAATTCGCAGACGAAGACGCGTCCGTGCTCGTCCCACGCGATACATGAAGGTTCCTCGACAATTGGTTCGCTGGCGACGAGCTCGATACGAAATCCCTCCGGTAAACGGATCTGTTTTGCACTTTCTTTTGGGGAAAGTGGCTGGGGAGCATCGGCGGATTTTTTGATCTCGCTCCAGCAGGGTGCTAGGAAAAACCCGGAGGTGATCGTGAAGATAATGAGGTGGATTCTCATAGCGTGTTTCGTAGGTATTTGTCTTGCTCTAATGTGGCAAGCAACATCGGAGACACTGAAGGAGGCGCCACCGGAGAAATTGGCTCGCTCCGGCATGCCGATAACAATAGGATTGGAAGTGAACGTTAATACACAGAAGTTTCAGTGAAAGGATATCTTAGTTTTTGTCTTATATTTTTGGTTTTTGTTTCGCGTGGACTTTGCCAAGAGCCAGATCTCATCACTTTAGAAAACGTTTCCTCAGCAAAAAGAATCGTAGCAGACGAACCACTGCGAAAAAGGTTTTCAGCCGAACAAGCGGCCCGATATCTCGACAACACGTCACTCGCATGGCAAAAGCGCCGTAATTGTGTCACTTGCCATACTAATATGGCTTATCTCATGGCTCGACCCGCCCTAAGCGAGGTATTGAAAGACTCTGGGGAAGTTCGGGGATTTTTTGAAAGCTATTTCATGGAGAGGTGGGGAAAAGGAGAAATCCCTCCAAAGCACGCATACAATCCGGTAGTCGTAGGGTCTGCCCTTGCTTTTAATGACGTCCAGACCTCAGGGAAGTTATCGGCCATAACTCGGCAAACGTTGGACATGATGTGGAAGACGCAACGGAGTGATGGTGGGTGGGACTGGGCTAAATGCGGATGGGCTCCAATGGAGATTGATGACCACTTTGGGGTGACACTGGCCGCCCTGGCTGTCGGAATCGCCCCGGGAAACTATGTGGAAAGCGAGGCTGCCAAAAAAGGAATGGAAAAGATACGCCAGTTCCTGAAAGACAATCGGGCGCACTCTCTCCATCATCGTATGATGCTCGCCTGGGCATCTATACGAGTCGATGGCTTAATGGAGGACTCGAAGCGTAAGGAGGTCCTCGAGGAAATGCTATCGAAGCAGCTCCATGGTGGAGGGTGGGCTACGCCGGCATTTTTGGTTGATTGGAAAGATTATGAGCGCATGGATAAAAAGCCTCACGATCCCAATACCCCGGATGCTTATGGGACTGGCCTCGCGATTATCGTTGCTCGCGAAATGGGAATCCCTGCCGAAGATGATCGTATTCAAAAGGGAATAAAATGGCTGAAGAACAATCAACGTCAAAGCGGGAGTTGGTTTACACGTTCTCCCGCAGAAGACAGTAAGCATTACATCACAAATACTGGCACTGCATTTGCAGTCCTAGCCCTCCAGTCTTGTGGCGAATTTGAAGGCTGGCCTTTTGGGGAATGACTGATTGATATGATTGCCTAACGAGCGACTAAGAGGGCATCGGCTATTTCCGAAATGGGATGGTTCCCCTCGTGAATTAAAATGGCATATCGAAGGCGAAGTTTTGCCCCCTTTTAATGACGGTATTTGATGAGGCTCCCGCCGCTCCTTGGATTGCTTTACGAAGGGGTTTGAAACAAGTGTGCCATAATCTCGGCTGTACGAAACTGCTAAGGTGGATGCTTGAGATGGTCCTATTTGCCTATGGGGGTGGTCTCTCCGAGTAGCTCCGAAACTATCGGTTCCATTGCTTTTGCCCATGCTGCGTAGCCCTTCTGGTTGGGATGCGCGCCGTCGGGAATGAGATCGCTTTTCATTCTGCGGCCGTCGAGGAAAGTCGCGCCGATATCTCGGTAGTGTATCATTTCATCTTCATCGCCAATATTAGAGATGAGTTTATTGACCTTCATGTTCTTTTGCCTAGCGGTATCATCATCGTCGCCACCACGCGGGAAAATCCCTAGCACTAAGATTTTCGTCTCCGGTAACTTGTGCCTTAGTTTTGCTACGATCAGCTGGATGTCATGAGCCGTAACTTCAGGCGGGCTACTACTGTGGTTGTTAGTGCCAATCATTAGGACGGCGAGCTTGGGCGAGATGCCGTCGATGTTCCCATTCTCCAATCTCCACAACACATGCTCGGTGCGATCGCCGCTAATCGCTAGATTCACGGCATTGCGTTTTGCGTAATATTGATCCCAGATTTTTTTGCCACCAGCCTCGCCTTCCTTGTCCCACCAATGGGTAATCGAATCGCCGATCATCAGTAGGTCAACATTGCCCTTTTTTACACGCGCGTTAAAAGCGCGGTGTCTTTCGAGCCAAGGAGTTTTGTGCCAGCGTGGCTCGGGGCGAGCGGCGATGAGGTTGTCTTTGCTATCGGGGGGAGGTGTTCGCCAAGTTGGAATACTAACGTGGTCGTAAGTCACGGTAGTAGTGACTTTGTCGAGTTGTGAACAAGCAGGGAGACCTACATAAAAAGTTTTTGCCATGGGAATCTCGACAGAGCCAAGATCTTTCCAGTTGTAACCATCTGCAGACATGTAGCCAGTGAAGCGGTTACGGAAGCGAATCAGGCGTAACCAGTAAGGCGTGCTCAAACGGTTTTTTTTGATGATATGCTTTTCGCTGAGATGTCGCGCCTTGTGGATGGCTGTTTCACCGCCCTTTTTTGACCGGGTGACCAGCGCGCCACTCCAGTGCGGCATGAGTAATACCGATATGTGGCGCGAATCAGCATCGAGGTTCTCACGCATCATTACGCCGGGTTTCGTCCACTGCGAACTCATCGGTCTGATGACGCGCGCGGTGATCGTTCCGTCGCCAGTCATTGGCGCGTAGGCGAAATGGAAGGAGTCATCTATGCCGCCGATATCATGGCCTTCACCTTCCATGGTGAAGGCTTTACCATTAAACTCGCTATAGCCGGGGAGGCCGACTCTGCCGACATCCATGCTCATAAAACCACCTGGCAAACCTGAACTCGCTGCGAGCTTTGCGGAGCTCGCACTTGTGCCGGTTTCATTCGAGGCAGTAATCGTATAAAAGTAGAGTGTCCTAGGTTTTGTGTTTGTGTCGTGGTAGGTGGGGAAGGGGATCTGAGTGGCAAGTCTTTGGTAG
>Ga0257110_1001049_pt1 | contig 12995 bp, 7 predicted proteins | sample LP_taG_7_FD_190184 | JGI IMG/M metagenome (GOLD analysis project Ga0257110, IMG submission 190184) | Marine microbial communities from Northeast Subartic Pacific Ocean, Canada - LP_J_2015_P26_10m | ecosystem: Environmental > Aquatic > Marine > Oceanic | place: Canada: Northeast Subartic Pacific...
GACGGTTTGGCAAACCGCGTGGCTAGATCGATCCAGATTAAAACCAGTCATCGCGGGTTAGCCTCGGGTAGGACTCGCGGACAGCGGGTCATGGCGTTCGCTTAAATCCGGGCATTCCCTAGGCTAATTGGGCCTGGCCTAAGAGTCGCCCTGAGACCACCATATACCACGCCGGCGCAAGCGGCCGGCGCATGTGCGACAACCCAAATTTTTGGGCAGGAGAATATTGCAAGGAGCTGTTGGCTGTCAATAGGGGGAGCGAACATCAACTGATGCCCCTTCAAGTATGTGCTCGAGTGATAAGCAAAGTGAAGTATGCGAATAAGAATCAAGGGGATGCATCTCGCCAGGTACGAGTCGACTCACACGTAATTCTACATCCTGGATTCAGGATGCATTCAGCCCCAGCCGGAACTAATGTGTCTTATGAGTTAAAGTGTGCTGTTTCCTGCTTCTTTCCTCTGCGTCCTACTGGTGCAGTGCGTCTACCGAGTAGGTGGCTCCTTCCCCCCACTTCAATACCATTTGAACGACAGAGCCCCCTAAGGAACTTCATGCTATGCTGTAGGCCTGTCTATTTGGCGGTAAAACGCGATGTGAATTGGCTGATCACAGAAGCGTCGGAACTTGAGGTTGGCAAGCGCCTATGTCAGAAGCACTGCGTGAATCAATCATACAAGATGCACACGTGGGACACTGGCAGTTGCGATGATGGCATCGTCGAGGCGGCTAAATTCTACAAAAAGATCCTTGCTATTTGCGCTGACATGATGGATACTTCCGTATGTTGCGCACTCAGCACGGAGATCAGCAAGAACATCTCGGATAAGCAGACTATAATCATCCGTCATAGTTTGACTACTTGCTTGCTGTGCCTTTGCCTTGGCAGTTTGGAGAGCGCCGTGGAGGACAAGGACGGTTGTCGGATCTTTTGTGAGTAAGGCGAGGCGTGCAACGACGTCTGCACAGAGCGGCAGTGCCTTTGTTTCCGCAAAACCATCCGAGTGATGGTCGCTCTTATTTTGGATATTTTGATCACACCTGCCACGTCGGTATCGAATCAACTCGAGCATTCCTGCCCAGTTTGAGCATTTCTGTCGAAAGTCGTTGTCGTCTTCAAACCCACTTGTCGTGCCATGATTTGTATCTGTGCTCTTTGTTGGTCGGCAAATCCTTAGCCGATGGCCACGAAAGGAAACACCATTGAAATTTAGAATCGCCTATGGATTTGCACGACCCCAAATATTCACCAGCTTTTTGCGTTGACGCCGGATATGCTGAAGTGTCGCTATGAGATCGCGTCTCGAGGAAGGCATATGTTCCAGACACCCGGACACTTTTAATGGCCCCGCCAGTTTGCACATCTACTGCAGCTTCGACTGCGAGTGCTTCGAGAAATGCGGCCAGTGTGGAGGCGTTGCTCTCAGGGCATAAATTTGCAATGAAGAGCTCACATTTCGTGGCATCGTTTTCAAGCGCAACTAGGGACGTGTCAGCACCACCTGCTTTGAGAACCAGGGCTGCGGGCGACATCCCATCGACCGCATCAGCGCCAAGGCTGAGCAGGATATGAGACCAGGAAGTAGCTGTGGTGACTGGTCCGTCATACTTGGATGGGCGCCCAATCTTGAGCGACGCGCCCATAAATGGTAATCCCGTGAGATTCAGACAACGATCTGTCTCTTCGATGCTTCGCAACTCAACGAACGCAAACCTGGAGTTCTCACATCACGTGACCAATTAGTCAATTGACCTTACTACTAGACGCTCCTCCGCGCGCAGCACTCAAACGGCACGCAATTACCGGAGATCCTGGTGCTGACGTGAGCATGGCCAGTGTCATCGCTGCATTCAAATGATCCATAAGTGTGCGCTCACTTGTACCTGTCGGTATGGACAAGTTTGAGATTTTCAATAGCAGCCTGATGGATGGTGCCAGCAGTTTTCACAGGACACAGCATATAGAGCCTTGTGGAGTGTTGCCAACGAAAAGCTCCCGTCGCGCCTTTGTGGCAGAGTCTGCGACAACAGGCACGAGTCCTTTCTGCATTGCCGCCTTAAGGAGGTCAGCCGCGGGCGGTGACCCGTTGTATCCAATCGATGCTGCCGCAGTGCTTGAGAGAGTTTGGTTCGTAGGACTCATCTTTTGAAAGCGTGACCTTCGTGCAGATTGAGGTTCTTTGACAGCACGCCCTGTCGCCCCTCGCTCATGACCACGCGGGAGCTTTTTTGGCCGTCCCTGGTTGTCGGTATGTTCTCTACTGCTTCGCTCATCACGACGCGGTTCGTGGTGACGAAGGTCGTGCCATCCACGTTCGTCCGTACACTTTGGTACATCGCACTTTCGTTGCTCCGCATGCGTTTGGTACATCGCACTTTTGGGGCCGTCGTAGTGCCGAAGGTGTGCCAGGACCCGAGAGGTTTTCTACCCCTTGCAAGCTTGCCCGGCGACAATAATTTCCGTCACTTGGGCTTTCGTGCCTTTCGTATCCCACTAGGAATTCCTAGCTGAAGCTAAAGAGGCGTCTAAAGGGGCAAGGAGGCTAGGTAAACTCCTCCCTCGATTCAATTAAGAGTGCCAGAATGAACGCCGACGGAAAGCGCTTGGATGGCGCAGCCCATACCCTGACTAGGACCATCAATTCTCCCCGATATGCTTATGGCACAACATTAGGCGCCTGCTGTTGCAGCTGCGCGTTGCCCATGCGGGTCTTCGCGGGCACGCCCCGGTCCGTGGTGCTTGTGCGATACTTTCTGCCACGTTTCAAGTCTGAAGACCATGGGGTTGGGCGTGCTATCTTCAGTGGGTGAAAACGTTCAGCTTCGAATACTTCACATAGACAGTTCATTCTGATGCCCATGTGCCTGTTCCGTTGCGGTGTCTTGAACTCCTGGCTTCTGGTTACAACGTCCTGGTTGTCAATATACGTTGGGATGTTTAACGCGTTACCAGTATAGAACTCATAGAGGTCAGACATCCAGATTATGTCTGCTGTTCCCACGTATAGGGCTATCAGTTCTGACTCAAAGACTGATCGCGCAGTGATGGATTGAAGTTCAGATCTCCAGAGTATAGCTGCTCCGGAAAGTTGGATTCGCCGAGGCTGGCGTTGTGAGTGCGGTAGCGTCGTACATTTTGAGACACTCGGGCGTGAGGATCGTCTATCGCGAAAAATTGACTTTCAACCCGCACTAGACCCGCGCGCGCGCGCGCGCGCGGCAAATTTTCAGGAGGTGTAGTACATGTCCCTCCGGCCGCTGGCCGAATTTAATTAATAAATATTATTTTCTTATTTTGTATGGGCCGGCCTAGTCGTCGGTTGTTTTGCGCACTGCGGTGAACGCCAGACACCGTGGCCGTGATTTCTTTGCTCTTCTCTGTCTGTGTTTCTGGTATATCGCTTCCGCCTAGGGTTTGAGGTTGAAGTCCAAGTTGAAGCGGGTGGCGATGCGCGGCAAGTACGGCCGCTGGATCTGTTCCGGCCCCTCATCTCGCTCGGCGGGTTTGACTAAAGCCTAACTCAGCCCCATCGAGGCCGTTTCGCGGTAACCTAAACGTTTCTTTAATGGGGCGGCGCCCCATTTGCGAATCGAAAAGGTTACCAAACCCCCGGCCAAATCTTTATTTTCTAGGATTTTTTGAAGATAACGATGAGCGCGGGCTGCGCTTCGCAGAGCATGAGCGAGTCGCCTCTTTCGGCGTGCAATGCGGGTGTCTCGGGGCATACGATCGTCCCTGCTTCCTCCGCTGGACACCGCGTGCTGGCATGTCGATGTATGTTCGAGTCGCCGGCAAACTTTGTGGGATTGGGTGTGTCATCATGGGCCACAAAGGGAGGGCGTTTATGTACGGGAATGGCTGATGTGGCCCGAAACAAGATCATCCCGACCGCTGGATGCCCCGCTGGACGCGAGGGGGGTCGCGGCTTCGAATCTCCCTTCCGCGAAGCGGCGCGGACGGCGCGGACGGCGCGGACGGCGCGGACGGCGCGGACGCGGCACGGGGTCACTTTTTTTGTTCCAACGAGTGATCTCACGGATGAAATAAGATCTCCGATGCTGGGAGAGGTCGACAGAGAGATACGACCCCGACTCCGCGGACAACGAAGCCGGGCGCTGCGCACCGTGGCCCGAGTGCATGACCGCGCCGCGGGACCCATCCAAGTTCCCCGGCGTTTTGCGTTCCTTTTAGCTCCCCCCAGCCCTTACGACCCTAATGGAGCGGCCTACGCCGCCTCGGGGTCGCTCTGGTGCTGTTTGGAGTCTAGCTGGCTGGACTTGTCGTGCTTCGCCACGCGGCGTTTAACATATCCCGCCGGCGGGATATGTTAGCGGCTGTGTTGAGGTCCATGTTGAAGTACAAGGTTTGAGGTTGAAGCCCAAGTTGAAGCGGCGTTTAACACACCCCGCCGGCGGGATATGTTAGATTAGGGGTATGGGCAAGTTGCCGTAGCCGGCTGTCCCGCCGCACGGGGCCGTCGATTTTCAGTCACGAAGCAGCTGTCCGGCTACTTGGCCGTTCAGGCCGGCACTTCGCTCGATAAAGCCGGCTTTTGGATAATCCCCCTTACTCAAAGGACCCCGGCCTCTATCTGAGCTTCACGGCCCTCTGCGCCAATTGAGACTGATCGTTCTTTAACTGCCCTTATCCTTCAAATGCGCACACGCTTGGCTTAAACTCGATCAAATTGTGAATACAGTTTGCTTAATAGCGTCGTGGACGCACACGGGAGTCACGTTCGCCAGTTGGGGCGCAAATCAGCCTTCCAGTACGTTCGATCATGCTCGGTTCTAGAGGAGTACGAGGCTTTGTTTTATAGTCGTACGCTTGAGGTATATCAAAGAATTCCTTATGTGTCATATGGAGAAATGAGTTCTGTTTGGACACGGCCACATGGTGACGGTGGTCCCAAAGCGTATTTGGTTGCCACTTGGCCGCTCTCTGTGTCGGCCTCAAATCGAATGTCAGAGATGACTTAGGTCTCCTCGCGGGGGCCGCACCCGCAATCCGCTTAGGTAATTTTTGCGGCATTTGCAGCGATGCTGCCTGGACAAAGAGGTCGGGAGCTGGATTCAGCGGCCAGCACCCCCCCATGCTACGATAACACGACTTGAGTTGCCGATGCAAATCAATTAACCTATGAATGTTGGAGTGAGTTAGAAATTGACCACGGCGCTGAATGGTGGGCTCGTCGTCGTCCTTCTTCGTTCGTCGGCGCTGAGGTCGATCGCGCTTCGAAAAGCAGTCATTAACCGACGCCTAGGGGAATCGTGACGTCACGTGCGGGGGCTGAGGTGCCTCTTTTAATAATTACATCTAGACGCTTATTGTGGAATGAGTCAAGCGGAACGGCCAGCGAGTTCACTGTCATAAGGGCGTTGTAAAAGTCTCGCGCGCGGCCCGGCCAAGAACCCGACGGGCCGACACGAAATCCAAAAATTTAAGAAAAATTTAAAATAGTCTGGTGTATAGCACCAGACCCTGACAATAGCCAGACCGATGTCAATCAGCCCTTTCTATTGACATAAGGAAGAGGAAGGAGCCTACTATTGTAGGGGCCTATACGGGGGCCGTGGCTACTGGACGAACGGGCACTGGCAGAGGACCTGCCTCACTAGGTCCAGGAAGACTCTCCGTCTATTACAGTGCGAGACGCAACTATAGCAGGGTTAGAAAGTACCAAGGAGAGGGGAGGGGTCTTGGGTGGCTCTGTACCGGCGAGCCACTAGGAAGGTACAAGTCTCTCGGTCTCTCTAATTATTCCCCTAACATTGCTATCTATATACTATTTTGCAAAGTCGCGGAGCGTCCGTCCGAGCAGCATCATAAAACTTTCAATGAGTGGTTCAAAGCGAGCGCAGCGAGCAACCTCAATCAAACGAGTGGCCAATAGCTCGCGAAGCGAGCTTGCCGGCCGTAGGCCGGCTTGTTTTCATGAAACGGTCATAAAATGCCAAATCTCAGACTTCCCTCGTGATGGCCTTATTTGGTGATGAGGCCCACGCGTTCTATGAGATCTTCGAAACGAGTGAAAGCTTTCATTTGGATGGACTTGAGTTACTCTCACTCGAGAAATCTTCAGTGAATTTTTGGCCCTTTGGCTTCAAATTTGCGTGCTCTTTGTCTCATCGCGCGGGTTCTCACCTGGGGCGCTTACGTGCAGAATGCGTCTGTAAGCGCGGAAACAACGGCCGCCTAGTGTACCAGGTAAGTTCACCGAACTTGTCGGAGGATGTGGGTCAATGTAAGCACCTCTCTGACATGTTCCGATGCGTAGCCGATGCATATTATCATGGTACATACCATCAAAATTATGCATCCATACGGTGCACCAATAATAACTCAGCTCAAATATTAGAGTATCCCCATTATGCCCTGACGCCCTTGATAAACGCAGAGCAATTCGATCGTGGGATTATACTGCGTGCTGATGTTGCTGAGCTTATTGTGCAGCGCAACATCCTGCGAGCGAAGCTTTCCTCCAGTAAAGTTTCTACCTGCCCTTGGTATGAGCCCCTTGTTTCGAGGGGATATGTTCACAGTCATAAGAAAATGGAGATGCCGCTGATGCCAGCATTGCCATGCAGCTTGCTCCAACGCATGCCCAAGTACATGTTTTATCTGCCCGACCATGATATCATAGATGGGGGGTGGGAACCTAAGCTGGATCAACCATGGCGACAAACGCTCGTTTGTGCAGTGGAGGATTCTCTTAGCAACTGTCAAAAACATGTCGAGGGGCTTCTCTTTTGCCATTTAAAGAGGAAGCAGTTGAGGTGTTCTGGATCTGAAAAAAAGCAACGAGTTGAACCCGAACTCGCGCCGTCACGCCTCGAAAAAAACTCGCAGCATCGACAACTTCGCGAACGTGAACGAGAAAGTGATCGTCTTGGGAGGCTGTTGCGTCGCGCCGCAGAGCTTGACGTGACTCGATGCTGCAACGATGTTCGAACATTGCTTGTTGCCCGCGGTCAGTGTGAAGAGGCCAACTTGCAAGTTTGTTCACCGCCTTCTGTGCAGGGTGAGTATGGAGCAGGTCCATATGCACATGGCATGTCGAGTACATCGAACTCAGCTATAAGCTTTAATCAGGTCCCGTCGTCCATACCTCCTACGACAAATCTTGCCTCGAGGCCGAATTCAGACTCCACCGCATTTCGCGTAGCTAACTTCTTATGCACGTTTACTACACCCGATCACTACGGCGATTTTCCATCTGCAACCTTCGTCTTTCCTCCGAGTGGTTGCGAATTATCGGCTGCCCTTAATGCAGCTGATGTTGTAGAAGCCCTCACAGTGACGCATAATGAGGTTCTATTGAGCGCGGTTGCCACTACTCTTGTTAGATGCATGATTGCTCCACTGTTTCGTGCACTGGGACAAGACAAACACATGTACAATTTGCAGGAAGTTCTCCCGGTGAATTGCCATGTTTGGCCATCCTTGGCAAAGCTCATCATACTTCTGTCTGGGTTTCGAGAGCTTGGCCTCGCTGATGCAGAACTGCTTCCTGAGATCCAGGGAATCGGACGCTGGTGTCTCTACCCTGACTCAGAAACGACCGACAGCCACTATCATGACTCGCTTCTTGATCCTCCCTTTTCTTCCCAGTCTCAAGAAAGCACTACCAGAGAATCGTATCCTAAAACCATCGATGAACTTAAGATTCGCATCCCTGCACCTGGCTGGATTGGCGTCAGTGCATCAGATACATCTAGCATGGGAAACCTGAATCTGTCCAATGAAGACGGGTACACTTGCATGCGCAAGACCGCTGAAACAAATATTGAAGGCAGTTGGCCAATTGGCGCGCATCACAATGAGGAAGAACTTGTGGTAACTTTGAACAGGGCAAAGTCAGCATGTCATATCATGCTATCAAGTCTACTTTCCCTGTCTCCTATGGCCGGACTTGCAGCAAATATCTCTGTGGTTTATTCCGCTCTGTGCCAGGCTGAAACACAATTCCAAGGAGACCATCCGAAACCTGCATCCGTTATATTTATCCATGCGATGAGGCACAGTTTATACGAATTGCATCGGAACTCTGAGGCAGCTGGCAACCTACCTACATGCGAGCTTTTTGCGGTCTTCACGGATGTTGTACTTGAGTACATGCCCTATTATCAAGCAGTGTCTCAGTGGGAGACAATGCAACTTTTATCAAGAAGAGGTGCTTATGACTCGGAAAATAATTCCACATCAAGCCATGGTGTGACTCTTTACTGCCAGAACTGTGATGCATGTAATCACATTCACTGCCTCAACCGCCCGTCTTTTGATAAGCTTTTCACTGGACAGCCGCTTTGTTATTTCTGCTCTAATTGCTCTGAGCAAGTTGGTCAGGTGCGGGCTCGGCATGTAATAAAAATGGATTGTTCAATACCAGCTGGCGTTTCTCTGTCTGCTCAAGGGGGGGTTCAGCACTTTCCCTCTGATCTGTTTGTCTCCCGCCAAGGGCATCTTGCATCTGGGATCATATCACAAAAGCTGAATCAGCAATTGTTGATCCGAGAAACCCAGGAGATATCAAACCAAGATGTTGAAATACTGATACGTGCCATTTCGTCTCTATCTCAAGACCTCGTACGGACTCAAGACTCTTGGATCATTATTCTTCATGCGCTGGTAAATTGTGCTGCTACAATCACTGATCCGTCGTTACCGGCCAGTGCGACCGGTACAGGCGTGGCATCTGACTCCAGCCTGCCACATGAAGAGAAAGAGCAACACGTCCAGTTCCTGCATAAGGCAAAGCCGCCGCCGGAATCTGAGAGTCACAGCTCTGCCGACAATTTTTTTCCAGTGGTCCAATTGGGAGTATCTGGAGAAGCTTTACCTTCTAATGTTGATCGTAAAAAGCAGCGTGAAACAAATCTTGTCTCTGGAGTAATCGAAGCAGCAGCAAGTTGCTTGGAAGACAGATATGATATTGCGCCTGGAGTGGTGGCCCAGATTGCTTCAACTGCTCTAAAAGGCAACCAAGATGCTGATGGTACAGGCTCTACAAATGACACAACTTTCTTGCATAGAGGTAGGGTCAAGTTTCAAACAGACTTAGGCTCTTGCATATTATGTGGTGGAGATCATGATTATCTGAACAGCTCACTAAGATGCTCAAATGAAGTTCTATCTGGGCTAGCAGAATGTTGTGACGGGATTCGAGCAGGCGGGAAGTCGGTTAGAACAAGGCTCCCACACGATGTTGCGCACGAGTTCTGTGCTGAAACTCTTTCTCTTTCTCGTGGATTTGTTTGTAAGAAACTCCGACAAAGATGTGCAAAGGTTCAGTTTGAAGCTTTGGCATGGTCTCGAATTGGCCGTACGACTCCCATTGGCGTTGATCAAGCTGGTAGAGTATATTGGCGCATCATAAGCGAAGTATCTTCATTACAAGTCGAAACTCCATGCTTTCGACAAGCTTATGGAACCTCGGATCAATTACGATCAAGCCACCAGTGGCATGCATATAATTCAGTCCCTGCCATCGCGCGAGTTATCCGATTCCTCGGGGTGGATAATGATCACGATGACACGCTGAGCATGGCACTTGCATCTATGTTTCCTGAAGCTGCAGCTGCAATGCCTGCTATTCCTTGGTCAACTGGGGCAAACACCTTCAATTTAGTTGAAGCCACCCTTCAACTCAATGCATATCCATTTTCTCTTCGTAACACGTCTCATTATACTGGCGAAATCGTTGAGCCGCAGCACAAAGTTGACAATCTCGTGTTCGTTCGCAATTTCAACGTACTTTGGTATGCGAAAATAAGTACGGTTGGTCTCCACACAGATGGAAATAAGATATATCGACTTTGGCATTCAAATTGGGATAGGGAATATGACCGTTGGGTAGCTGACGAACAGTTGTGTGTAGACACATGTGCGTGCAGCATCTCGCAACAATTTTTGTATCAAGCCAGACTGGTGGGAAATAAAGGGCCGGTCTTGGGTTGCACAGCAAAGTTGTCAACATTGGTTGCGTACGATTTCATTGGAACACCATTTAGAATCGCCTGCTCGCCGCCTTCTTTGGTTCTTTCCAACTCCGGCGCAGTGCTGGAAGTAGCTCACGTACGCGCCGCCCTTCTTCTTGTCGAATCGGCTCTTCCGCTCGGAGCAAAAGCAGCTTGGTCCAGTGAGAATTCGATCATGAGAAGCAGGAGGCTGGAAATGGCATCAACTCCACTGGAACTAGTTGAGCTGGTCTTGATGCTCGAAGACGAGCTCCAAACAAATTGGTTGCGTGCCCACTGGTTTTCAATGCGTGCGTGCGTTCCAAATCGGACTTACCTCATACAACATCCCACCTGCAGTTGGGTTGCACTTTTGGTTTGGTTGCTTGATCGGGCCTTAATTTACAACAAAGTTCTTGAGTGAATGGTCGATTCAATATCCTTGCTGGTGCTTCCGGAATAAGTGTGAGTTAACAGGCTACTGAATAACTATCAGGGACCAAAACCCAACCAGGCTAGTAGAATCCGAGCAATCCCAATCAACCGCGCGTATGACTCACCCGCCTGACTATCAACCAACCTGTGCCATGGTGCCTATTCTTAGCGCCGTGAGTTAGGTTCAGCTCGAATCAACCTTCACATCACCATTCCCATTTTTGTCCCGGTAGCATACTTCTACGGTTGTGAACTTGTTTGAGCTCTGGAGCTCGAACGAGTTGACTCTCGGCACTCGTGAGTGATATCCAGGAGCTCGAAAGACGCCCTTGAGCGGCATCGGGTCGCCGAACACGCCGGTCGTGCTGGTGTTTGGCCTATCAAGCAACGCCGACGCACCCACCGACTCGACTGGACGCGCAAATGCGGTCATCGAGATCGAGTGGCGCCCCACAGGGCCTCGGGACCTGATTTGGCCGGTGCGCTGGTGGACACGGAGACACGGACTTACACGGGGGGCCCCAAGAAAAGAAGGGCAACACCACCGAACATAGATATATATCCGACGTAGCTCGCCGTAAGTAAAATAAGGGCACTACTAGAGACACGGGCAAACTGCACTGCCAACTTCAGGCTAGGCTAGGCTAGGCAGGTTGCCCCTTATCCCGCCACAGCGGGTGTAAAGGAATGTAAGCTCCCCAGGCTTCACTATATACTAGAAAGGTAGATATTTAGCCGGGATCAGCAACACTAAGCTGGCGAGTTGCACCCGCAACCCCCAGACTCCCCGGTCACTAAAAGTGTGCAAGAGAAAGAAAAGGGACGATACCGAATCCGCGTATCCTCGTACAAAAGATACAAGTAGGCGACTTAGTCAGCATATATCCAATGCACTGTGAACCTAAAGCTAAGTAAGAGAAGTATACGTTGAAGGGACAATTCCCGCTACACGGGCCAGTATGAGTTCTTGCAGTGCCCTTATTTTACTCACGGTGAGCTTTGTTGGATATGCATCTAACCATAGCGACGTTGCCCTTCCCGCTTCTTTTCCTTACTCACTTATCCAGCACTGGCGGTCGGAGGTTGTGCTACCTTCGATGCCGGCAGCCTAAGTAGGTGGTCTGCTAATTCCCATTATATTTCTATATCTTGTGTCATCCTTGATATCCTTCGATTCTTCTGGGTTAGCGCAATATCACGTTAGTACGATGCTCGTTTTGCATGAAGCCAAGGGAGCGGCGATCATGATGGACGAGTCGCACATAACGCCCGCTTTTGGAGCCGGTATGTGTCCAAAACTTGTAGGTGAGGTCGAGTCTGCGAAGCGTGCAGTGCGTGTGAACGCACTGTTAGTCCTCTGTGATGAATTCAAAAATCCAGCTAGCGTAGTGGGGTGTATTGAGGCCGGAATCTTAAACGTCCTTAACGAACAAGCGTGCACGGATCCTGACGCCCTCACTCGGTATCGCGCGTCCAAGGCCCTTTGCATTTGTTCACAGGACGCCAACGGACGCCGCGCGATGCTGTCCGCAAAGACAGCAGAAGCTCTTCTTCCTGCATTGGATGACAAAGGAAGCGACGTGCGACAGCACATCTACGACGCACTTGTTGAGTTATCCACGGGCAGTATTGAGGGTGTTCATGCGCTCATTGCCGCTAGTTACCCAGCTACCCTTGTCAGCAAGGCAGCCAACGAGATAGTCTCTCTCCAACCTCTCGCCCTTAGATTACTTTGCAATTGTCTGTATGACGATAAGGGCCTAGAAGATGCGCTTGGACACTCTGCCGTCGAGACTTGCATCGCACTCCTTGGGAGCTTCGACACGGCGGTCCGCCGCGAAGCTGCCAACACTCTATCCACACTTTGTTTTGCAGAAATGGCTAAGATGTCTGCTATCCAGGGCGATGCTGTCCAAGTGCTTATTACTCTTCTAGGGGATTCAGAACAACTTGTTCGCTCAGCGGCGGCAGGAGCGTTAATGGCGATCACCACGACAGATGAAGGCAAGCGCGCAATGATTCCACCTGATGTACAAGGCGAGATCCAGTCTGTCTCTTTACTCATCGGGCTTCTCCGCGAAGGTCACGAGGTCCTGACGACGAACGCATTAAAGTGCGTTGCCAACATTGCTGTGCACCCAGCGGCTCGCGAGCAGATGAGAAATTCCAAGGAGTGTCTTGAAATTCTCTCGCAGCTTTGTGTGTGCGAGAATGCGCTAGTTGTAAAGCACGCCGCCATTGCCAAGAAGGCGGTCCTCTGGCGACCCTGACGCAAAAAACTGCCCACCGAGTTTGAGGCCACTTTTGAGGCCCGCGAGTTAGGTGTTAGGAGGAGGAGTAGAGAAAAGAGAGAACCGCACCTACTCCGCGACTTGCTGGTACAGTGCCGCGCCTTGGATCCTCCCTAAATACGCTCCGAATGCTGTCATAGCCCCTGTCGTAATAGGTGGAGAGTCTTCTGTGGCGGGATTTCCGCCTTCAATGTCCAGTCTCCGTAAAGGGCTTTGCCCTAGTTAGAGGGATATAGGAGTATCCCTAGCTAAGCCCCCGTACTTTGTTTCTCTGCGGTTTATGCTACTTAGAACCCGTCACGGTTCACCCCC
>Ga0257110_1001051_pt1 | contig 12993 bp, 18 predicted proteins | sample LP_taG_7_FD_190184 | JGI IMG/M metagenome (GOLD analysis project Ga0257110, IMG submission 190184) | Marine microbial communities from Northeast Subartic Pacific Ocean, Canada - LP_J_2015_P26_10m | ecosystem: Environmental > Aquatic > Marine > Oceanic | place: Canada: Northeast Subartic Pacific...
GATCTTCTGCAAAAGGGTTGCACTGTAAGAAGCCAACATTGGCTCCAGAGACTTCGTCAAGTTCTCAGCAAACGTTGTGAAAGCCATTGATCGAGGTTGATGGACGGGGGGGAAGGGATACTTGGGAACGGTTGGGACATAAAGTTTTCACTTGTTGAATTAGAAATGGTGGTTGCTAGTGTTCGTACTCTTGCCAAGCAGTGGGGTGTGAGCCGTCGCACGGCTATGTTTCGAGTTTACAATGATCCCAAATGGACCAAGGTGGACCCATTTGAGGTTGGTTCAATGAAGGCGTCCGTTAATGTTTGGAAAAACTAATATACACATATTTTAAATGGCACCAGTCGTTGATGATGTGCGATTTAAAAGATTAGATGTACCTCAAGAGAGTTTCTTCAAATGGAACCTCACGAATATCTGTTTAATCATTATTGTGGTGTCTTTTATTGGACTCTATAAGAGAGCTACAGATTTAAAAAGTTTCCGGAAGCCTTCTTCTCTTCGGGAGTCTTCAGAAGATTCATTGCAACCACAAATAACACAATCGACACGAGGGCAATCTCAACATCCTTGGTGGCTGTAAAAGCGATTGCAAACATCGTTGCCAACTTGACATACATATTGTCAGATAACTTGACAAGTCTATCCGGTGGAGAACTCATTGAGAGACCGCCGAACAGACCCTGATAGATTACTACCAAGCTGAATGCAATGCCGTACTTTTTCATAAAACTCTCAATATTGTCCGAGAATGGAAGGAACTTCATATACTATATTCAAAAAAGTTTATTCATCCTGGCAACAATGTAGACAAGCATTGCAAACACAAGCACCTTGTAGACAAGCTCGAGGTCAATGACCAGTCCGGGCTTCTCAACAACGAAACGCTCCTCAGCAGTCTCAATCTCCTCAGTTGGCTTGGTCTGATACATTACTTTCTTTGAATATCCTGGCATTTATATTATATCAAGAAATTATATGTGGCTGGTTGTCGCCATGTTATTATTCCTTCTGTTCCTCAAGGATTATTTCAAACCCCCCAGAGACCGCCTGTATTTCCAAAACCCTTGGAGACCCATTATCGGCATCAGGAATTCCTTGATTGATTTATTTTACTACAGGAGCGAATATAATGTCAACGACTATGAAGGTCTTTCAAAAATAAAAGAAAACTTTTTGATGATTCGAGATGAATTCAAAGAAGTTTCACCAAATGTTGAAAAAAAGTTTATGCATGATTTGGATCCAATGTTTGACAAGACTCAAAATTATTACGCCTTAGAGTGCGACCAGTTCCCCAAGACATATGAATTGATAAAGAGCATACCCTGCGTTGACCTAGAGATGACCCACTTCCTGGTCATAGAGGGTCCACTGTACCTGGTTCCACATAGGGCAGAATTCAACCACCTACTGCGTTACCAGATGACCATTGAAGGGACAAAGCATAGTTATATTGAGACTGAATATGGTCGCTTCCACCACGATGAAGGTCAAGAATTTCTTTTCGATCACTCCAGGATACACTCGTTATCAAAACACGATATGCCCAAGAGGGTTGTCCTTTGCCTCAACATCAAAAGATTTTCTTAGGATATTATAAATGTCTGCGAGAAGAGGACGCTGTTCTCTCTCTAGCCGCAGGACTCTTGCACTTTGTCTGTTAGGTGGTATGGCCGCGACACCAGTTCGTGCTGGTCCCCTGGCTATGTTAGGGTTTGGTGCCAAGGGTAACAATGCACAGGCTTTAGCAATCCCAAACGCAAAGAGAAACATCCGCCGTATGAACGTCAGCCAGTATGCAAGTGCGGCACTCGAGGTTCTTGATATGAAATACGGCAACTGCCTGGAAAAGGCAGTTGCTGGTGGTATGCTCGCACCAACCGCACAGAGCTGCATAGAGGAGCTTTCAACAAGTAGAGATCAAGTTATGAAAATTAACTTAAAGCAAGAGGTGATGGAGCTGGCTGGTGCACTCCAGCAGCAAGAACAAAAGGCTATCGCGAATATTAAGGCTGAACAGATTAGTCTTAAGAAGAATGCTGAAAAGGAGAAGGCACAAATCAATAGACAGATTGAATCTCTTAAGAAGAAGGGTATTTTGGCAAATGCAAAGCAGCTTGCGGGGCTTGAGGCTCGTGCTAGAAATGTTGAGAAAACGATAAACAAGTATGGTGGTGCGATTGTTAAGGGTGTGGCACTATACGCAGCCGAGGCAGCTGGTGATGTTGCTGGTGGTGGTGTTGGTGCTGCTGGTGCGGGTGCGTTACGCTCATTTATGAAGAAGACCGGTCTTAACCAGATGGCTACCGCTCTTGTGTTTGCCGCTGCTATTTGTGCGGGGGCAATCGGGATGGTCGCAATTGCACAAGTTTCCGTCTTAAGTATATTCCGCAAGATTATGAGTATGATAAAGAAGATTTTATTGTCTGGTGCTATGACACCAATAAGGTTAATCAGGAAGCTCATTGACACCACTCGCAACTATGTGCGTGAAACTACCAACAACCGCAATATGGCTCAGATAGAAATAAATGTCATCCGTGTGGCGATTCCTACAGCGTCAGCCCGTGGTTCCCGTGCACCTTCAGGGAATTCGGAGAGGACTATAACAGCACCATCCAGTAGCACGGCAACTTCGTCCCGTAGTGGTGTAACAACCCGTTCACGTAGAACATCAACCTCCAGTGGTGCAAGCTCACTCCTTACATCACCCCGTCGTTAATTCAAATGCCTCCGACAAACAGCCTTATAACATTCTGAAGCACCAACGAGTTCCTGTTGCTTGGACTCAACCGTGCGTTTTGTGAATGGTCCTGGAGTCCCATCCAGACACACCATACACAAAGCGGTCAACTTTAGAACCTGATCAGCCAGCGGCACCAGCGATAGGAGTTCCCCAAATGTCTGCTGCATAAAATCACCATCCAGTCCAGCAAGTATGACGTGGAGACCCCTGTCAAGGCAGCCCTCGACAAAATCCCGCAAACCTGTAAAAAACTGACACTCATCAATCCCAACAACTTTAATGTTGTCAGGAATATCTACTGTATCTAGTGAATTTGTTTTGATGCAGTTGAATGTAGATTTGTCGTGCGTCTGTAGAACCTCCTTTTCTGAACGGACATCCTTTGCAGAATTTATAACAAGAATTGGTGTTCCTATGGCTTGATGCCTCTTTAAGCTTCTTATAAGTTCTGTAGACTTACCCGAAAACATATTGCCCATAATAATTTCTAGACGCGACATTTACTATTATAATGTTGTTTAAATTTAAGTATGAATGCAGATGATAATAGTAGCACGACTTCTGGCCCAAAATACTGGCATCCACAACACGAGCAGATCTTGAAGGGGTGGGGTGAGTCGGCCGCATGTTATCGGTACCTTCATTACAAGGCGTACACAAAGTACAAGCGATTTAGTTTTAGATTTACACTACCAATTATCGTATTAAGCACACTCACAGGCACGGCGAACTTTGCACAGGATTCGTTCCCACTTGGATTACAACCATACGTCCCCGCTGGTATTGGAGCGTTGAACCTGGGTGCAGCAATCCTAACAACCATTCAGCAATTCCTCAAGGTGAATGAGCTTATGGAGAGTCATCGTGTCAGTTATATCCATTATGGTAAATTGGCAAGAACAATCAGGCTCGAGTTGACCTTGCCAGTCGCAGAAAGGGGGCACGATGGCAACAGTATGGTTTCAATATGCAGAACGGAGTATGACCGTTTGATTGAGCAGTCACCACCTGTTCCAGCTGATATAATTGTCAGATTTGATAAGAAGTTCCCGGAAGATACTTCACCAAATGGTAAAAAGCACGAATTCAATCGCCCGGAAATTATGACAATTAAACCAATAAATCTATATGACAATGTTAGAGAAAACAACATCACTCACAATGTCGTAGAGCATTTTAGGAGAAACTCACACCAACTGAATAACCCTGAAGAAATTGAAGTTGCCAGAACCCTGGCAGACTTAGCAGCTGTAGTGGTTCCTCAATCTCCAACCGAATATGGTTCACCCACTGCTATTAAGGTTGTTGTTGAGTCTGAAAATAATGAAGAGAAGTAGAAGTAATATTACCAATTGAATAATCACAAAACACCCAACATAAGGGTAGGCCTTTCTTAAATTCTTTTTAAACTTTTCATTATTAAACAATAGGTCCATTGTTTGTTCAGCGATATCATCTATCATGAATAGATTTGTTAAAATTAACAAACAAAAAGTTTCACATAAATTTATTGGAGACTTGGATGTGTTTAATTCCATCGCAGAACACATTGACTCGAACAGAACCTTCTGTGTGTGTGGTCCATCAGGGTGTGGAAAGAGTCATATGGTGAATATGCTCCTCAATGCCAAAGAGTCTATCGAAGCAACCACTTGGATTGACACTGAATGTCACATTGTCATTGATGAGATTCGAATTGACAAAAATGTTTTAGAAGAAATTAAAAAGTTTGGAAAACTTTCAACAATTTTAATAACTCAAGATTCTTCTGGGATTGACTTTTGTCCAATTGTGAATGTTCCAAAGGCAACCCCATTTGATATGATCAAAATTGCTGGAAAGGGGTCCGACCACCTGAACCTGGCTATACTATGTGACGGAAATATAAGAAACTTTTTGAACGCCCTAGAATTTAAAATTTTGCCAGACAATTTTACAGAACCAAAAGAGTTGGTCAAGAATCTTTTTTGTGGTCAGTCGCTTGCGACTGACCCTTGGTATCTCCTATCAAAGGGTATATCAGACCATGGATATATGTGGTCTATAGTTCACGAGAATGCAATAGACTCCCCAAATTGGGATCACAATGTTGCCGAAGAAATGTCCCTTGCAGACATTTATGATGGGGTTCTATTCTCTGGTAATTGGGATTTTATGAAGTACTTTACATTGGAGGCTTTAGTCCGACCATCTCTCCAAATTAATCACACCTTAGAAAGGTCAAAGATGAGAGCTGGAAGTTCTTGGACAAAGTTTAACAATCAAAAGATGAGAAAGAAAAAGGTTCAGAATATGGATCTTGATATTGATAGAATTCACGCAATCAAAGAGATGTGTAGATTGAAAACTGATGGCTACCTAGAAACCCTAAAACATTACAACATAACTCGACAAGACTTGGATATTATCAATCACTTGGCTCTTACGAGAAAGATTAAAACAAAAGACCTAACCACACTCAAAAAACAAATCGCGACAGATAACAAATGAAAATCCTTTTGGAAAATCTCAAAAATAAAAAGGGTCCAAAGAAATTTAGAGTAACCCTCGAGAACGGTCAAAAGGTTGAATTCGGAGCAAAGGGGTACTCGGACTTTACCATACACAAGGATCCAGAAAGGATGCAGAGATACCTCACCCGTCACAAGAAGCGTGAGGACTGGTCAAAGAAGGGTATCGACACAGCAGGCTTTTGGTCAAGGTGGCTCCTGTGGAGCAAGCCTTCACTTGGTGGTGCAATCAAATTGATTGAGAATAAATTCAATGTCAAGATAAATGAACGTAAGCGTTGAGAGTTTGGAGATGTTGATTAATCGACTATCAAACATTGAAGAATCCCTCAGCAAGGTTGGAAAGTTCCCCGAAGGGGTTTGTCCCTGTTGGATCAATTCAATTTCTTTTCACGATAATGGAAACTTAAAAGAGGTCAAGTTTTTTGCAAAGTCGCGAAGTACCTGTATGCTTTGTTATCCTAAGGATTAATTGTGTCCTGTCATTTGCTTCCAGAGTTATCCTAAGTGCCTCGATTATTGGATGCATTCAATTTAAAATATCCAAGAAGATATTCTTTATAATACCCTCGACACCCTCGACATAAGTCTGAGTATTGAAGATGTAGACATCCAAATTGTGTTCCCTGTACATCTTCAACAATTCTGAGTCGAAAAACTCATAATCCTGTGATATAAAGTCTACATCCTTGAGGATTGCTGGGTGAGGTGCTCCAATTGTTATTAAACCAATCTTGTAACCACTCATTTTGCACAAATCCTGGACACATCTGTAATCATATGAACAGAGTTCCCACTCGTGATTGCTCCCCTTTATCACCTCTAAGACCTCTTGGGCTATATTTCCCTTTATGTCAAGGATTATTCGGAGCCTCTCCTGAACTTTGCAAAGTTCTTCCAGAGTATCATTGTCCTCGTCGACGTCAGCTCTATAGTGGCACAATACTAGAACCCCCTTAGAGTTCCTCCTAACATCGACCTCTATGACTTGGACATGTGAAGATACTTTAAGTATCCCATCAACCTTGTTCTGATGGTTCCAAAGCCCCCGGTGGGCAATTATCATACTTAAATGAAACAAATTATATAATTTTAATGGAATGTACACTCGTTTTTAAATGCGAATGCAACAATAAAACATACCCATCTAAAGCATCTTTAAATGCTCACAAGAAAACAAAGGGTCACAAAAGCTGGGAGGAAGCCTCCGAACTTAGGAAACTCAAGATTGAACTTACAAATCGTGACAATACAATTGTTGGTCTCAAAAATACAATTACATTATTAAAGGAACTCAACACAATTCTCATCAAGCGGTTGGACATAGAAAAATCTGCCTGAAAGTGTCTGAGGTCCTGAGTGCTTTGTACTTGGGTAAAAATGGTTAATATTTACACATTGAAACTTGAAGATGGTAAGTTTTACGTTGGTAAAACAAATAATCCTAAATCAAGAATCAATACCCACATGAAATCGTACGGCTCGGTTTGGACAAGTTTATATAAACCTATACAAGTTATAGAAGTTGTCCCAAATTGTGATAATTTTGATGAGGATAAATACACTTTGAAATATATGAAAATTTATGGCATTGACAATGTTAGAGGCGGTTCATTTTGTGAACCGGAACTATCAGATGAAAACTTGGTTACGATAGACAGAATGATAAACGGAGCAAGTAATAAATGTTACCGTTGCGGGAGAAAAGGTCATTTTGTGAATAATTGTTACGCAAGAACTCATATAGATGGGTTTTCACTTGATGAAAGCGAAAGCGAAAGCGAAAGCGAAAGCGAAAGCGAAAGTGATGACGAACCAACTTGTTACAGGTGTGGTAGAACTGGGCATTTTGCCAATAGATGTTATGCAAGAAGTAGGATAAACTAGAGCTAATTCTTACATTTTTTAAAACTTTGTATAAACAAAAACCTGCCTGAAAGTGTCTGAGGTATGAAGTTCTTAGCAGTTGGACCAAGACAATGGCTCGCACCAAGACTCGGGCTCGCCTAGGACTCCCTCGAGTTGACCCAATCTGTCAGGGTATCAAGAAGTGTGGTGACCGCTGCACCAACCGCAAGAAATATGGGGATTTTTGCGGGGTGCATGCCCAAAAGGAGGAGTGCCCAATCTGCTACGACACCAAATGTTGCGAAAAGCTCAAGTGTGGACATGGTATCTGCGGAGGGTGCTCATCCCAGTGGTTTGCCACAAAAACCACGTGCCCTATGTGCCGAGAGGTTGTCAAGGAACCTGCCGCCCGCCGCTACAACCCAGAAAGTGTCAGAATCGCGTTGCAAGAAGATCTCGATCAGCTCGAGGCTTTTGCCCAATCGTACATTGCCATGCGAATGGCGAACAATCCTGATGCTCAGGCAGCTCAGCATCGCCTTGAGGCGATCGCACCCAGAAACCTAGTTAGTTACTTTGACCTAGTTACCTAAAGGTGTAGAACAATTTGTAAGTATGTATGAAGCTTTCTGTCTTGTCATCCCAATTATATCTTGTTGCTGTTTCGGAATAACAATGTATAATGATTCAAAAGTTTCCCAAGTTTATTAAAGTTATAAAATGTTAACTTTGTAGTTGGGATGGATACCCTCTATTCAAAATCTAAAACCGGCAAGGTTCGCTACTGGTCGATAGCGGTCGACCAGCAGGGAGACAAGGTCTTTATTGTGCGTCACACCGGTGAGGATGGTGGCAAGGATCAGGAGTTCCGCAAGGAAATAACCAGTGGCAAGAACATTGGCAAGAAGAATGAGACGACCAAGCTTCAACAGGCTCAGTCCGAGGCAAAGTCTATGTGGACCAAGCAGTTGGAGGCTGGATGCGTCACTGACAAGAATTCACTTGATGAAAAGGTGAACATTTTGCCAATGTTGGCAAACAAGTGGGAGGACCGCCACAAGCACATCTCAGAACCCTTCTATGTTCAACCCAAGTTGGATGGAGTTCGGATGTTGATTGGGAAATTCAATGGAAAATTCTTGATGTTGTCTAGGACTGGCAAGGAGGTAAAACACATGGACCACATCGGTGATGAAGTCAAGGGTCTCCTCAAGGAGGGTGAATTTTTGGATGGTGAAAACTATTCTCCCAATAAAACTTTTGAGGAAATCACTGGACTTTGTCGGACATCTTTGCAATCTTCTGCGGATGGGAAGGACCTGTGTGGAATAAAATTTTTTGTGTTTGACAATTTTAATTTGAAAAATTTGAATGAAAGTTTTGAAGTTCGTCAAAATAATTTAAAACTTTTTTTTTCAAAAAAATTTAAAAATCTCGAGATTGTTGAAACAAAATTGTTGAATTCCAAAAAATTGATTGAGTCTGAACATGATAGGTATGTTGACCAGGGATATGAAGGTATTATGATTCGTGACCCACAAGGATTATATGGCTTGGCAGAAAGATCCAACAAACTTTTAAAATTTAAAAAATTTCAAACAGAAGAATATGAAATTGTCGGAGCGAATGAAGGAAGTGGTAAAGACGCTGGAACGGTGGTTTGGGTTTGTAAAAGTTCCACAGCCGCCAAGGAGTTCGCTGTCCGACCTACAGGAAGTCTTGCTCAACGAAAGTCCTGGTACACCAACCGAGGAAAGTATATAGGCAAGATGTTGACTGTGAAGTTTCAAAACCTGACCGAGTATGGGTTCCCTCGATTCCCTATAGGCTTAGGGATTAGGGATTATGAGTAAATAAATGTCTATAGTAGCACCGCGATGCATAATCAAGCCCAGGCGGAAAATCATCGCCGTGGACATAGATGAGGTCCTTTGTTCCTTTCTGTACCCTTTGATGCATTGGAAGAAATTCATACCCAAGACTAAAAAGTACCCCTATCATTATGCCAAGATTATGGACATTTCCGAAAAGGATTCACAACAGATGGTGCAAGATTTTTACAACTCTGAAGATTTTGCAAACATCAACCCACTTATGGGGTCACAGGCTGGTATTGCATACCTCAAGAGTCGAGGACACAAGCTCTATGTTTTGACTGGTCGCCAGTCATCCGTGCGTCAGAAAACTGAAACCTGGCTGGATACACACTTCCCATGTGCATTTGATGACCTGGTAATAACAAACAGTTATACACCCTATGAGGTGCCTAAATCTGATATCTGCAGGTCGCTCAATATTGGTCTCATCATAGATGATAACCTGCGAACTTGTATGGATTGTGAGGGTCACCATATTAGGGCTGTCAATTTCGTGGGTGACCCATTATATCCTTGGTGTGAAAAGAATGAATTTTCAGTAGAGCGTTGGGATGATATTATTTGTTCAACGATCGTTTAAACTTTGAACGAAATTCGCGGAACTCTTTGGGTGCGGTTTTCCAAAAATCTGCAATGTGACCATTGAAGCGGTCAACAAGTTCTTGGTCTTGGTGGGGTTCTAAACCCTCTGGTTTATCCTCAAGGTACTTGATACCAGACATTTCAAATTCGGGATCCTTCTTCTTGGCAATCTCTAGACCGAGGTCAAAGACTTGACCATCCTTCTCAACCCAAGTGTGCCAGCAACAGTCACGGTCATTGACCAAGACGTAGCCACTCTTGAGTTCAGAACCTGGTGTAATCTCGTGGAATAAGACTGTAGACTCTACAACACAACTATCCAGCTTGTAGAGCCTGAGGCGGAGGAGGAGATGGCCCAAATCCATTTATACTTTAAGGGTTGCTATTCTTTATCCACAGTGGAAAGTTACAGATATAAGTTTCTTATCATCCGGACCTGTAAATGAACAGTCCTCTGTAGCCTTTGCTACTGTATAATTGTGCAGTAGGTCATCATCCTGTTTCATACCGTGACCGGCTACATTTGAACTATAGATATAGTCACCATTCTCAATATTACCATTCTCGTTACACACCCACATACGACCCTCACCGAGTGCAATTACACCTGATGATACTATATCATCCTGATTTTCGATAATTTCTACTGTTTTAATTGTCACTCCAATTACTCGTTTATCTTTAGATACATTACATAATGCAATCTCGGCTTTGGTTTCTGTGATTGAAAGTGATTCAACGTTACCTGTTGATATCACTATACTCCCATCTGGTATATCTAAATAGTTTCCCGCAATATGTGTTCCGGTGAAATTAAAGTATGCATTTGCATACATATCCTTCCATTTATATGCTGAAGCACCAAAGTTAACGTCACCCGTATTTAGTAGATAATTGGATGCTGGTAAAATTGAACCAAAACTTAGTGAAAGTCCAGTCGCTAGGGTGGGGGTGGTGGGGTGGTCTCTTATAATAGAAAAAACGCCATTGTTTAAATGAATTGGAAATGTAGTTTCAATTTTATTGGACCCCGAAGTGCCGCCATACATATTAACTATAGGTTTACCACCTGTACCCTGTCCAATACGAACTCTATCGGTATTGCCATCGAATCCAATCAATAATGATCTGTCAGTTGCATTACTAACAAGCTCTCTGATGTAATGGTTTGAATTTATCCCAATCGGACCAGATGTATCTATGTTACTACTTGAAAAAATATTCCCCACAACGTGGAGATTTGCTGAAGGTGTAAAACTATTTTTTGGGTTGATACCCACATTGAAACCTCCCAAGTGGATATTTGACTCATAGAGTCCAAGGTCAGTCTTGAGGGCTGTGATGTTTGAGGTGATCTCTGTGTTCAGATTGCTGTTGACTGCCGAGAGGTCGGTCTTGAGGGCTGTGATGTTTGAGGTGATCTCGGTGTTCAGATTGCTGTTGACTGCCGAGAGGTCAGTCTTGAGGGTTGTGATGTTTGACCAGACCAGTCCATTTGAGGTTTCCAAGCTGAGGATGTTTGATTCGACATTCGCTACAGAACCGGCTGTAATTTGACCAGTGGTTATCAGGTTGCCCGTGTAACTTATAAAGAGATTCGAGGACACGCTGATGGCATCGGTTGGAGCAGTATTGCCAGCAAACCCTGTGTTCGCGGTGGTTTCTGTGATAATAAAAGCGTTTATACCATTACTGAAATATACCGTGTTGCCACTATCAGAATTGGGTGGGGCTGTAGAGAACACAGTCCCATCAGAAAAGACAATACCCCTTCCAGGCTTGACAATTTTTAGGTTTGCATTGTTGACAAATATATTGTCAGAGTTGCCAGTGATGCTACTCATTGTAAGTTAGTTAGAAAATTGTTCCTGTGAGACATACTCTTCACGTGTCACACCTGGTTCTAATGGAATGGTTTCCCACCAATTGTCACAGGGAACATAAGTACTTGGCCAGTCACGAAGTTCCTGACGATACTGCCTCCAGCTGGCAACTTCATCAGCTGATAGCTGAACGTCAGAAACCTGCGTCCAGTCACTATCCTCAAGTAGTCCATTCCTAATTATCCTAACCATTCTGGTACCCTTCTCCTTGCTTGGGGTGTATTCAACTTGGTTATCAATTACGCTAAAGTATGGCGAGTGCTGCTCAAGTTCAGATGGAACCTGGGCATAACCATATACATTCGAGTCAAGGTTATCAACGCTTGTATCGACCCTTAATACCCTTTCTGGGTTTGTTAATTCATAAACTGCGTACATATTTTAACCTATTCTATACAAAGATATTTGCGTATTCCCCTTTTCTACTTTAATTGTGCTCCCCCCACTGATTCTCAGAGCATATAAGGCAATTTCATCATCTGCTGCTAGAGTTTTTACAAAAGCCGATGAACCTGAATTTTCACCCTGACCTAATGTGCGATTGTACATAAATGTACGACTGTTCGTATATTCGGTGGTATTTATACCGATATATGCTGCAGAGCCAGAACGAGAGCTGCCTGATGATATAGTTGTTGCGATATTATATGTTATCCAGTATACTCCAGCAATCTTGACAGTGATCACACTTGAGCTCAATGTAAAATGGTCAGAACTGCTAAGCTCTTTTTGAGCATTTTGTATTACCTGTCCCGTCTCTGTTAGAGTTTGGAGAGAACCACTCGTCCCACCAAAGCTGCAGTATATGGCACCATCAGATGTTATCGCCCCGGTGGCATGAACATTTCCGACAACGTGGAGATTTGCCGAGGGTGAAGTTGTTCCTATACCAACTCGTGATTCTTGATCGATTGTCAGTGCCAAACCACCTGGTCCATATATCTCAAAGTTATTCCTCGAACCGTTATTGCTTATAAGTCTGTAAAAATAATCTTGATCGGGCTTAGTAAAATCTATATAATTCTTATTGTCATCTCCTAACATTTCAATAGTTGCATACCCGCTGACGTCGCTTTCCCTGATACGAAGACCTTGGGTACTCATATTTCCAGTAGAGTAAACATTTCCAACAACGTGGAGATTTGCCGAGGGTGAACTTATCCCCACACCAACACTGGCCGATGTTTCATCAAATGTAAACACCCCATTACCTTTTACAGTCACAGAATCGGAATAATATGCAATCTGCCCAGCTGTCCCAGCTATTACATTACTACCACCCCCACCCCCGCCTCCGCCTCCGCCTGGCACGTTTGACAGGCCACCTCCATCACCAGTTATCAAACCAGTGGCTGTCAGATCCCCATTAACAGTTGTGGTTGAACCACTATGTGTTATGTCGGTTGTCTTTGTTTTAAGGGCTGTGATGTTTGAGGTGATCTCGGTGTTCAGATTGCTGTTGACTGCCGAGAGGTCGGTCTTGAGGGCTGTGATGTTTGAGGTGATCTCGGTGTTCAGATTGCTGTTGACTGCCGAGAGGTCGG
>Ga0257110_1001053_pt1 | contig 12976 bp, 10 predicted proteins | sample LP_taG_7_FD_190184 | JGI IMG/M metagenome (GOLD analysis project Ga0257110, IMG submission 190184) | Marine microbial communities from Northeast Subartic Pacific Ocean, Canada - LP_J_2015_P26_10m | ecosystem: Environmental > Aquatic > Marine > Oceanic | place: Canada: Northeast Subartic Pacific...
GACTCTAAAATATAAGTTAGATCAGACCTGTGGATGTATAGATTCCTTAGCATATAATTTTTCAAATATCGCAGTAACTGACGATGGAAGTTGTTGTTATATTAGTGGATGTACAGACCCTTTATCTTATAATTTTGACCCAACTGCTTGCTTTGATGATGGAAATTGTGTTACAGCAGTATTAGGATGTATGAATTCCACTGCATCTAACTATAATTCAAATGCAAATGTCAGTTCATTTAATGGAGGTGCATTAGATAATAATATAGGTAGTGGCGACTATTTTTATAATGATCAACATTTAATATTTGATAGCTATGACATTTGCTTGATTAAATCTTGTGATGTTTTTTTAGAAAATTCTAAATCTTTAACTTTTGAGCTAAGAAATAGTAATGGAAATATTTTAGATGATACTACACTTTATGTTTTCTCAGGAAAACAAAATATCACTCTAAATTTTGATGTTCCAATATCAACAAATCTTCAACTTGGTGTTTCTGATAATAATTCAGGTCTTTATAGAAATGAAACTGGTGCTAATTATCCTTATAACATAGCTAATATGATAAATATTACTGGATCAAGTGCATCACAGCCTGGATACTATTATTTTTATTATAACATTCAAGTTGAATCAAAATGTTTAAACACAACTAATATAAATAATATTATAAATTCAGAAAAATCTATTCTGCGAACTACTGATGTGTTAGGCTCACAAATAAAGAAACAAAAAAATACTTTATTCTTTAATATTTTTGATGATGGAACAGTTGAAAAAATGATAATTTTAGAGTAGTTTTTACTAGTATTTTTTTAATAGTTAAAGTATCTCTAAATCTTTCATACATTTAAATATTGTTCTATATGTTCTAGTAATATCATGATCAATACCGATAGAAATCCTTACTAAACTATCCGAAAGTCCCATTTCTTTTCTTTCTTCATCCGGTATTTCAGATGAAGTTGATAGTCCTGGTGCAGAAAATAATGTTTTGTAAAATCCTAAACTAACTGCGAGATAACCTAAATTAGAATTTTGCATTTCTTCCATTAATTTATTTGCTTGTTCTTTTGTTTTTGCATCAATAACAAAAATTCCACCAAAGCCAAACCCATCGTTCATACAATTGGTCATCATTTTGTTTTGAGGGTGAGAACTTAGTCCTGGGTACATTACTTTTAAACCATCTTTTTGAAATGAGCTTGCTAAGAACATGGCATTTTCAGAGTGTTTTTTCATTCTTAAATGCAGTGTCCTTATATTTTTAAGTATGCTAGCAGAACGCATTGAGTCCATCACAGGGCCCAACAGCATGGCACTTCCTGAGTTTACATCAATCAAGTCACTTATAAATTCTTCGTCTGAGCAGATAACTCCGCCGACAGTATCTGATGTACCGTTAATAAACTTTGTTAGTGAATGAATTACCACATCAGCTCCCATTTTTGCAGGTGAGAAAATCATTGGTGTAAATGTATTATCTACTACTAATTTAATATTATACTTTTTTGCGAGTTTAGAAATTGCATTAATATCTGAAACTTCAAGTAAAGGGTTACTCATTGTTTCACAAAAAATTATTTTTGTTTTTTCTGTTATTGCTGATTCAATTTGATCAATTTTTGTTGTATCAACAAATGTTGTTTTAATTTTAAATTTTGGTAAATAATTTTTCATAAAAGCATATGTTCCACCATAAATTGTTCTGCTACTAACAATTTCATCATTACTGCTGCATATTTGTAAAATTGTTGAGCTAATTGCTCCCATTCCAGAGGCTGATAGTATTGCTCCCTTAGTGTATTCCATTTCAGAAATTGCTTGTCCTAAATAAGAATTTGATGGGTTTGTATGACGAGAATAGAGATAACATCCTTGTCGTGTACCTTCAAAGACATCTCCCATAGTTTTTCCAGCTAAGTATGTAAATGTAGAAGAATCTGCAATTGATGGATTTACACCACCAAATTCTCCAAAAAATTGTAAATCTTGGATTTTATTAGCTGGATTTTGATTTTTTTTATTTTTCATTCTAAAATTTTTTTGCTCAAGTGCGAATTTAATATTGTTTTACTTAAGTGGAAGATTATTTGTAGTAATCTTAGAAAAATTATAGATTAGCAATTAATTATAAAAAAAAGAAAAATGAGAAATTTATTAATATTATCAATTATAGTTATTTTATCTTCTTGTACTCAATCAGATAATTTAGCTTTATATAACACAAATATAGAAGTAGCTAAGAAAGCTATGTCTTGCTATGAAACTCCAACAGATTTTGAAACATTTAAGTCTTTACTTAGTGAGGATGTTAAGCATCAATCTCCTATGTATGGTCAGGGAGTTGTTGATTATGATGGTGTATTAGGACAAGCAAGTTTTTACATGCAGGGCTTTACTAACGTAAAATTTGAAAATGCAGTATGGTTACCTGGTGTTGACACTACATCTCTAGCTAATAATGGGAGTGTAAGAGTTTATGGTACCTGGTCTGGTGAGAGTCTTGAAACAGGGAAGTCTTTCTCAGTTGATTCTTATCATTACTTCGACATTAAAGAAGGTAAAATAGTTTCATCTGGAGATTACTTTGATGCTACAGGAATGGTTATGGCTGTTTCATCTCCAGCTTCTATGGATGAAGAATAGTTTAAATGAATATTTTTAATAATGAAAGCTTTGAATTATATTCAAGGCTTTTTTTATTTACAATCATAATAGACTGTCCCAAGTGTAATTATTTCATCGTGTGGCAACATTAAATCTGTTGATCCATGAGAATACCAAATTATTTGTTCTTCCTCCTTGTCTCCTAATCGATCAACTGATGTCATGCCTCCATATTTGCTGCATACTTCAATATCTGTATTTAATTCATGATCTAAAGTTGATATATTTAAATCAATAAATTCTTGCCAGTTTAAATAATTTGAAGAATCAGTTGTGTTATTTTTAGGCAAATCTTTAACAATACTATCAAGTTCATTAATTGTTAAATTTGTATTAAATAGTTTTGTACAATCTTTACATTCAGTTCTTACGCATGAGCTAAGAAAACATAATAAAATGCTTATTTTAAAAAGGTTCATTTTCATATTAATATTTTTTAGTTTAAAAATCTAAATTGATTCTAGATATAGTTTTTCAACTTTATTTCTTGCCCATCTTGTTTTTCTTAAGAACTTTAAAGTTGAACTTATTGATGGGTCACTCTTAAAACAATTTATATTAATAATTTCTGACAACTCCTCCCATCCATATTTTTTATATAAAAACTCAACTATTGTAGATAATTTCACCCCGTGTAGAGGATTATTAGGTTGTTGTTTAATTTTATTATTTGTCATTAACACTAATTTTAGATGGGTTTTCTCTGGCTAATAGTTTGTTAGAAACTTTATATGTTGCAGAATAATTAAGTTTTTTTTCAGTAGTCTTAAAAGTTAAAAAAGCTTTTTTATACCATCTAGGGTCTGTTGCTTTTTTTCTAAAATCTTCATTCACTGAAATTGCCTGAGATTTTTTATTTTTCCAAGTTTCAATAGAGTAAATACTAATGCCAAAATGTTCAGCTCTCTGAAGAACAATCTGAAAGTCTTCTTCTGAAAAATAAATAATTTCCTTTTTCTTAGGGTCTTTATTGAGATTTTTTAAGTCCTTAAATACAATATTGTTTAGAAATTCAGTTTGTTGCATTATAAATGATTTTTAATAAAATGATATTTTTACAAAATTAACTAATCCAAATTTGAAATAAATATTAAATTTTTATTCTTTCTATTATTTTTAATAATGATGAATGAAACTGTGATTTATAAATTAATTTTGAATAAAATAATTTAAAGATGGAAAAATCAAAAATTACAGTTGCTAAAGCTTTCAAAGAATTTATTTGGCCTAGAAAATCAATTATGTTTGTTGGATTAGTTTTAATTGTAATCAGTAGATTATCTAGTCTTGTACTGCCTTTAAAAAGTAAAGAGCTGCTTGATGAAATTATTCCGAATAAAGATTTCGAGGCTTTGACAATTATGATTTTTATTATTAGTGGTGCTATTTTATTACAAGCACTTACTTCTTTTGCTCTCACACGTCTTTTAAGCGTTGAAGCTCAATTTTTAATATCTAAATTAAGAGCAAAGGTTCAAAAAAAGATTCTCTCACTACCCATTTCATATTTTGATAATAATAAATCTGGTGCATTAGTCTCTAGAATTATGCGTGATGTTGAAGGTGTAAGAAATCTTGTAGGAACGGGATTAGTACAATTATTTGGTGGTACTGTTACAGCAATTGTTTCTTTTTTTCTGCTTATAAATATTAGTGTAAAAATGACATTGTTAGTTTTAACGCCAATTATTTTATTTGCATTTATTGCTTTAAAAGCATTTAAATATATTCGTCCTATTTTTAGAAAGAGAGGAGTAATTAATGCCGAAGTTACCGGAAGGTTAACTGAAACAATGAATGGAGTACGTGTTATTAAAGGTTTTAATTCTGAAGAGCAAGAAAATATTGTTTTTGAAGATGGTGTAGAAAGATTATTTCAAAATGTAAAAAAAAGTTTAACGGCTACAGCAATTATCACCAGTTCTTCAGCATTTTTACTGGGGTTAGCTTCTGTTGGAATTATGGGGATGGGTGGTTCGATGATAATTGAGGGAACATTAACCACTGGAGATTTTCTATCCTTTACTTTATTACTTGGCTTTATGATTGCACCAATTATACAAATGAGTAATATAGGTAGTCAACTAACGGAAGCCTTTGCTGGATTAGATAGAACTGAAGAAATTATGAATCTTGAGTCTGAATCTGATAATTTATCACGTAAAATTAATTTAGAAGATATTGATGGTGATGTTGAGTTTAAAAATGTTTCTTTTTCTTATGATATTGGCAAACAAGTGCTACACAGTATTAACTTTAAAGCTGCTAAAGGAACAGTAACAGCTCTTGTTGGCTCTTCAGGCTCAGGTAAATCTACTATAGCATCTTTAGTAGCTAGTTTTATTAATGCTGAAAAAGGGTCTGTTTTAATTGATAACTACAATCTTAACACACTTGATCTAAATTCCTTTAGAAATCAATTAGGAGTTGTTCTTCAAGATGATTTTTTATTTGAAGGAACTATAAGACAAAATATTTTATTTCCAAGACCTGATGCCGATGAAAATCAAGTTTTAAATGCTGTAAATGCTGCATATGTAAATGAATTTACAGATCGTTTTTCTGATGGTTTAGATACATTAATTGGCGAGAGAGGAGTAAAGCTCTCTGGAGGTCAACGTCAAAGGATAGCCATAGCTCGGGCCATGTTAGCCGACCCTAAAATTTTAATATTAGATGAAGCAACTTCAAATTTAGATAATGAAAGTGAATCATTAATTCAAAAAAGTTTATCAGAGCTTATGAAAGGTAGAACAACATTTGTTATTGCACATAGATTAAGCACAATTAGACAAGCAAATCAAATTTTAGTTATAGAAAATGGAGAAATTGTAGAAAGGGGAGTACACGATGAATTACTTAAGCAAAATGGTAGATACTTTGATTTGTTTACATATCAAAGTAAAATTTAAAAGAGCTTAAATTTATCTTCTTTTCTTTTTTCTGTTTTTAAAAAACTCTTGTTTTTTTCTGTTTTTTTCTTTCTCAAATTCCTTTTTTTGTTGAGCATTCATAGGTTTTTCAGTTTGTTTGAATGGTTGCTCACTAATGATTTCAATTTTCTTTGATATAAGTTTCTCTATTGCCTTTACATAAATATTTTCTTCAGGTTCAGAAATTGAAATTGAAACACCTTTATTTCCGGCCCTTCCACATCTACCAATTCTATGAACATATGTTTCTGCTTCATTAGGGATGTCATAGTTTAAAACATAATTTAATTGATCTATGTCTATGCCTCTTGCTGCTATATCAGTAGCCACTAATACTCTGATATTATTTTCCTTAAAATCTTTTAATGTTTTTTGTCTTTGATTTTGAGATTTATCTCCATGTATTGCTGCAGCATTTATATTTTTCTTTTTTAGATTTCTAACAATTCTATCAGCACCATGTTTTGTTCTAGAAAATACTAGTATTTGGCTAATATTTCGATCTTTTAAGATATGAAGAAGTAAATCTTTTTTAGTTGATTTATTTGTTAAGTATAAAAATTGTTTAATAGTATTTGCTGTAGATGATGTTTTGTGTGCTATTACTTTTTCAGGGTTTTTTAATATTTTATTTGAAAATTCAATTATATTTTTTGGCATTGTAGCTGAAAAAAACAATGATTGTCTATTAGTTGGAAGTTTCTCTAATATTTTTTTAACATCATTAATAAAACCCATGTCCAGCATTCTATCTGCTTCATCCAAAACAAAAAAAGAAATATCCTTTAAAGAGATATATCCTTGCCCTATTAGGTCTAACAATCTTCCTGGAGTTGCTACTAATATATCTACACCTTTTTTAAGTCTATCTGTTTGAGAACCTTGCTTCACTCCACCAAAGATTACTGTATTAGTTATGTTAGTATATTTAGAATAAAGTGTGAAGTTTTCAGCAATTTGAATTGCAAGTTCTCTGGTAGGGGTAACTACTAAAGTCTTTATTTTTCTTGAGCTATTACCTTGATTTATTAAGTGATGTAAAATTGGTAGAGCAAAAGCAGCTGTTTTCCCTGTTCCTGTTTGAGCACTTCCTAAAACATCTTTTTTGTTAAGAATAATTGGTATTGCTTGCTGTTGTATTGAAGTAGGAGCCTCATACTGTAACTCTTTAATCGCTTTTGTTAGTGATTGGTGTAGATTTAAATCATCAAATCTCATAGTTTTAATACTTTTAGTAGTTATTGCAAATTTACTTCTTTTACTATAGTTTGAGTTAGACTTACTTATATAAGATTATAAAAAATAAAAAAGTTATTTCATCGACATAATGTTTATTTTTGTTTAAAAATTAATCATGAAAAAATATTTACTAATTATAATATTTTCAATAATATTCTTAGATGTTAAATCTGAAATTCATGTTATTAGTGTTTGGGATGGTTACTTTCAATTTATGCCTTCATCTTTAAATATTAATTTAGGAGATACTATTCATTTTCTTCCCTTAGATTCTCCCTTAATGATGCATACAATCACATCATCTAATATCCCAATGGGTGCTACTTCTTTTGATCAAATATGGCAAGCTCCAGCGGATACTTTTTTTAAATACATCCCTCAAGTTGAAGGCTTTTATGAATATGTATGTACTCCACATATTTCGTCTGGAATGATTGGTTCTTTTAATGTTATAAATACTGGAACATATGTTTTAGAAGATAATTCAACTAAGAATATTATTCAAAAAATTAATTTAAGTGGGAGGAATACTAATGGTGAATTTAATAGACCGTTGTTTTTAATTTATGATGATGGAACAGTTGAAAAAAGAATAATATTTAATAAATAATTTTGACTGATTTTAAAGACATTAAATTAAATAAGCAATTATTTCAATCTATTGAAAATCTTGGTTTTGATAAACAAACTCCAATTCAAAAGCATACTTTTTCTAAAATTCTTTCTGGAAACGACTTAGTAGGAATAGCGCAAACAGGTACTGGAAAAACTATTGCCTACTGTCTGCCATTGCTTCAAGAGCTTATTTTTTCTAATCAAAATAATCCAAGAATATTAATCCTTGTGCCTACTAGAGAATTAGTTGCTCAAGTCGTTCAAACATTGAATGATTTGACAGAATATATTACATGTAGAATTGTTGGAGTTTATGGTGGTACAAATATGAATACTCAAAAGAAAATGCTTCAATCTGGTGCTGATATTGTTGTTGCTACTCCAGGAAGATTATATGATCTAGCATTGTGTAGAGCTTTGCAGCTAAAAGGTGTTAAAAAAGTTGTTATTGATGAAGTAGATATTATGTTAGATTTAGGCTTTAGATTTCAGCTTACTAATATATTTGAGCTTCTTCCCAACAAGAAACAAAACATTATGTTTTCTGCAACCATGACTGAGGACGTTGATGAAATGATTGAAAGCTATTTTGAAAAACCAGAAAAAGTTCAAATAGCTTTAAGTGGTACACCTCTAGAAAATATTAATCAAGTAAAGTATTCAGTACCAAATTTTTATTCAAAATTAAATTTATTAGTTGATTTAATTAAGGATAAAGATCTAATGCAAAAGGTTATTGTTTTTGTTTCTAGTAAGAAGATTGCTGATAGTCTATCCTATTCTTTTGAAGAATTGTTCATTTCTGATTATGCAGTAATTCATTCAAATAAATCTCAGAATTATCGTTTTAGATCTATAAATCAGTTTAATGAAGGAAAAGTTAGAGTTTTAATAGCAACAGATATTATTGCTCGTGGACTAGACTCAGACAAGATTACTCATGTAATTAATTTTGACACTCCTACATTTCCTGAAAACTACATGCATAGGATTGGAAGAACAGGTAGGGCAGAGGAAACAGGAAATTCTATATTACTTTATACAAAAAAAGAAGAAACTTATAAAAATAGAATTGAAGAGTTAATGGGTTTAGAAATTACTTTACTTGATACTCCATCTAACGTTGAGTTTACTCAGAAACTTACCGATGAAGAACACAGATTAAATAATAAGAGTATTAACAGGAATCTTAAAAAGCAGGATAGAATTAATTCTGGATTTCATGAAAAAAGCGCCAAGAACCAACAAGTCAATGATAGGGACAGATGGCGTAAGGAAAGAGCAAAAAAATATAAAAGATCTAAAACTCGTGGTGATAAAGGAGCTAATCTTAGAAAAAAATAAATAAGTTATTACTTTTTATTTTTTTAAATTAATAAAAATCAATTAAATTAAATTTCTTTTTTAATTATATTTGCTTATTGTATTAATTACACTTAAAAACAAAATATGAAAAATTTTTTCTATCTTTTTATTATACTAATTTTTAATTTAAATCTTTTCTCTCAAAATACTGCTCAAGTAACATTTCAAGTAGATATGACTGATGTTGTTGACCCCTTCACTACACCTGAAGTTAATGGTAATTTTAATTCTTGGTGTGGAAATTGTTGGGCAATGTCTGATTCAAATGGTGATAATATTTGGGAAGTTGTAGGTACCATTAATATTAATACTGATTATGAATTTAAATTCTCCGCTGATAGTTGGGGAATTCAAGAAAGTTTACTACCGGGCTCGCCTTGTACAGTGACAAATTTTGGATTTACAAATAGAACTTTAAATGTTTCTGGAGATACTACTTTACCAGCTTTTTGTTGGGAATCATGTCTTGATTGTGGTTCCGGCCCTTCATCTTATAATGTAACTTTTGAAGTTGATATGAGAAACGTAACTGATCCTTTCACCACCCCAGAGGTTAATGGAAATTTTAATGGTTGGTGTGGTAGCTGCTGGACTATGTCTGATAATAACAACGATAGCATTTGGGAATTTACAACAATATTTGCTCCTGGTGATTCTCTTGAGTTTAAATATTCAGCTGATAACTGGAGCATTCAAGAAGAACTTGATTCAAATCTTTCATGTATTACAATTAATTATGATCCTTCAGCTCCAAATGGTTGGGGATATGTTAATAGAGTAGCTATTGTTAATAGTGATACTATTTTTTCTTCACCCTGGAATTCATGTTCAAACTTAACTAATGGATGTACGGATTCTTTAGCATCTAATTATGATCCTACTGCTAATACTGATGACGGTAGTTGCTTGTATAGTGTAGTTTTTAATGTTGATATGAATTGTGATACTACAATATTTGGTTTTGTTCATCTTGAGAGTCCATATTTTGGTTGGTGTGGTGGATGTGTTCAAATGTCAGATCCAGATGGAGATAATATTCACAGTGTAATAGTTGATCTCCCTTTAGGAGATTTTGAATATAAATATGCAGTTGATTATTTTTCTAGTCAAGAAGATTTAATTGATGATATGCTCAACGGTGGCACATGTGCTCCAATTACTGACTATAATACATATGCTAATAGACAATTAACAGTTTCTACTGGCTCAATCGCTGATGATGTGTATGGATCATGTGATTCTTGTGTAACATCTGGATTATCACTTACTCAAATTGATTTACCTATTTCTTGGGATGATACAACAGTAAATTATACAACCACTCCATTTGGAGGAATAAATTCTAGTTTATCTCCTGACCCGCTTGATTCTACAAATAACGTTTTAATGACAGATAGAACTGCTGGATCACCAACTTGGGCAGGTACAACTTTAAGTACTCCAAACGGTTTAGCTAACGCTATTGCTTTTGCAAGTGGATCTACTAAAATAAGTGCAAATATTTATTCTCCCTTTTTTGGTGTTGTTGTAAGGTTGAAAGCTGAAGACCATACGGATCCAACAAAGTCAGTAGAAACTGAAGCGACTATTACTACAGCTAACGGTTGGAGTACATTGGTATTTGATTTTTCTAATGAGGCTCCTGGCACTGCAACAATTGATTTTAGCTATAACTATGATATGCTATCTATATTTTTTGATTTTGGAAATGTTCCTTCTTCAAGTACTATATATTATTTAGATAGTGTTGCTTTTGGAGATTTTATTTTTGGTCAAAGTGGTTGTACTGATTCTATGGCTTATAATTATAATCCATTAGCAACCTTGGATGATGGTTCATGTAGTTATGTAGGATGTACTGATTCAACTGCATTAAACTATGATCCTAATGCAACTGCAGATGATGGCTCATGTTTTTACTACTGTATAACTCCTCCTTCTGAAAGTTTTGAGTATGGCTTTGGAAATTGGCAAAGTTATTTCTCTTGGGTAAGAACTATGGGTTCTACATTTACTCCAAATACTGGACCCTCAAGTGCTTTTGATGGTAATTGGTATGCATATGTTGAAAGTTCTTTTTTATTACCTGGAGTATCAGTTTGGATGGATGCTGGTTGTGTCGATCTTACTTCATGGAATAATCCATATTTTTCATTTGCCTACCATATGTATGGGGCGACTATTGGTTCATTAGAAGTTAAAATTTCAATCGATGGAGGAAATTCTTGGACCACAGAATGGTCTAAGTCAGGAGATCAAGGTAACAATTGGAATGAAGCTGATATTGACTTAAGTAACTATTCTATGTATTCTTATATTAAAGTTCGTGTATTCGCAACTGTTTTAGCTGGAGATGAAGGCGATATAGCTCTGGATCTTTTAAGGTTTGCTGATCTTCTTCCTGGATGTGTAGATACAAATGCATTAAATTATGACTCTATTGCTGGAATTGATGATGGATCATGTATTTATCCGGAACTTACTGTATTGTCTAATATCAGTTCTCCTTCATGCTATGGAGATATTGATGGGAGTATTGACATAACTGTTTCAGGTGGAACTCCTCCTTATTCTTACATATGGAGTAATGGAGAAACTACTGAGGATATATTTTTATTGTCTAGTGATACTTTTTCTGTTATTGTCTCAGACGCCCTTGGTGTATCTGCGTTAGATACTTTTTTTGTTTCACCAACAGACTCTATAATAACTTCTGTAACTATTGTAAATGCCTCTGACTCTCTTACTAGTGACGGAGCTATTTATACTTCAATAAGTGGAGGAACTCCTCCTTTTACATATTTTTGGAATGACGGTTCTAATTTCTTTAGCGATACCACAGATTATCTTTTAAATATTTCTCATGGAACTTATAATCAGTATATTATAGATTTTAATAATTGTTTTCTTCTAAATACTTTTAATGTCAGTGTTGATATAGACACATGTTTATATGGTTGTATGGATTTTAACTCTGTAAACTATGACTCAAGTGCTACTTGTGACGATGGATCTTGTTCTCCATTTATATATGGATGTACTGATCCATCAGCATTAAATTATTACCCTGGAGCAAATACAGACGATGGTTCTTGTTTTTATCCTAACTGTGCAAGTCCTATTCCTTCTGGTCTAGTTGTTAACTGGACAACAGATACTAAAGCTTCAGTTTCATGGGATAATATGAATGATATGTCTTGTATGGTATTCAAATACTTTGTTAGATACAGAGTTGTGAATTCTGATGGTACGTATGGTAACTGGGTGACTAAGTCAGCTGGAGTTGGTAATGGACTATGTAACTTCGGTCTTAATACCACTGAGAAGAGATTACAGCTCTTAACTGCTGCCACTACTTATCAGTTTAAGATGAAAGCTTTTTACTGTGGTGGAACGGAATCAGGATATTCTTCTCCTGCAAGCTTTACTACTGGAGCAGATTGTCCTCCTATGACTAACTTAGGTGTACAAACATTTAATTCAAATCAAGCTAAAGCTACATTCTCTTGGGATACTACTGGAGCTTATGTTTTTGCAAGAATTGCATTAAGAGTAGATACTACAGGTGCAACTTGGGGAACAGCTGGTGGATTCGGTATTTACTACCCTACGCTTACAGTGAACAAGTTCGGTTTAACTCCTGGACAGTCGTACAGAGCTCAAGGAAGAACATTCTGTGATTCTAACGTTACATCTTATAGATCTACATGGACGACGCCAGTACTGTGGACACAACCTGGGACACTTATTAGAATGGAGTCTACAAGTCAGATTAAGAACTTAGATATATACCCTAACCCATCTAGAGATATCTTTAACATAAGATTTGTATCAGAGAAAATACAAGACTTAAGTATTAGAGTAATCAACATAATGGGAGAGTTAGTGTATGAAGAAAAGGCAAATCAGTTTATTGGTGAATACACTAAGAAGATTGATCTAACTGAGAATTCTAAAGGAGTTTACTTTCTAGAGATAACTACAAATAAAGGGGTAGTTAATAGAAAAATAGTTATTCAGTAATTTTTTTTTAAGAAATAGAATTTAAGAATGCATTAGCAGATTTTGCTAGTGCATTCTTTTTTTCATCCTTCATTTTATCAAACATATTAATCATAAATTTCATTCGTATATTTTTCTTAAATACCTC
>Ga0257110_1001054_pt1 | contig 12975 bp, 13 predicted proteins | sample LP_taG_7_FD_190184 | JGI IMG/M metagenome (GOLD analysis project Ga0257110, IMG submission 190184) | Marine microbial communities from Northeast Subartic Pacific Ocean, Canada - LP_J_2015_P26_10m | ecosystem: Environmental > Aquatic > Marine > Oceanic | place: Canada: Northeast Subartic Pacific...
ATGGGTTTCTCTAATTTACCATAATAGTACTCATCTTCAAACTCGAAGTAATATGTTTTAGTTCTTTTCTTCTTGGTTTTGTTTTTCTTTGGTTTCATTATTTGTCTGTCGTATTTTTCAAATGGAGCATTAATCTGCGTATCGGGTTTATCAAACAAATTACTTGATTTGATGTCTGGCGTTTCGAAGTCGGGTCTTTCGAAGTCGGGTCTTTCCATATCGGGTCTTTCGAAGCCGGGAGATTTTACCGCCTCACTATATGGCATAGGTTCTTCAGGATATGGTGTGCTTGGGTCTTCGTACATACTATCAACTATTATATAGATTAGATTGATATTATTTTCATCTTGTATATTTTGCGGTTCTCGAAAACGAATCAAGTACAAAAATGACAAAAACTCCTAAAAATGTATACAAAATGAATTCTTCCATAATATTGTCAGTCTTCTCTCCTTCCAAACCTTCCAACATATGCACCATATAATTAATTTTTTCCATCAGTTTATCATCAATAATGTGTGTTTGTTCACTTCGGGCTATGGAACTTTTCAGATTAGACAGCGAGTTCTTATACGATTGATTATAGTTGCTATACACACGATTATTGTGTTGTTGGATATCGTGGGAAGTATAGTGGGTTTTATCCAATGACTGTTTGATTTCTTGCGGTTTTATTTGAAGAGGATTCGATGGAAACTCAACAGAACTTTCTTCCATATAAGGATTCCCTTGTTGTGTGTCTTTTTTGATATTCAATACGGGTTGAGGTGGAGGCGTGAAATTAGCGAGTTTTTCTCCATCGTTATGGTCTTGAACGGATGTCATTTCTTGGATAAGGTCATTTACCCGTTGATTATGTTGCTCACTTTTGTCGATATCGTCTTCTACAGATGACGGTTCGAAGTTTCGCGCGTTTTCCGATGAATAATCAGAGTAAGAATTCTGTGTGTTGGATGGACGTATTTTTACCGTTTTTCGCATAGTAGCAACACGTTTTCTTGGAACACTTTCTTCATTATTCCATGGTGAAGCAATAGATCCTAAATTCATTATATTATTATAAAAATTATGTTAACTTAAAAAATAGGCAGATAATTATTTGAAGTAATAAAACACAATAACTATGAAAGTATCTTTGTGTAAATCTTTGTATGAATATATAATATATATTGAATAATTATAGTAATGAATAAAATCCGTCAAATAATATTTCAGTTTTTACCTATCCTTCTTGTGTTTTTATTTTTGAAGTATCCGCAAAAGTTTGCGGAGTTGAGTGAATCTGGTTTAGGTAGGTTATTTGCCATTATTGTTATTATTTTTTATGTTTCTATTGATCGTACTTATGGACTACTCGTCTGTCTATTGATTATTGCTTACTATCAATCTGATTTTGTAGAGAACTTCACAGATGATGAAGGAAAAGAACAAGAAGGAAAAAGCAAAGGAAATGCCAAACGCTCGAAAAACAAAGACAAAAAAGACAAAAAAGACAAAAAAGGAGGCAGTGGAGCAGACGAAGACGTTGATTTAGAACAATTTGCCCCAGAAATCCCTAAAGATGGTAATATTATGTATGCTCCAGATTTAGAAACCTCTCAAGAAGGATTCGAAGAACTTAGAGATGTATATCCTACACAAGACCCCGGCAAGATTGCGCTTGAACCGCGCGATAGACTATGTAAAGTGCACTGTAAAAATGGACATTTAATCCATAAAGGGCAAATCATTAAACCCGAAATGACTGAGCACGTTTACCCAAATATAGTTTCTAAAGATAGATGTAATATTTGTGATCCATCGTGTAAATTCAAAGTGGTGGAAAATCGATTCATCGGGAAAACACAGGAAAAATAAAATCTACATACATCGTATAAAAGACTCAATTTATGAAGGAAACGAAGGAAACGAAGGAAACAAAAGAATCAAAAGAAATGAATGGAAAAAACTGGTTCGAAGATGGATGGTTTTTAAATGGGATGCAAAATCTTCTTTCGTATTCATACGACCACGCTAACGCGTTGAATCAAAGCAAGTATTTCACTGGAATTATGATTATAATCATTAATATGGCACCACGATTTATGACAGTGAAACTAAACAAAACGGTTGAATCATACATAAAATACTCGCTAAACAGAAATGTGTTAATATTCGCAATTTTGTGGATGGGAACACGAGATGTTATTATCGCGTTTGCCTTGACGCTGGTCTTTATGTTGCTTGTAGATTATATGTTTAATGAGGAGAGCAGCTTTTGTTGTTTGCCCGAAACATTTGTAGATTATCATACAAAATTACGTGATGAAGATGAAGTGCCAACCAACCAGACACCCACTCCAGAACCGGTCACAAAACCGTTGAAATTAGACGGAGCGAATGTATCTGAATCAGCAAATCCAACAACTAACGGGGTTGCCAGTCAAGACAATGTACTACAAGGCAATATTTCGGGATATTCAGGGTATTAGTGTTTGAGAACAATGCCATCAAAAAATTTATCTAAATATTATAAGAGTATGTCTTATAATATTGAAAAGTTAAATATCCAATTATATACGAATGTCGAAGGCGTCGACGGAATATCATTCTCACGGTCGATGTTAACAAACCCGCAAATTTCGACTTTGGAAAAATTGGAAGAATATCCATATTTTACATATGATGTGGATTTTTCACAGCTGATATTATCTTTGACGTATTTAGAGCAAATCAAATTTCTATTTAGTGAAGACCAGTTCAAAAGACGGATAAAAACAATACCCACAGATAAATATTATGGAGCAAAGAAGACCGCTTTTCTTAACGAAAATGAGGTTAAAATAGTGAATAGCAATGTTTCCAAAAATATGATGGCAGTATTGACTATTCTGTTTCCTACATATTATCCCACAGAAATGAATATTTCATCTTCTGTGGACATAATAAATAATATTGTCGGATATACGTTTTCGTTTCAAGATTTGATTCCATTTTTCTTAAAATCGGTTGTGTTGACAAATCAACGGAATTCCATTCTTGATATTAAGGGGAAAAAATATACATTGAGTAAAACAGTTTGGATAAATGATATATTTAATCATTCAAAGTACAGCGAACTTCCTAAAAAATATAACGAACTCAATAAATATCGTGCGAATGAATCGACAAATATGAATCAGGAAATAGAGACCAAAACCGGAAAGTTCTTAAAAGACTTTTCTAAAGATGGACAGTTTGCCATAAGTGATGATACGAAGAAATTTTTCAAAGATAAAGGCTCGGAAAATAATTCGAAAGATATACAAAATTTAGCCGCCAATAACAATACCAAGAATTTTTCGCAAATCTCCAATGAAATATCGATATTTTTGAAATCTTTGGAGGATGGAGAAATCAATTTTGGCAGTTTGAATAAAATGGAAACATCATACAAACTTGTAGAAACATTGGTATCTGAAGATATTAATCGTGTATTTAGAGAATTGTTTCGACAAAAAAATGATATCGAAACGTTGACTATCATTAAAAGTATTTACATTAATCCCGAAAAATTTAATTTGAATTATACCAACGAAAACGAAAAAATTAAATCCTTGTTAACTTCGAAATATAAAAAATTTACCAGTTTTGCGGATGAAATCAAAAAGTTTGTTTCTCCCCAAGAATGCACGAATGGAGCCCTACAAAAATTGTTAGAGGATGTGTATTCCAATCCTAATGATAAAACAAACGAAAAATTTATTAAACTAATGCAATTATACACTGACAATAATTCAAACAATAATCCACACATTCAGGTTGGTATTGTCAAAAATGAATCAGACGCACAAAAATATAACATCGAGTTATCTCTTGAACTTATTGGTGGTGAAGTAGATACCGATAAATCATACAATATTGATTGTGCTTACAAAAATGAAAACTTGGGTAATATGTTGGATAGATTAGTCAAACCAAGTCCATTTTTCTGGGATGTCAAATACAAACCATTCTATTTTGATAGTGATGATGCAACATCACAAAAGGAACAGCCCGTCCAGGCAACGACTCAGCCCGTCCAGACAACGACTCAGCCCGTCCAGACAACGACTCAACCCGTCCAGGCAACGACTCAACCCGTCCAGGCAACGACTCAAACCGGTGGAAATAAAACGAGAAGATTCAAAGAAAAAATGCTCAAGTCTCGAAAAAAAAGATTTCGTTTGTGAATATTAGATATATTCATTTTTCTTTTTCTTTCTTGTCTATCCAACTCTCTTCATATGTTTATTGGTGTTTATTGGGTTCATACTAAATAAATTTTGAATTATTGTTTTTAATAAAATGTGGGTTTTCCTTTCTTGTATATTCCAACTTCCTCACTAATGTCTCCATTTTCATCCGCTGCGTAAATCTCACTGTCGATTTCGTTTGATACATAATATGTATTTTTATTTATCATAACTTCATAAACACCCTCCTCTTCCTCCTCCTCTTCGACCTCCTCTTCAACCTCTTCAACCTCTTCCTCCTCTTCCTCCTCCTCTTCAACCTCTTCGACCTCTTCGACCTCTTCTTCGACCTCTTCTTCGACTTCATCTACCTCTTCTTCTTCTTCTACCTCTTCTACCTCTTCCTCTTCGACCTCTTCGACCTCTTCCTCTTCGACCTCCTCTACCTCTTCGTCCTCTTCATCTACCTCATCTACCTCTTCATCTACCTCTTCGACCTCTTCTTCTACCTCCTCTTCTTCTTCGACTTCATTTTCAATTCTATCATACGTCCATGCCTCACTCGGTTGACTCTTCTCGATACCCAGTCTATCACTCTGGTCAATGATCATTCCTACATTAAGACATACTGATTTCCCGCATAATTGTCTTGGATTCATTTCGCCCATATCTGTCCCGCAGTGAGTACACCTGTTGATATACTCATCTTTCTCCAATTTGACTTTGGGAATCGACGAGTGTTTGATAAATTCATATGAAATATTTCCGGATTCTTCTTCTGAATCATCATCCAGAGTAAGGTCAATCACGGGTTTTTTGAGTTGTCTCTTCAACTCATTATTTTCATTTGAAAGAGTGATTATAAGGCTAATAAGTTTTTGATTTTGTGTTTTGGTCGCCTTATATTTTCTCTGTAGTTCTTTGACGATAGGTAATCGTAACAAAGAATTATAGTTGTGTTGAAGTTTGTCAGTTCCAGGCATATTGTTTAATATAAATATATCGATGTCTTTATACATATTTGTAAAATGTTTCAAACACAATCAATTTTTTGCCAATCGTTCGGAAACATTTGTGAAGTTTTCAGTTGTCCAAGAGCAGGTCCAAACCATATATTGGGATAACATACGACACGATTTGAGGGGACTCCAAAATATGCCCCCCACCAACTAAATGTGCTATTTGCAATGATATTATGGTGACATAAGCTCATAATAATAACTTGTTTCCAATCATCGATAGAATCATCCACCTTTATAAATTCGACGTTTTCTGATGTAGGTATTTGTTTGAGTTTTATAATAGAATCCAACACATTATTATTATCTTCTTGTTCACAAAAATAAAGTATTTTTATGGGTTTATTGGAAAGTTTTTCAGTTATATAGGCGAGGGCAGATTCATAATAATTGTATGGAATAATAGGATGGTAGGTTGGTAAGGCTTTGTAATCACCCAAACGGAAGTGCATACTAATGTATACAATATTGTCGTCAAAATAGTGGGAGTATCGATTTTTGATTTCCATTTGGTGTTTTGATAAACCGATGATTTGGCATATTTTTTCTTTATGAGTTTCAAAATATAGTGGACTCTGAAAGTATCCTCTGAGAAAAACGTTTTTTTCTTGATAATCGGGTATTTCCACATATTTATATGTAGGATTTTCTGCGTGAACTACGACATTGTTCTGACGAAAAATGTTTGAATATTTTTCTTCATTCGCTGGCAAGGCAGTTGTAAATACTTTCAATCGACTCAAAAAGGAGTTCCAGTAAGTAAACCTATTTCCAACCTTTTCTCTGTATTCAAACACGAATGGTTGTGCGTTCTCTAACGAGTATGCGATAACTGTAAATATTTTGAACAATTGATTCCCAAGCCCTCCTACAATATCTATCGTTATCATCAAAGAGAATGGATATCAATAGCAATATCAATAATATATATAACATATTATGTTTAAGTATTGGTCAAACATAATATTTATTTTGCCGTAGTTGTAGCACCACCACCACCAAAATTATTTTGTATGATACTGTTTTTACTGGGGCCGGTTTGTTTTTCGCTCGCGCGTTTTACTTTATACATCCCTCCACTTTGGGTTGTATGATTACTTTCACCGTATATGTTCATAATAAATTCATCATTGTCTTCGTGAATTTCTGGCAAAAAACGGGTCATTGGTTTATCTACAACAGACAATAGATATTCTGTTTGAAGTAATTTCCGGTATTCTTGGATAGACAAAGACCCATAGAACTTATCCAGCAAATAATATGGGTTTGGTGCAGGTTTAATGTTTTTCTTGAACCCAAATATCTTTCCGTATGTTCGATTTAATAAATGATACCGTTCGAATTTTGTAGAATCGTCCAAATTCTCCTTCATCAAATAAGCGACCGCGCACTCAGGACGGCAGAATGAGCCGTAACCGTGAATTACGCCATCGATTTCATATTTAGGTATATGACTTGGCGGATTGTCAAAATCATAGGTGCACCAAAAGCACGCTGAATTTTTGTTATTAGGTGTATTCTTATAATAGTGTATTTTTAATTTTTTAAGTTTCGTATGAACATCTTTTAATGCGATTCCGGATAGCTCGTCGACAACATCTGGTGCTTCGCCGGCTTGGTCTTGATCAACTCCTCTGCATTTAGAACATACAATAACAGGTTCATATGCGTCGACCACGACTTTAGAAGATGCGTTCGAATCATCATTTTCGTTGTCGTATAGAGAAAAATTATGGTTTTCTTGAGTCAAGTCATATGTAGAAATTTTAGGTGGGACACACGGATTATACACCAAAGGATCTAACAAATTAGAATTATCAATATTGGCGTCATTCAGCAAGTCTTTGTGGGAACATTTAAGGTGTAAGATGACATTTTTAGTAACCGTTTCATTCTCGGGAGATGGTTCAGTCAATACGGTAAGTTTTCCGCCTTTCGGTTTTCGTCCTCTTTTTTTCAAGATTTTTGCTGGTGGAACATCGATAGGTATGATTTGAATTTGAATATTTTCCGTTTCGGTGACACCGTTAGACGTTGTGGTAGTGGCACTCGTTGTATCAGTCTTCTTCTTTCGTCCGCGTTTTTTAACTTCACTCATTTGTTTATATGAAATAAGTCCAAAAAACATTTATATTGTTTTAAAATATTGATTGTGTCGAAGGAATTTGTTTATTGCTGATAAGATAGAAAGCATTTTCTACACAGGGGTTTATAATTCGCGGAGCCAACAACAATCTGTTGTGTTTCTTGTGATATTCTATGGGAGAATATGGCGTGAGTGCCGTCTTTACAATCCGCACACAAGGAGGACAATTTTTCGATGTCATCCGAATACGGAACCAGTTTCAAAATATCCCCAAATTCCTGCCGTTTATAATCTCCGTCCAACCCGCATATGAATACTTCTTTATTAAATTTTTCCACCATATCCAACACCGTCTCCATTAGTTTCGGGAACATTTGTGCTTCGTTAATTAAAATCGTGTCTGCTAAATGAAGATTGCTATAATTTGCGTGAGTTTCATCATTCCACGCTGAAAATATATCCCCCACAAACAAACAGGGGATCTGTATACCATCGTGAGTGGATAATTTGTCTGAGCTGTATCTCGTATCGCTGATGTAATTCAAGACCACTACATTCTTTTGGATGTATGTTCGTGTTTTGTATAATTGAATCAGTCGAGTAGTTTTTCCGGAAAACATAGGGCCGATGATAATACCCAGAAACCCTCTCTGAGTTTTATAAGTTAGGTCGTTTTTGGTCTGAATGCTGGATTTCATATTTGTATGTGGACAAAATGGGCTCTTATTCATAATATAGTTTTAGAAATGAATACAATCAATTTTTACACACGAATTCATAGAAATGATTTCTCATACATTTTATACGCTAAACTGTTTGATTTGTCGCACCCTTCTTCTAACAAATGTGCGTCCACTTTCGACGCTGGTCCACCTGTAACTGTGCTTGCTAATCGCGCGTACCCCCAAGATTCTTTTGATTGGTTAGGTCGCGAACCGCTTGAATAAAAAGCTCCGTGTCCTTTATTGATAATCTTGCGTAAGACTTTTTGAGAACATCCAGTTTTCCTCGCCAGTTCCTTGTTTGGTTTCATGGATTGAACCCCATATATTTTCATAGCCTTTTGAATGTGTTTGGACGGTTTTGATTTGAATGATTTGAGAACGGGACGATTGATGTATGTTTTGGAGTGTTTTTTGTACATTTTTCGGGTTCTTCTTATGTTCGCCAATTGTTTTTTACGGTCGGTTTTGGAAAGGGATTTCGGTAAATACTTATGTGGGACGTTTCCTGATTTATCCTTCATTGTGTATATATGTGTATATTATATATATTGGTATTGAAAAAATATAAATATCGGTTCTCAAACATATACAGATAATGTCAAAAAATAAGGAAAATGTCCCTTGGGTAGAAAAGTATCGTCCCGAGAATTTCGACGAAATAGTTTTGGAGCCATTAAATCGTAAAATTTTTTTAAATATACTAAACAAAAAGTATTTTCCAAATATGATTTTTTATGGTCCCCCGGGCACAGGAAAGACCACTACCATAATAAACCTCATAAAGGAATGGCAGGAAAAATACCAGGAAAGCCGTAATGGGATGGTCATACACTTGAATGCTTCAGATGAACGCGGAATCGATATCATACGTAATCAGATTTACCAGTTTGTTCAATCAAACAATATGTTTGAAAAAGGTATCAAATTTGTTATTTTGGATGAAGTCGATTATATGACAAAAAACGCACAACAAGCATTGAAATACTTGCTACAAACGTGTACACAGAACGTGCGGTTTTGTTTGATATGTAACTATATTTCGAAGGTAGATGAATGTCTGAAAAACGAATTATTATCGGTTCGGTTCAATCAACTACCTGAAAATGAAATCAACGAATTCTTATCACAAGTTTCCAAAAGCGAGAACTTGGATTTATCCAAAACGACAATCCAAACGATACAAAAAATGTTTGTATGCGATATTCGTAGTATGGTCAACTTTATTCAAGTGAATCAAGGAATTAGCGATTGGGATATACAAACGATCAATGACGGGGTATACGATAAATTACACGAATTACTATTTCACGATGAGGATGATGAAAGTATATCAAAATATTTATCTGTGGTCAGCTCTCAGTACAATATTGATAAACAAAACATACTAACGAATTATTATAACTATAGCATATATAAAAAAGGGCGTCTATTTGATACGCAAGTGTTGCACAATATTGGACAACTATTACATAACAACATAACGGATATGAACCATCACCTCAGATTTTTGCGATTCAATAATAGTTTAAAAAATTGATTATGAAAAAGAATTTAAACACAACATCATCTCTTTAAGTGTACAAAATGACAAATAGTTTAGATGATGAATGGATGATGCACTTACAGGGAAAGGAGTATATCGGTGTTTCGCAAGAAGTGACTGATAAATATGAAAATGAGATTCCCCCGATTTGTGATGATTTATACATATCAACTAAGACCGTAGTTTTGTTTTTGAATCAAACAATTGATATATATAATATATTTTGGAAGATACCGATTAATGATTACAACAGTCTTGAAGATTCGGTCATCAAGAAGCAAATGAAAATTGTTTCCAAAACGCGCGAAGAATTCGATGATTATAAGAAGAAGTTGTCTGATATAAATTATTACACTGAATCAGTGATAAAGGAGATTGACAATCCAGAGGCGCGTCGAATAAAATTCAAAGACGAGCGAAAACTCACTGTTGGATTATCGAGAAAAGACATCATGGTGTGTCGAGGCAAAAGTAAAAATGCGTTTTATAATTGTTTCGCGCTTATATTACGGTTTTATATGCTCGGTCAGTTCAAAGAAATACACGTAAAAGTGTTTAATACGGGGAAACTCGAAATACCGGGACTATTAAATAACAATTTATTGGAAAAAGTCAAGTCGATGCTTCGAACATATTTAGATCCCCACACACCGATTCCATTAGAATTCGGTGTCCCAGAAGTAGTATTGATCAACTCTAATTTTAATTGTGGGTTCTACATCAATCGTGATAAATTGCACAAACTTTTGTGTAGTGAGAAATACAGTATAGAATCCGCATATGACCCGTGTAGTTATCCGGGCGTAAAATGCAAATTCTATTATAACAATGAAATAGATTTGTGTGATGAAAAATCAAGTAAACAGCAGAATGGTCTAATTAGAGAAGAAGACCGTTCGATGAAAATGAGCGAATTGTTTCAATCCAAGAAATACAGAGAAATCTCGTTTATGATATTTCGCACAGGTAGTTGTTTAGTGGTGGGAAATTGCGACGAAGAACCACTCAATTGTGTCTACGAGTTCATAAAAAATGTTCTTAAAGACGAATACACCAATATTGTTGTGAGAGGTTTAAAAGATAGTGTCAAAACCAAACAGCCCAAGATACGCAAAAAGAAAATCACAATGACGAAAACCTACTATAATAGTATGCGTTGAATACGAATATTATACTACAATATATTATATGAGCAATAATCAGAAAAATGAACCGACTACAGACGGTGCGCGAAAATGGAAATATACCCTTATTACCACAGCCATTTTTTTACTAATTGCGAATCCATACACATATATATTGGTAAATAATATATTCACCGGATTGTTTGGAACAATGGGAAAAGTGTCCAGCGCAGATGGGTGCCCAACACTGTTGGGATTCATACTTCACGCGATAGTTTTCACGCTTATACTGCGTGTAGTAATGGAAATGAATATTTGAATTTGTAGTACTTGGAAAAATATATAGAAACTAATATCGATTGTATAATATATTGAAGATGCCGATATATTATGTTTGTGAGAAAATGGGAAACGATTCCAACGATGGTTCCGAAACGTCTCCGTTCAAGACGATACGTAAATCCACTGTCGTTGTCAGGCCCGGAGATACGGTTTTAGTGAAACCAGGAATATATCGTGAGCGAGTTATTCCTACAATGAGCGGAAAAAAATATGAACCCATCACGTTCCGTTCCCTTGTAAAACACGAAGCAATTGTTCGAGGTTCAGCCATTTGGATTCCAGAAGACGATTCCACGACGGCGGGCGCTCGTATTTGTAGTGGAATTATCGATGATTCATACTTCACCGATACTGCGGTTAAAGACGGGCCGAATCCTTTCAAAATCCCATTGTGTGTCACACCATATGGCAAGAACGGACGTCCAGAAGCAATCCGAGGAGAAATTCCCATCGAGGAATGCGACCCAAATATGATATATTGTTTAGGACAAGTTTTCGTGAACGGAAAAATGTATATTCAACAACCATATCAAGAGGAAACGAAGACCACAAAGGAATCGTGGCATTATAACAAAAGTGAAAACAAACTGTATGTCCATTTAGGAGAGGACGCGGGACCAACACCTGAAATTGAGATTTGTAATCAGCGCAGATTATTCGCACCCACTTACAGAGGACTCAAAAATATTCACATTGATGGTTTCGTGTTTGAGCATTGTGGAAATAATTACCCGAATGAATTTTGGAAGTATCCGGCACAGCAACAGGCAGGGGCTGTAGGTGTTAGACGCGGGTCTTATTGGGTGATTGAAAACAATATCATTCGATATGCTAATGGTGTGGGTATCGATTTTGGAAATGAGGGAAATTCCGGGCAAGATTCCGAGTATGGTCCTGCCGATAATACACAATTGGTCCTACACTCCAGTCATCATATTATTCGGAATAATGTTATTTCGGATAATGGTGCGGCGGGAACGGCGTCTTTTATGGGGAAAAGATTCGAATTCACCGGAAATGTAGTTGAACGAAATAACAATTTACATTTTTCAGGGAAACGCAGATGGGAAAGTGCTGGTTTGAAAGTGCATCGTCCAGACAATGCTTTAATCGAAAACAATCTTATTCGTAATAATCATTGTCACGGAATTTGGTCAGACCAAGGTGCGGGGAAAAACTGCATTTACCGCCAAAACATTATTACGGACAATGAAAAAAGCGGAATCGATTTCGAGATTGGTCGAATGACCACTGGTATAGTGGAGAAAAATGTGTTCAATAATAATCACTATGGAATTTCGTTTATGACTTCTGGTGGTGTTTTAGTGAAGAATAATTTGTTTCTTTATTCTCGTGATTGCGATATTCATACACGCATATGGAATAGAACTAAAGACTTATGGGATTCGCTGAATGTGGAAATCTACCAAAATATGTTTATGAAATCTCCGCAGTATATGCAGTTGACGCCAGACTGTAATGAACCGTTGCGATTAGCGTCCAGATATATGAACCAGAATGTGTATAATACAGAGGACCAGACCATCAAATTCCAAGTGGTATTTGACTCCAAAACAAAAACATCGATGCCCCTATCAATATGGCAGAATACGTGGGAGCTGTGTAATGGACAATCGAAGGCGGATTTCGATAGTGTTACTATTAAGGGTTTGGAGGCAGAGTTGGAAGAAACCGACCAATCCATCAAAATAAAGGTGAATGTAGAATCTGACGTTTTAGACACTTTGAAAATTCCTCTCACCGTTTTTGAACAATCGAGCACAGATGATTATAGTTGCGCTGGTCCGTTTCATTTGAAATCTGGATTAAACGAGTTTTTGCTGTGGAATAAAGCATAATTTATTATATGTATGAATTTATATATATATATAATAAATGTCCGTTCAAGAACCATCACATTATGCCGAAGAAGATAAGGGGTT
>Ga0257110_1001058_pt1 | contig 12956 bp, 17 predicted proteins | sample LP_taG_7_FD_190184 | JGI IMG/M metagenome (GOLD analysis project Ga0257110, IMG submission 190184) | Marine microbial communities from Northeast Subartic Pacific Ocean, Canada - LP_J_2015_P26_10m | ecosystem: Environmental > Aquatic > Marine > Oceanic | place: Canada: Northeast Subartic Pacific...
TGTTGCCCAATGTGGAGCGCCTCGATTGTTTTAAAGATGAGCACACCACGGCCAGTGGATTGCGTCTGCTTTGGACCCCTGGACCAACCCCAGGCAGTGCTGTTGTGTTGGCGCCGGCCCCTGTTGAGCTGTTGTTCTGCGGGCGTTTGCTGACTCCACTGGCTCCGGGATGTCTCGGACCGTTGCGACATGGCCGCACATTTCACTGGCCTCGCCAGCTCTCCAGCCTGGCGAAACTGCGGTCTTGGATTTCCCCAGAATCCAGTCCTCAACTGGCTTCTGGGGCTGCTCTAGGGGCGCTGCGTGGGGAGCGTTTGGTGCCCTTCTCCGGGTGGAGTAATCAACCCATCAATCCGTAATGCATTGCGCCACAAGACATTTCGCTTGCAGCCACCGGTTGAACTCCATACGATTAGCGCGCTTGTGGAAAGCATCGGCGCGACCACAACGACGTATCAGAGCTGTTTCCGCACCCCCTCGTTTCCCATCAAATGAACAAAGCTGATTTGGTCAATCTGGTTGCGGCTCGCACTGAGCTCACCAAAACCGACGTGTCCATGGTTGTGGATGCTGCCATCGACACCATCATCGATTCCGTCGTTGAAGGCAAAAAAGTTTCCATCCTTGGTTTCGGCTCCTTCGAGCCCCGTGAGCGTTCAGCTCGCCAGGGCTTGAACCCTAAAACTGGCGAAAAAATTGCCATCCCAGCCAAGCGCGTGCCTGCATTCACTGCCGGCAAGATGTTCAAAGATCGCGTTCAGGGCTGATCCCTTCGAACAATCTGTTCGCCTAGGCGGCTGAAGAGGCCGCCTTTTTTAATGCGTTGTCCAGACCATCTCTTGCTGCAGCTCGACCAGGGCCGCCGGCTGAAAGAGCGAAGCGGTTATCGAGGCCGATTCGCTCCATCTCCAACCGGTGTGTTGCATTTCGGCAACCTGCAAACGGCGCTGCTGTCTTGGCTCCAGGCCCGCCGCTTGGGTGGGGAGTGGCTCCTGAGGATCGACGATCTCGATACGCCACGGAATCGGCCGGAATCGGTGCTGCGGATTCAATCCGATTTGCGCTGGCTTGGTTTGCACTGGGATGGCCAACCCATCTTGCAAAGTTCTCGCCGCGGGATCTACGGCTCTTGGCTGTCGTTCCTGCGTCGCAGTGGTCTTCTGTTTGCGTGCCGTTGTTCCCGCCGTGATCTGGCCGGAGAGCCGATTTATCCCGGTACGTGTCGAGCGATTGATGCGGGGTGGGGATGGCAGGCGCAGCGTCTACCGAGTTGGCGTTTACGGGTGCCTGATCACAATCCCTATGGCAGCGGAGATGTGGTGGTACGACGCGCCGACGGTTTCATCGCTTACCAGCTCGCCACGGTGATCGATGAACTGTGTTGTGGGATCACCGATGTGGTTCGCGGCAATGATCTCCAAGAAGCGTTACCAGCCCAACACAGCATTTATGCAGCCTTAGGGCAAAAATCGCCTCGGTTTTGGCATGGACCTTTGCTCTGTGACGAAGCGGGCCTGAAGCTTTCGAAGCGAGAAGCTAGTGCTGGTTTGGATGTTGCTCGTTCAAATGGTGATGACGCTGCCCGGGTGATTGGTCAGCTGGCCGCTGGCCTGGGTTTGGTTCCGCTTGGAACCAGCCTTACGTCGCAAGAGCTGTTGTCTGAAGTACGCGATAGCCATGTGCTACCGCTCGATTCTTAAGGAAGGATTCGGGATCATCAGCGTCGATTCGGCCCATATTGATAGGCGCCCAGCCCCAGCCGTCCATGTCAACTTGCACGATCTGCGGTGGCAGCGGTGTTCAACGCGTGTCCAGCCAGCGTTTACGCACCTGCCTCGTTTGCCTTGGTCAAGGCAGTCTTTCAGCAGAAATGAAGCCTGCTCCCATCAGTCACAAGTCTGGTGCTGTCGCAAGTTTGCAGGATTTGAGCCGTCTCACCAAGCCAAGAACCTGAGCTCTAGCCCAAAGGTGCTCGTTCCTTATTGCGCAGCACGAACAGCGTTGCAGCACCCACAACCACTAGTAGTGGTACGGCCGTGAATAGCAGCAGAGCGATTGCGGAATAATCGGTATACAAGGTGGAGCCGTTGCTCGAACTCTGGCCACTATCTCAGGAAACGGACGTTGCCCCGCCTGAGCGTTCGCACCGAAACAGTTCACAGCTAAACAGTTCACACCGAACAGCTCGCGTTATGTCGCTTGCCCGCCGTAGCGCCATTGGCTTGATCTCAGCCCGTGTTGTCATCGTCCTTGCGGCCATGGCCTCCGGCGCCTCCGAGGTGAATGCCCAGGGGTTCGATCGCTTCAACAGCGGTGCTCTCCGTTGTTTGCAAAGTGGGCATCGAGGGGTGTGTCAGCGCGCTTTGGACGAGGCTGAAGTGCTGCAACGGCTTGCTTCGAGTCGGCAGGCTTATCCCTGCCAAACCCTGCTTCTCGGGGTTCAGGCCGATCTCATCCTTCAACAGTTGGGAGATGGCCGCGGTGATCGAGCGATTTCAGATCTTCAGGCGGCCCGCCGCGGCTGTCTTGGCCTTTGAGGCTTTTGCAGTTCTGTGTTGAATTTATTCTGATTGATCGTGCCCAATGTTGATGAAATCAGCAAAGGAGTGAGATGCGATCGTTTCGAAGTACTCGTCAACAATTTCAACGGCATTCATGCCTGCCTCGGCATTGAGAATGCAATTCACATAACAGGCGATTGCATCGCCCAAGATCTCGAATCGTCCGGCAGGAATGGATTGCTTGCCGTCGTCGAAGAAAACCTCAAACGTCATCGTTCAACCGGGCACGATGGTTGTGCAAGTTTAGTAAATTGTTGCTGTCAATGTATTGCTGAACACGGGGCATGGGTTTATCGAAGACGGGTTGTTGAAGTGTCTTTGCTTGTTTCTAGAAAGGTTTGAGTACATTTCTGTGATCACAGCCTCACTCAAGCCCTCACTTGATATCTTCTAAATTGTTATCGGATTGGATCGATTCGGCTGGGGTTTTGGGGTTGGTCCGGATGCTGGGGGGAAGGGTTGTCCGGATCCTTGTTGTGGCGTGAATTGCACTGGGTGCCGAACGCTTTGCTCAGGCTGGCGTGATTGAGCCTCTGCTCACATCCACAATCTGGGCTCTTGGCCGTTAACATTTGGAAAATAATGTTGGGTCATGGGAATTATTAATGGCGTTTTGGATATCGTGGTGCGAAATCCTTTCAACGACAACAGTAAATTTTTCAAGAAATCTCAATATGCTTTTGGCCCTAGAGTCGTTTTGGGTTCTGTTTTCGCAGCCGTCGGTGTTTTTGGATTCGCATTATCAGGTCTTGTCTGGGAATTTAAGGGACTTGAATTAGGTCTTACCGCCTTGATTACATCTTTTATTGCCCTTGTTTTTGGTATTGTTTTCCTCTTCCCATTTTCAAAGCCACAGTCAAAGCCGAAACAAGTTGCTCAACTAAAGCAAAACAATATTGTTCAAACTAAGCCGACGACCATTCAGCCCAAGCCAGTAGCGAAGCCTGAAGAAACCCTCGAAGTTGAAAATATTGAAAAAACGATCACAACCGCTGAGGAGATTCGTGAACAACTTGCTTTGAGCGAAAAAGACAAGCCAGCAGTCGTACTCGTCAATTTTTCAACTCAATATTTGATTCCAGGCAATTCCCTTGGATCTTCGAAGCGAAAGCCTGGTAAATCACTCGACACATTTCGTGAATCAGCCAAGGAACTATATAAAAGTCAGTCTTGAGTTAATTTCATCTCAACGAATTTGTTTCTTTATATGTATCAATTAGAATATTTTTAACTTTTCTTTGTGCATCCAGCTGATCCAATCTGCCGATATCTCCTGGGGACATACAGCTTCGCATTCCAAATTGCTGCTGCAACTCCCAAAGCCTTCCTGTTCCATCCGTTCCTGCATCGCCTTGGCGCGTTTGGCTCGCTCCGGTTGACCTTGGGGTAATTGGCCAAGATGCGCCAATTTCGCCGCCACAAATAGGCTGGCGGAAGCATTCCGGCAGCTGGCAACGCAAGCACCACAACCAATGCACGTCGCCGTGTCGAATGCTTTTAGGGCTTGTTGTTGACCAATGGGTTGAGCATTGGCATCAGGCGCTTGGCCTGTCCCCGTTGAGCAATAGCCCCCAGCCGCGATGATGCGATCCAATGCTGATCGATCCACCATCAAGTCTTGAATGGTGGCAAAAGCTTTGGCTTTCCATGGCGCAAGTGTGATGGCAGCACCATCCGGAAATTCTCTGAGATAAAGCTGGCAGACGGATGTGGCTGCGCGTGGTCCATGCCCTTGGCCATTCACGAGAAAACCGCAACTCCCACAAATCCCTTCCCGACAATCATGCTCAAAACTGACGGGTCGTTTCCCGCTTTCGATGAGCTGTTCATTGAGTTGATCGAGTGCCTCTAGCAGGGACAGATCAGGCGACACATGCTCCAGTACATGGGTTTCATAGGAGCCCAAATCCGAGGCTGTTGTTTGCCGCCAAATCCGCAACGTGAGTTTCATTTGTAACTCCGGGTGCTGGGCTTTATAGAGGTGAATTCCAATGCTTCTGTATGGCGGATGGGCTTTTGATCGCCGTTGTATTCCCAGGCTGCGATATGGGCAAAGTTGGCGTCATCTCGCAGGGCTTCGCCCTCTGCACTTTGATGTTCTTCGCGGAAATGGGCGCCGCATGATTCCTCTCGCGCCAGGGCATCGCGCAGCATGAGATCCGCAAGTCCGAAAAAGTCACTGACGCGTAATGCTTTCTCGAGTTCGGCATTCGGTCCGTTGGCCTCGCCAGGCACGCGCACCTCGTGCTGGAAGCGTTCCGAGAGGTCAGCAACATCGAGGAGACCCTGCTTCAAACCCTCCGCATCACGGCTGATGCCGCAGTGGTTGATCATCACGGCGCCAAGCTCCCGATGAAATCCATCCACCGGCGTTTTGCCTTGGCTGTTGAGCAGGCAATCGATGCGCGTTTGGGTGCTGTGGAGGGCTTCTCGGCAGGCGGGATGATCGTCTTGAATTTGATCTCCTGGATGGCCTGCGAGCCAGCTCGTCACTGTTGATGGGGCAATGAAATACCCATCCGCCAGGCCCTGCATTAAGGCACTCGCCCCCAACCGATTCGCACCGTGTTCGGAGTAGTTGGCTTCACCAAGAACAAACAACCCCGGAATCGAACTCATTAGTTGGTAGTCCACCCATAGTCCTCCCATCGTGTAGTGCGGAGCTGGATAGATCCGCATCGGTTTTTGATAGGGGTCATCGCCGCTGATGCGCTCATACATCGTCATTAAATTGCCGTATCGCGCCGCAATGGTGTCGCGTCCTTCTTTGGCGATCGCGTCGTTGAGATCGAGGTACACCGACCGACCTCCAGGGCCTACACCGTGGCCTGCATTGCAGAGTTCTCGAGCCCGCCGTGATGCAACATCACGCGGGGTCATGTTCCCGTAGGTGGGGTACATCCGCTCTAGGAAATAATCCCGTTCGTCCTCTGGAATCTCATCGGCTGGCCGCTGATCTCCAGCCCGTTTGGGCAACCAGATCCGACCATCATTGCGAAGACTTTCGCTCATCAGCGTCAGCTTGCTTTGGAAGGCATCACCACTCGGAATGCACGTGGGATGGATCTGGGTAAAACAGGGGTTGGCAAATAGGGCTCCCTTTCGATGGGCGCGCCAAATGGCGCTGGCGTTGGATTTCAACGCGTTGGTGGAGAGGAAGTACACGTTGCTGTAACCACCACTGCAGAGCACAACGGTGCGCGCCGTATGCACCTCAAGCTCACCGGTTAAAAGGTGTCGGGCCACCACTCCCCGGGCGACGCCATCAACGGTGATCAGCTCCAGAACGTCGCGGCGCGTTAGCAAGCGCACCCGTCCAAGTTCCACCTGGCGCATCAAGGCTTGATAGGCGCCATACAGCAACTGCTGGCCCGTCTGTCCGCGGGCATAAAAGGTGCGGCTCACCAGTGCCCCCCCGAAACTACGGGTGGCCAAACTGCCGCCATATTCCCGAGCGAAGGGAACCCCTTGGGCGACGCATTGGTCGATGATGCCGCTGCTGATTTCAGCCAGTCGCTGACAACCAGCTTCGCGAGCTCGGAAGTCGCCCCCTTTCAGCGTGTCACTGAAAAGTCGATTGATGCTATCCCCATCGACAGCCACGGCACGGGCTGCATTGATGCCCCCTTGAGCTGCCACCGAATGGGCACGGCGTGGGCTGTCGTGGAAGCTCAGCACCGTGACCCGATAACCCTGCTGGGCCAAGGTGGCAGCGGTTGAAGCTCCCGCAAGACCGGTGCCAACGACAAGGATGTCGATTTGGCTTTTGCGCAGTGGACTGATTAAGGGACTCGTTTCGCGGGTGCGACGCCAGGCGTCGGCGAGGGGGCCTGAGGGCAAGCGTGGGTCGGGGAGGCCGCTCATGCTTGGGCACCTAGGCCAAGACCAAGGCTGATCAGGAGAAACCCGCCGCTCAAGAGCGCTGCGAGCAGCCGTCCGCCGAACCGAATCGCGCTTTTGTTGGCAGGATCCAGCCAACCCAAGCTGCGGTGGGCAGCCTCAGCCCCGTGAACGAGATGGAGGCCGATGGCTAAAGCACCCAGGCCATACACAGCAAGGCTGAAGGGCTGTTGCAGCACATGCACCAAGGCCTCCCGCTCATGACCATCCATCGGGCGTGGAAAACGAAGCTGCTTCAAGTGCAGCCCTAGAAAGCCCAGCGTGATCACACCAGCGATTGTTTTGCTTCGACTCGCCCAGGCTGCAAACGGTTCGGCACGTCGACTGTTGAGTTGGGCCGTATTTCCGGCCTGTCGATTGCGCAGCCCTTTGTGAATGCTCAAGCTGATATGCAGCAGGCTGGTGAGCGCCAGGCCAAGTTCCAAGGGCTTCAGCAAGGGGTTGTGGTGCAAGCCAATGGCATAGGCCTCAAAGCTGGCTGGTGCTCCGAGGGCAGACGTCAAACCTCCCAGATGAACCACAAGAAACAACACGAGTAGGAGGCCGCTCAGGGCGTTGGCGTTTCGAATCGTGCTTGTAAGAGTCATCCGGGCGAAAAGCAGCAGACGGTGAGATCTGTCGATCGGGGCGTTCTTTTAAGGGTCGCAAATGGAGCTCGGCCGGCAAAGCATTGAATCAACACTCAATTCAACGCAACGTTGCTGCTGCCTAGGCAGAACGTCCATCGGTTTTTAGGGTGTTGAATGTTGCTCAACATTCAGGCCCTGATTTTCGTACGTCGCCGTCGTTGGTTGGTTGTCCTTGTGGCGGCGGCATGTGTTTTGACCTTTGTTTTTGGTGCATGGAAGCCGCCGGTTCCACCCCCTCCCGATGGGCAAGTTGCCCAGCCCATTGATTGGGGACCATCTCAGACCAAAACGGAATCTCCAGCGCTTCCTGAACTGAATGTTGGGGCTTATGTCACCAACATCAACAACATCGACCTTCTCGATGATCAATTTACGATCGAGATGCTGCTTTGGACGGAGTGGTCTGGGGATCCGGCTGCCAATCCCAGTGATGAATTAATGGTTCTCAATGGTATTTATGACGGCGATATTCAACGCTTTGAGCGGGTGAGTCGTGAGAATCGTCTTGAAACAACTTGGAGTTTGTATCGCGTCCGTTCATCTGTGGTTAAACATTGGCGGCTTCAACGCTATCCCTTTGATACCCAGATTCTCCATGTCAATGTTGGCTTAGAGGATCCATTGCAACCGGTTAATCTTGGCTTAACCCAGGAGGGTGGTTTTTCGATCAATCCAGGTCTTTTGCTGTCTGGTTGGAGTTTGGACCAGCCCAGTTCTTATATTTCGAGCATCAGTTTGATGAGTGATCTGGGTCGGCCAACGGAGAATGGTGTTGTAATCCGCCGTCAATCGACGGTGTCATTTGATCTGCCCATTCAACGACGCAGCCTTCTGTTTGTGGCTCCTGATTTCTTGGGTTATATGTTGGCTGTTGGCTTGTGTTGTATGAGTTTGTTAATTACCCATAGTCGAGATGATCTGATTCTTGCTGCGGTTGTTTCTGCTGGTGGAAATTATGTATTTATTGCCGGAAATCTTCCCGTTACGGCGATGACTGGGTTTATTGGTAACTTGCAGCTCATTGTTTTCTTGGGGATTTTGTATGTGGTTGCTGCTGATGAAATGATCGATAATCAACTGACCCATTATAGCCAAACCATTTCACGCATCTTGCGCGTTCTGCTTCTACCCAGTTACGTCGGAATCACCATTCTTGGCATTGTCTTGATTATTCCCTAATTGAAATTTTATGGATCCATCATCTGAGAACTTGCCCATAGACCATCCCCATGGTTTATGGACCCTTGTCACAACGTCAATCTCTCTTGTATTGCTACTCATTGGTGGTTTTTTAATTCAGCCACGCCTCACTGAGCGTCGGATCAGAATCGATGATCAATTCATTCTCACCCCGAGTGAAGTGGCTGCCTTGCCTTCTGAAACGCTCGTGGTGGTTTTAGATCGCGAGGATGGTCAAGATCAAAATGATTTCAAATACAAGCTTCTACAACTGATTCTTGAGCGCAGTCAGCAGCCCTATGCCTTGGGCTTTGGCGCCATGGTTCAGTCGCAAGATGAAGCGGTCAAGGCCATATCCCATGGGTTTGATTCGCAGCGCAATCCGATGCTGCTCACCATTGGTGTCTATGGCGCTGGTGCTGCGCTTAACCAGTATTTGCGCCCGATCGAAATTCCTGTGGCTGGTGGAGTTTTGGGTTTGCGGGCTGGCTGGACTTACCGAGAGTTATTGCCAAAACTTGCCACCATTCAAGATACGGCTGATCTCCAAGAGATTGTTCTTTTGCAAGGCCTGGGTTGGAGTGATGTAGAGATATTTGATGCTGCAAGGTTGCGTACGTATACAGCTCGTCCTCAGGAACTTTTTCGATTGGTTGATAATCATCGTGTGCAATTGTTCCCGCGGGGCATTGCAGAACTAGAAGATGAGGAGCTGCTTGTTCGCGCTGCGACGAATCACACTGTGCTGGATCCATATCTTCTGATTGCCTATCCATTTGCAGGCTTTTTCTACGTTGATCCAGATAATCTGCGCTTAGCTAAAGCCATTCGATCTGGCTTCGAACGCGCTATCGAGGATGGCTCTTATCAAGAGCTCATTGATCAAAGTGTGTTTACACCTTGGCTCAAGAAGCATCTCAACCTTGCCAATCGAAAGGTTTTAGTTTTAGCCAATCCCAGCGCGGCCGAGGTCTTGTCCGCGGTCAAGCCGGATCATTGGATTGTGCCTTGGCATGAGCTTTTGCAGGGCGATATCAACCGTGGTGATCAATTGTGTACCTTGCGTCAATTCAAAGCACTTTGTGATTAAAAATATGTAAATGGAACGTTTTAAAAGTTTTGTTGTTTCGTCTGTATATTATACCTTGTCTGATATTTAGAGTGCAGTCACCATCTTTTTGAATTCATCGCTTTCTGTGTCTTCCGCCATATCCTTAAGCAGTTCTTTGCTGTCTTCCCCTAGGTTTTCAAGGGTTTTCGCAGTGTAATCAAAGTTATCAAAAACTGTTTCGACAGACCATACATAGTTGTTCTCAATGGCGTAGCTGCAAATGCTTTTAACGACTTCGTCTTGAGTGGCTCGGATACCTTTTTTCCAAAGGTCATCAATAATAAAGTCCACGGTGACAGATCCTTCCAGCATTGGATCGAGGTCAAACGCAAGAATGCAGCCGAGCTCATTAAATGTGTCAACCCATGAATTATTGGCTTCGAGGCAATCCTTGATGATGGAATGAGCCTCTTGCTTTGTGGTCACGGGATACGACGCAGGATGCATTATTTTTAGGACATCCTTGTGCTCCTTGCTGCGATATTTAGGAAGAATTCAACTCCCTTGGTTTCAAGACATTGAAAAAGTGACACATCCCATGGCCTATGGCATGCCAAGACAGTTGTTCCAATTGGCTTGAGATTCTTAAGACAGAACACGCATTTATCAAAAATTAATTTTATCTGGTCATCATGTTGGTATTGAACGCTTGAGAAGTATGGCCGGAATCAGATTTGAGGCAGAGCGTAATTCCGTGTCTCAGCGCAGGATTAGCAATCAATCACAACTGCTTGGTGTCGAGATCGACACTTCAGAAAAAGTGTTCTTGATGAGGCAAGGCTGTCTCCCGATTGATTTTGCGTTGATTCATCGCTATGAGACATATCTACGCAGAGGAGATAAACATTCCAGTGCTCCTTCCACTCAGAGTAAAGAGCTGTAGCCTTCAGTTTTATTCTTTATTTCTGTTGGACTAGATGTTTGGTTGAAAAACAAATCTTTTGATTTGAGGTCTTGGGTATTCGCTTGTTGTTGTTTCGCTCACTGACACGACTGCTTTGCAATGGTTGAGATATTCATCCGCTGTCATCTCGTTTTTAGCTGTATGGGTTTGGCAGCTCAAGATTTCAAATTCAGCAATTGGTTCTTGATGGAGATGCCCCACGGTGGGCATTCTTCTCAGATTCTTCTTGCAGGTGAAGTTGATGTTTAGTCGATCGCTCCCGCTGATTGGCTTGAGCTGCTCTCCCGCCAAAGGCATCCCATCGTAGGGATCCGTTCCGTTGCAGTTGTGAAAGGCGTTGTGAACGGCCACCAGAGCTTCTTTCACTTGGTAGCGACCACCGCGCCTGCGGTCGTGTTTCGTCAGGCGCCGTGCTTCGCGATTCAAGACCCTCTTGTAGTCGTCCGGTGTGAGCTTTAGCCACTTGGGTGGATTGAAATCACTAATATTCACATCGTTCAATTCAATCGACTGCTTTCAAGGCTGCTGTCTTCTCCTTCTGCGCACGTTTCATGATTGACGACTAAGACCATCAGCCAGCGGTAGTCGCTTGTTGGTTTGCGTGCCTCATTCTGAGTGCTGTTTTAGTTACTTCTATTTTGTTAGGTCTTCGCATTCAACGGGTTTATCGCCGATTATTGACTCCGCACCCATGGGGGACTATTGCGAATGATCAACAGCATTCGCAGCTTGAGCAGCATTGGTCATGCCCGGCATGACCATCAGCACAGGGCTGAGAGCAATAGACCTTGCCCTCTTTCTCGACGGCCTTCTCCGGAAAAACACTGCAGCTGCAAGGCTCACAGGCGCACAGTTGGTTCGCAGTTGTCATGAGACTGACTGATTACTGCCTTAGTCCTAGGACTAAATCACCCCAAGCGCATCCCCATTCAGGCAACTCTCAGGGAACTGGCGGTGATCAGCACTTTTCATGCTGGACTGTTGTCTACAAAATCAGTCGAAATATTTTTTATTTTATGACTGATTCAGCAAAGCAGCCTTTGCTCACTCTTGGCGATAAGCAATATGCCATTGATGCATTGAATGATCAAACGAAAGATCTTGTGCAGGGTCTGAAGGTTACTGATGCACAGCTACGCATGACACAAGATCAGCTAAACGTGATGAAGGTTGCGCGTCAGGCACTGCTGGACCAATTGCAGGAAGCTCTTAAGGATGTTCAGCCTGTTTCTAACTGACTTGTCTAACTTTCCAGGCATTGAGTCTGTGCACCTGTCTGACTGCGGTAGCAGAATTCAACACAAATCCCCAGTCAAAAGGCAACTGCCTTCTGGGAATTGGCATGGACGTGGTCGGCTTCGTCTTTGACGATGGACTCAACGACGTCTCTCATTGAAACTGGTTGGTTGTCACCTCTTACCTTCCACATGCTGTTTGGCTTGTTCCAATAATGAACAGCGGTAGGAACAGCAGGTTGGTTTAACCACTCCTCTGACTGCTCAACCAGCATCCTTCTGTACGTCTTCACTGCCTCCACTTCCACTGCTTCGCCCAACAGAGCAGCAAGCTCGTGATCGATAAGGGTGGTGATGGCGAATGCCCAGTAGATGATCACAGCAATGTGACGTGCCAAGAACCTGTCGCCCCAGTTCTTCAATCCATTGAGGTCTCGGGCAAAGATGTCTTCGTGGGTTTGTTCGTTTGTGTCCTGGTATCGAGCCAGTTCCAGCGTTTCTCTGATGTTGCCTTTTCGATCTAGTCCAATGGTTTCCAGGTAATGGCAGGCACTCTCTTCTGCGGTGTACGCGGTACGAGCAATGATTTCCAGTGATGCTGCCCTTCGCTCATCAGCTTTGCTCCAAACAACATTCAACAGGCTCTCTCCTGTCTCAATGATTTTGTGAGCAACCTCAGCCTTTCTCGTTTTAGTTTCCATAGGATCACTAACTCCTTACATCTTTTCTAGATCGCTCTCTTGCAAGAGTTGTGAATCCATTGTTAAGGTTTAGGTATTTCTTCTGTTTATTATTTTTATAGGAAATGGAAAAGGTACGTAGTGGTATTGATTGTTTATAATTAGCTCTACTCATTGACCTTCAACGAGAACGTCATCACGTTGATCACGTCAAGAGCCATACCTTCCTCAATTGCAGCCCGATGCAATCTGATCTGAACCATCAGACAACCCCTGCTATGAGCCTTTAGTAAGTAGTGCTTCATTTGGTGCGAACGTCGTGTTCCATTGCATAGCTTCTATGGGTCGAACAAGCTGGTCGCCTTTGTCAGTTCAGTTCAGTGGAGTCTTCATGCTCACGAATTGCTTGGATCCCTCGCTTTTAATTCTATTGAGTTCTTTGCTATGGGAAAGTCGATTGAATGGGATGAACTACACAGATAGCGGTGAGGATCCTGAATCATTGGTTACCAAATGTGGGAAGTAATCAGCCATCATGTGGCAGTTAAGGGAATCAAACGGTGGCTTCCAAGTTCTTTCATGTTCAACACGAGTTCCGCATCGGTAAGTCGGAGACGTGGTGGGAGACAGCCCAACTAGCCATGGCTCCTTGTGGTGGTTGGGATGAAGCGGTTGCTAAAAATCTTGAGGCTGGCTTTTTTAACCACTCCTTCTGTCCGATTGGACCTGAAGGCCCTGCATTCTGCATCTGGGAAGT
>Ga0257110_1001059_pt1 | contig 12947 bp, 10 predicted proteins | sample LP_taG_7_FD_190184 | JGI IMG/M metagenome (GOLD analysis project Ga0257110, IMG submission 190184) | Marine microbial communities from Northeast Subartic Pacific Ocean, Canada - LP_J_2015_P26_10m | ecosystem: Environmental > Aquatic > Marine > Oceanic | place: Canada: Northeast Subartic Pacific...
GCAACTAAAGTTACCATTATCGACGATGCCTCAAACAGAAAAGGGATTCTTAAATCAGAGTTCTCCGACCAATTTCTTTCAACACATAATGGTATTTCAGAAAAAGCATATGTTTATGATGATGGAACCCATGGTGATCAAGTAGCAGGTGACGGTGTGTATACGAATAATTGTATTACGTTAGCAAAAGATTATGCTTTTAACGACAAAAACTACATCCAGATAAGCAAATTAAAGGTTCTCAATCCCTCTTTAAGGAATTCTATTGATATCTTTCAAGTAAGTGAGAATGTTGTCATGACTGATTCTGGGATGTTTTTAAATATTGGATATGACTACACACAATATAATAATTTCAATAACCCTATTGTATTTACGCCAAATGATGATGCTCTTATTTATCGTTATATCTTTGAGTTATTTGATGATAATATTCACACAATAGTAATCAGCCCACGAGAAGATTTTTCACAAGGTCATATGATGAGGCTGAATGATCATATTAGAGGTACGGGCTTTTATCATGACTATTACATCAACAACAACCAGCCAGCTCCAGCTCAATCAACTGATATAAAAGCAGGCCTTTGGTCTGATGGAAAAGCTCATATGGAGCTTCAAGCTGTCGTAATGCTGGAATACCCCAAAATGGGAGCGTTCCTTCATGAGTATGAACACTCTATATTTGGACAAGCAGATGGCGGAATAAAAGATCCTTTTCCAGGTCCTAAATGGGCCTCACTTAGTTATCCAGATTACATGCACTTAACACCTTACACCACAGCTATAAACTCACTGCAGGGAGACTTTAAAATTCTTCAACCTGATGGTCGTAGTTACAAAAATGTTAAAATTTCAAAAGGTGGTGAGACCTTTGGTACAAGGATAATTAATGAAAATGGCAAGTTCAAAGCAGTACCAAGCGATAGTTTAAACAAAGTTACAAGTGACATATTTCTTTATGCTGCGGGAGTTCTAGAAGCAAGTGAAGTTAAGGAAACATATTATCACCTCGTAGATGTCTCTATAAATGGCTGCCTTGAAACTATTAATGATTTTATATGTGATGAAAATAATGAAGTTAAGGCTAAGGAAGTTATTGAATGGACAGTAGATGATTACATAAACCATTTTGGCCCCCGATCATATGCATACGGAACTGAGCCTGAAAAATTCAACTTAGCAGTAGCTAATATTGCCGAGAGACCTTTTAGTGAGGCAGAAATTATATTTAAAGATGGAATTCTTGATAATATTGTGGATTCAAATCCAGGAAATAAATGGAGAGACCACAAACTGTCCATGAGTTGGAGATGGGGCGGTCTCGAAAATGTTAACCTCAATATGAAAGAATTGTTGATGAATTCTGAAAGTTATCTTAATATGCCCAAAGTTGAAACTTCATCAATTAAGTATGGAGATATTTTAGTATCAGATATAGACCTTTATAAAGAACTCTACTTTAGAGCGTTAGAAGAGGATTCAGCAGAATTGATGCAAAAAGCAATAGATCTCATTCCAACTATCCCCTATGGATATCTCGCTAAATCTTTTTTAATTGAAGAACCAAGTGAAGCCTACTCTTTAACAAATACCGCCTACGATGCTACTAAAAAATCCTTACTTCAGAATACATTTAGCTCTAGTGCACTCCTTAGTAGAATCTTAAATACAAGAGTTGACCTTAATAATGAATACTCTTTTGATAACAATCAATTAGCTTTAGACCTAAAAGAACTCAGAGAACTTTCTAGTGCAGAAGGATGGTTTTCAGTATCTGAAGGTAAACAATATCGTGATGAACTTGGAAGTAAGGTATGTTTCTCCAATAAAGAACAACTTAATATTGAATTAAAAGATTGTGAATTAGAAAATATAGCACAAGACCCTGATCAGTTATATGGTGTAGATTCTATTAATCCAATATGGTTTGATAAAAATTTAAGTGATTTCATTGCTGCTCATAATCTTATTGCCAGTGGCTATAGACAGATTGCTGATGGATACTTAGAAATTGAGAATAAAGAAAAAGTTTCATTAGATTTTTATCTTAAAGCAACAGAGATCATAAAAGAAGGCATCTCCTTTGACTCTTCAGATGTGCATACTAGATTTTCTTATGCAATTTTAATGAATATTTATGGTGAAAATCTTGCGGAGCATCCTGCGGCGAGTAAAGATGAAAAGGAAATATTTAAAGCATTGGGACAATACTACTTTATTAAAGAGAGAAATGCGATGGGTGGACAGTGCGAGAGATATAAAGGAACCTTCTTTTCAGGCGGTTTGGTTGGTGGTGAAGATGGTCGATATTATATGGCTGATTATTTTTGTAATAGGCCAAAAGTATACGAACCGGAAGATGGTTCAACCTATACTTTTAATTACCATACTTGGGAATTTGTTAAGGCTTCATAAATTCGAAACTAAATAGTTTAAATTTAGGAAATTCAGTTATCACTTTAAACTCATCTGACCTATTGACATATAGTTAAAAAAAATGAGCCTAGTAAGAATCATCTTGATAGGATTGATGTATGAAAAAATATTTTGTTGTCATTCTTGCATTCTTCACTTTCTGCTCAAATGATGCAGATATATCTACAGACTTAAGCGAAATAGAAAAAGATATTATACAAACAGAAGAAAAAATAGAAGATTTAGAAAGTAAGGACTCACTCACTCCCGAGGAAGAGCAGGAATTAGAAAACCTTGAGGAGCAATTCGAGGAACTCGAAGAAGATTTAGACGAGGCTGAAGAGGAACTCGAAGAAGATTTAGACGAGGCTGAAGAGGAACTCGAAGAAGATTTAGACGAGGCTGAAGAGGAACTCGAAGAAGATTTAGACGAGGCTGAAGAAGAAACTACTACAACTTCTGCTTATCAAAAAGGTGGAATCCTTGACGTTGCCGGATCAGGTAGTGAATTCTATAAACGTGAAGTCACTATTAATGGTGTAAGAATTGTGGCAGCGGGAAATGTTGGTGGACAACAAGCAGTGCCTGATGCATTCTTAGAAAAAGTTGCTCGAATGGTTGAATTATTTACAGATCCTAATGGAGACGGCATAGATGCAAATGCACAAATAACTTTTATTAAGACACTAAAAGGTGATCCAGGTACATATCATGCAGGAATACCCACACTCCAAAGGGTAGCGCGAGGAGGAGGAGATGATTACAGTTCTAATTTTCTTAGGTCTCCTGAGAGTTTCAATTTAGATGATATAAATGACTCGACCTTTAACAATGATATGGTTTGGTATTTAAATTCTTCTGGAGAGGGATTTGGCAAGGGTGACGTTGATGCAGCAGAAGTTCTTGAGCACGTATTTCATACTATTCATATGAGTGGTTTAGACGCATTAGCACTTAAACAATATTCATACCTTTCATCAGATTGGGCAAGCGGACCCGTGTATGCTGCCATGAAAGAAGCTTATGATGGAGGTCTTTGGGATTCAGAAGGATATGGTGGTGATGCTTGGAAGACTGATCCAGAAATGTTTGAAATTGCACAGAAAGAATACTTGTACTTACTTAACTTCGGTATGTTTGAATACACTAGTTTATGGGAAAATGGAACGCTTTCTCCTGAATGGAATGACAGTATGCGTACACCATCAGGGATTCTTACAAATAATCCATTAGGTCATGAGTTATATAACACATATATAGCACCTGTTATCAGTAAACCAGATTTAAGTACTATAAGGGATATATTTCAAGATGGAGATGTAGGCGATCCAACAGTGGCAGGTTCATCGGGTTACTAAGGTAACATTATTTAGGCAGCATTGTTCCGCCAACAGAGTGTGCTCCTCCATCAGCATGAATAATCTCTCCAGATACTGCTTCAGCAAATTCTGACAGTAGGAAATTAACTACTTTTGCAACAGGTATTGCATTTTTTGAATCCCATCCAAGTGGAGCTCTCTGATTCCACTCATCATCCATATCTGCAAATCCAGGGATATTCTTTGCTGCAGTTGTAGCAAGAGGACCTGCTGCAACAGCATTTACTCTTATCCCTTCTTTACCCATATAGAAAGCTAAATAGCGAACAATAGATTGAAGACTTGATTTAGCAACTCCCTGCCAGTCATATCCCGGCCATGCTTGTGTGTTGTCAAAATCTAAAGCAACGATCGAGCCTGGATTATTTAATATGGGTGAAAATCCCTGAGATAAGGTTTTTAAGGAAAATGCTGAAACTTCAAAAGAAGTGAGTGCATCTTCAACTGTTGTATTCATGAAGTTGCCTCCCATTGCTTCGGTCGGTGAAAATGCAATGGCGTGTAGGATTCCATCAAGATTACCAAAATTATCTTTTATGTTGCTCATAGCTGTCTCAACTTGTTCAGGATTCTGAATATCCATTTCATAAACTTGAATATCATCAGACAATCTTTTAACAGCTCTTTCTGTAATTCTAAGGCCTTTACCAAATCCGGTAGCAACAACTTGTGCTCCATTTTCTATTGCAACCTGAGCAGATGCATAGGCAATACTTTTATCAGTTAAAATACCTGTGATTAATATTTTTTTATCTTTTAAGATCATATTTTTATCCTACTAACTAAGACTCTAAAAGTAGAGACTATGTATCAAAGAAATTTAATTATTTAGTAATTTCAGCTTGTGCAGCTGCTAATCGAGCAGTTGGAATCCTAAAGGGGGAACAAGATATGTAGTCAATCCCTAAAGTATTAAAAAAGTTTATTGAATCTGCTTCACCAGCATGTTCACCACAAACACCTATTTTGATATCTTTATTCTTTTTTCGACCATCAAGTACTGATGTTTCAACTAATTTTCCGACTGTCTCGACGTCAATTGAGACGAAAGGATCAACACTAAAAATATCTCTTTCTACATATTCATTTAAAAACTTCGAAGCATCGTCTCTTGAGAGACCAAGGGTAGTCTGTGTTAAGTCATTAGTTCCAAATGAAAAGAAATCTGCATGCTCTGAAATTGCGGTAGAGTTTAATGCTGCACTTGGTAACTCAATCATTGTTCCTATGGTGTAAGAAAATTCAAAATCCAGTTTCTTTTCTACCTTTTGAATTTTATGAATAAGAATTTCTTTCATTTGCTCTAGCTCTGAAGCATTCATAACAAGTGGAATCATTATTTCAGGAGTCACCTTTACTCCATCTTTTTTAAATAACTTATGTGCAGCTTTCAAAATTGCTTCAACTTGCATTTCGTAAATTTCTGGATAACTCAATCCAAGCCTTACTCCACGATGACCAAGCATAGGATTGCTTTCTGAGAGTCTTAAAAGCATCTCCCTCACATAAGTAGGAGTAACACCTATAACATTTGCTAAATCTGTCATTTCAATATCACTCTTAGGTAAAAACTCATGCATAGGTGGATCAAGGAGTCGTACAGTAATTGGTTTTTCTTGTAGTAATTTAAAAATAGATTCGAAATCAGCCACCTGGTATTTGATTAATTTACGTAATGCTCTTTTTCTTCCCTGCACGCTGTCAGACATTATCATCTCACGCATAGGAATGATTCTCTCCCCTTCAAAAAACATATGTTCAGTTCTACAAAGACCAATGCCCTCAGCTCCAAACTCTAAAGCTTTTGTTGTATCCATCGTTGTCTCTGCATTAGCTCTAACCTTCATTCTTCTAAATTCATCACTCCACTCCATAAGTGTATTGAACTCTTCAGAAAGCTTGGGTGGTTCCGATTCTAACTCTCCTATATATACTTCACCCAATGTTCCATCAAGAGAAATTAAATCTCCTTCTTCGAGTGTGATGGTTCCATTTGATATAGTTTTCTCTTCTAGGTCAATAAAAAGATTTTCAGCTCCAACAACACATGGTTTACCCATGCCTCGTGCAACAACTGCAGCGTGACTGGTCATGCCACCTTTTGTTGTCAGGATTCCTACAGAAGAATGCATACCGTGAATATCTTCCGGGCTTGTTTCGTCTCTCACGAGAATGACATCTCTACCCTTTGTCGCTTCTTCCTCTGCTTTATCTGCATCAAATACAATTTCACCAACTGCTGCTCCAGGCGATGCATTCAAAGCTTTATTAAAGAATTTTTTTTCTTGAGATTCCACAAACTGTGGGTGTAAAAGATTATTTATATTATTAGCATCGACCATCAAGAGTCCCTCTTTTTTAGTAACAACTCCCTCTTCAACCATATCAATTACAATCTTGACACTTGCTTGAGCAGTTCTTTTGGCTTTTCTTGTCTGCAATAAGAAGACTTTTTCATTCTCGATTGTAAATTCTATGTCTTGAACTTCTTTAAAGTGATTTTCAAGCTTGCTAGCAGTATTAACTATCTCTTCATAAACCTTAGGATGCTTTACTTCTAAAGATTCACCGCCAGTTGATGCTTCTTTATTGAGTGGTAATGGTGTTCTAATTCCTGCAACAACATCTTCTCCCTGTGCATTCATTAAATACTCTCCATATAATTCTTTAACCCCATCGGATGGATTTCTTGTAAAAGCTACTCCCGTACCAGACTTTTCATTTAAATTACCAAAAACCATAGTTTGAATTGTTGCCCCTGTTCCCCATGTGTCAGGAATATTATTAATTTTCCTGTAGGTTACAGCTCTATCGTTTAGCCAACTAGCAAAAACTGCTTCTACAGCACCAACTAGTTGATCCTGAGGATCCTGTGGAAAGGGAACTTCAGAGAATCTCTCGATTGTATTTTTAAAAGCATCGATAATCCAATTTAATTGATCAACAGTAAAATCTGCATCAGAGGTAACATTATCCATTCTTTTTTTGTTAGCAATGACTGCTTCGAAGCGCTCATGTTCCAAGCCCAACACTACATTGGAGTACATTTGAATTAATCTCCTGTATGAATCTAAAGCAAATCTCTCATCATCGAATGCCTCTGCTAACTTACTAACATTTTCATCATTTAAACCAATATTTAGAATTGAGTCCATCATTCCCGGCATAGATACTTTACCACCTGAACGAACAGATAAAAGTAGTGGCGTACCGTCTCCACCAAATTGTTTATCGGAGTATTGTTCAAGTTTCTCGATAGCTACCTTAATTTCTTTTTCTAAACTATCTGGTAATTTTTCATGTTCCATGAAGTAGTTGCAAACCTCAGTTGTGATTGTGAAACCTGGTGGAACCTGAATACCCATTTTGCTCATCTCAGCTAAGTTTGCACCTTTACCTCCAAGTAAATCTGTTAACGAAGCATCTCCATCTGTATGGTTTTTGGAAAATTCAAAAATGTGGTTGTTATTCATAATATTTGATATTCTTACATTATATTGAATAAAAACATATTAGTCGTTGGAACTGGAACAATTGGTGAACCCCTCATAGGGTTATTGGCTGAACATAAATCTTTACTAGGGATAGACAATGTTTTCTTTTTTAAAAGAACTCCTCTCAGTGAGGAACAGGGTAAAGTAGAAGCTCTTCAGCGAAAAGGTGCTGAATTAGTTACTAAAACAGAAACTATTGCAGATTTTAAAACATTAGGTTTTGATGCTGGAGACGTTGCAAACGCCTATATAGATTCCCAAGTCATTATTGACTGCACGCCAACTGGAAATGATAATTGGGATAGGGTGTATTCAAAACTAGATCCGGGTAAGCGCTATCTTGCTCAGGGTTCAGAACATGGCTTTGGCCCTTTCTTTGCTTGGGGAATAAATAATGATCTATTGACGACTGATATTAATAAATACCTTGTTGCTTCTTGTAACACACACAATATGGCCTCAATTGTTAAAACTTTTACTCAAGACGCCGGTAGAGAATTGAGTGATGGAAGATTTGTTTGTCTTCGTAGGGCAAATGACGTATCACAAAATGACTCTTTTGCACCATCACCGACCATTACTAAACATGACAGTCAGGATTTTGGCACACATCATGCAAGAGACGTTTATGAATTATTCAAACAAGATGGTCTTGAATTAGATCTATTTTCCTCTGCGATAAAATTACCAACACAATATATGCATACGCTATGGTTTAACTTAACATTTGAAAATAGCCTAGAACTTAACGCTGTCCTTCAAGAGTTAGATAGTAGCGAACATCTTATGTCTACTGAGAAACTCTCTTCCAATAAGGTCTTCTCATTTGGTCGAGACCATGGATACCATGGAAGGATTCTCTCACATGGTGTTGTGGCAGTAGATTCATTACATGTAAAAAATAATCAGTTAACTGGTTATTGTTTTACTCCACAAGATGGCAATGCATTATTGTCTTCTGTTGCTGCATCTGTACATTATTTTTATGAAGATAGCTGGGTGGAGAAGATGAATATTTTTGATAAATATATTTTCAAAAATATTTAGTCACACAAGATACCAGTTTAATCGATATAACTTTCACAATCAACTCAGCCTTGTGAAAATATCGGCTTTACTAGGAAAAACCTCCAAAAACTTGATAGCTTTAGAGTATCTACTTAGGGGGAAATTGGATTATCAGGAAGAGTGCTATTGAGTACGAATAGCACGGTAAACAGTATCTTATAGGACCAGCCCAAAATCCAGCAAAGACCAAATTTGAAAAAGGGATTTTCGGAGCTGGTTCTATTTTTTTGTAGATATTTAGTTAGTCTTCTTTGCTAACTCTCTTTTTCAATTACTAAATAATTAGTTGCTATTTCTAAAATGAGTTTTTTCTCGGTTTAATGAATATTTTTACTTTATATAGATAGGGAGCAAAAGCTCCCTTTCTATAAACTTACCTATCCTGTGGGAACAAGTAAGTTAGTCCATAAGTTAACAATCATACAACTCAAAAATCTATATCTACCTGAAGAGTTTTAAACTTTATATAAAAATATAAACTTCTCTTTTCATATACTTTTTACATTGTTAGATTGTTAATTGGTCAACTTTTAATGCGGTTGTTAAAAGTTTGGCTTTGAAGAAGGGGTTCACGCCCCTTTTTCTTTATTATCTAGATTTAATGGTAACTTTGTACCCAGGTCTATAAAATACTCGTATGGAAAGGTTATTTTTTACAGCGATTGGCTTCCTTTTTTTTGTAGGAATAATTTGGTTTATTTTTACTGCAAATAAAAGAATAAATAATGCCCTTACACTTGCTTCTGAGGCTCTAGGATTTACTTCTGTACTTTCAAAAAATATATTTAGAAAGAAAAAAATATTAGGTGAACTAGATGGATACAACTGCGAAGTTGAGGTGTACACAAGAAGCTATGGCAAGTCTTCAACAACGTACGTATCTTTCTTTGTTTATTTTCCAGAAAGTTTAGATATGGGTTTGAAAATAAATTGGAGAGGTGAGTTTGATGGCGATGATGAATATATGACAAATCTTTTCATTAAAAGAAATCTAGAAATCGTAGAGGCATCTAAGAAAAAACTTAGAAGACTAAAAATAGAGGACACTTTTGTAAATTCAAGAAAAATACTCTTCAAAAGATATTACAAATCTAATGAGATTATAAAAACAATGAGAGACGTGCTTCACTTAGCAAAAGAGCTTAAATAATTTAACTTCAGTTGTAATTATGAATATATATATTTCAAATCTAAATATTTTATTCTTATTTACACCAGCTCAAAAGACTTAACTATATTCTCTAAGCCTTCTTTTGCATCCGCAAATAACATTTTCGTATTCTCCTCAATAAAGAGTGGGTTAGCAATACCTGCATAACCTGGTGACATTGATCTCTTTATTACTACAACTTGTTTTGCCATGTCTACATCCAAGATTGGCATGCCATAAATGGGTGAACTTTCATCTGTTCTTGCCAATGGATTTACAACATCATTTGCCCCGATAACAAGGACAATATCAGTAGCGGAAAACTCAGAATTAATTTCTTCTAAAGTAAACATATCTTCATAGTCAATATCTACTTCAGCTAGTAAAACGTTCATATGCCCTGGCATTCTTCCAGCCACTGGATGGATAGCAAATTTCACTCCAATATTTTTTGATTTCAAGGTATTGGTAAGTTCTTTTACTGCAGACTGTGCTTGTGCCACAGCCATACCGTAACCTGGAACAATAACAACAGAATCTGCATAACTTAACTGAATAGCAATATCCTCTGCAGATGTACTAATTGGATCTTTTGCATATTCGTTGTTGATCTTCGTTGTTCCAAAACCACCTTTAAGTACTTGGTAAATAGTTCTATTCATGGCGCTACACATTAAAAGAGTAAGAATAATTCCAGATGCTCCAACTAAGGCACCCGCTATGATCAAGATGATACTGTTTACAATAAACCCTGCTGCCATTGCAGCAATTCCCGATAATGAGTTTAAGAATGCTATGACTACTGGCATATCTGCGCCACCAATTAATACCACTCGTGATATTCCAAGTAATAGAGAAAGAATGATGATGTACTCAGTTGAGTAGTCTATTTTAGTTGTAAGCAATGCAATTACCCCGCCCAGTAATACTCCTGACAAAATATTGATTACTGTTGCATTGAAACTATTTAACTTTCCACGTAATTTAGCTACTGCAATTAAACTTCCAGAAAAAGTAAAGACACCAACGGTCATAGAAAATATGGCTACTGAGAAATCTGAAAGAACCAAAGTACTATTTGAGAGCTCCACATAAGCAATAGCTCCTGATGCTCCACCCCCAAGGCCATTAAAAATACCGACTAACTCTGGCATTTGTGTCATCTGTACCCTGTTAGAAACAACTACTCCAAGCCCTGCTGAAACAAGAATTACTAAATAAAACACACCGTCATAATCGGCAAACTTAAGATTAAATGCAGAGATGATTGCTAAGACCATACCTCCAATAGCTAAATTGTTGGCACGAAATGCAGTAGAAGGTCTTGAAAACAATTTAAGCGCAAGGATAAAAAGTACTGCGGAGATGAGATAAAGTGATTCAGTCATTTTTCTTAAACATTTCTAATATTCTTCCAGTAACAGAGAATCCGCCAACTATATTCATAGTCGCAAAGGAGACTCCAATAAGCACAATTGTTTTAAGTAATATATCATCAACTACATTTGGATAAATAAGAATACCTGCAATTAAGGTAATGCCTGAAATTGCATTTGAGCCTGACATGAGAGGGGTGTGTAATGTTTGAGGTATTTTTGAAATCAGTTCATACCCTATAAAGCTGGCCATTGCAGTAATTAATAAGGTGTATAGAAAAATCTCAGTCATGTTTGCTCATTTCTTCAAATATTTCATCTTCTGGATTCTCTTCAAGAAGCTGAACAAGATTTCTAATATTCTCTGAATAGAGCTTTGTTGCAGCATGTTTTACATTTTTAAGAATATCCATCTCCCCAACAATCTTTACGCCATCTTTTTGAACAACTTTTCCGACTTTTGTAAGTTCACAGTTACCACCTGTTCCTGCAGCTAAATCAACAATAACTGAGTTCTTTTTCATTTTAGAAACTGTCTTTTTATCAATTAATAAGGGTGCTTTTTTACCAGGTATCTGAGCAAAGGTAAGCACAATATCACTATCAATAACTTGGTTAGCTAGTGCTTTCTTTAAATCTGCTTCTTCCTTCTTCGTCAACTCTTTTGCGTACACACCATCTTGGGATGTGGAGCTTGCTTCTACAAATTTTGCACCAAGACTTTCTACCTGATCCTTAACATCAGCTCGCACATCATAACCCCAAACACGTGCGCCTAATCTTTTTGCTGTAGCAATAGCCTGTAAGCCAGCTACACCTATTCCTAGAATTAATACTTTAGCTGGTGAAATATTCCCCGCTGCAGTAGTCATCATGGGAATAACATTTGAAGTTTCTAGTGAAGCTCGTAGAACTGATGCGTATCCAAGTAGGTTTGCTTGTGATGAAAGAGCATCCATATTCTGTGCTCTTGAAATTCGTGGAAGTTGGAAAAAATCATACAGCGCTAAATCTTGTCTTATTTTTTGGATATCTTTTTTAGTTTTTTCATCAAAGAGACCGATAATTTTCGTGTCAGGCTTCAGTGACTTAACTATATCTACGTCTACAGAATCAACAAAGCATATAACATCCATTTGCTTCAAAGCTGTTTTGTTTAAAGTTTTAAGTTTTTTGTAGTCTTTAGACTCCAAGTCAAGATTCTTAAATATATCTTTTTCAACAAATAATTGTGTTTTATCATATTTTTTAAGAGAGTCTGGATGCAATGGCGATCTGAACCCATTTATATCTGATAAAAATCCAACCTTCATGATTTTATTTTATTAGCTACAAGGGTTAAGCATAATAAAGATTCCTTATGAATTTGAGTATCAGTATGTTCCAACCAATATAAATTATGAAGATGAAAAAATATTGTAATGAAACTCACAAAACAAATTAATATAAAGAAATGGCAATTGTTTCTCCATGTATAAATGTATGTGTAACAGATCCAAATAGTGATTTATGTTATGGGTGTGCCCGTACAACAGGTGAAATAACAAAATGGTCTTCCTATACAGATCAGGAGCAAAAAGCAGTCATTGCACTTGGTAGGTCCAGAATGGACGGATGGCAGTTAAAAGCTTTTGATAAAGCCTATCAACAAAAAGTTGATACCGGGAAAAGTCCTATAAAAGAACAAAAACTTCTGAACGAAGAATAACTGTAAGATAACATTATGGTTGAAGAAGAAGACTCCCCCAGAATAGAAGAAAGTTCGTTCGGACAACAGTATTGCCCTTATTGTGAGAGTGAAAAGCTCTACATAAAAAAGAATAAAATTAAGGGGAGAATCTTAGGTATATCTAAAAAGGGTGTGCTTCAGTGGTATTCAAATCGTCAACAAGCTGAGAAAAGTGCTGAGGAAGTATTTAAAAATGTGGTTTGGTGTTCAGAGTGTGGAGAAGTCTTTCAAGTAAGCCAATATAGACCCCACTTTAAGAGTAAGCCTTAATCAAAAAATCATTGATGAATTTTTAAGTACTTCTTTATCCAGGGTTAGATTATTCGACTCTGA
>Ga0257110_1001061_pt1 | contig 12923 bp, 10 predicted proteins | sample LP_taG_7_FD_190184 | JGI IMG/M metagenome (GOLD analysis project Ga0257110, IMG submission 190184) | Marine microbial communities from Northeast Subartic Pacific Ocean, Canada - LP_J_2015_P26_10m | ecosystem: Environmental > Aquatic > Marine > Oceanic | place: Canada: Northeast Subartic Pacific...
CGTCATCAAATGGACTAATCGTGATATAGTGCAATGTGTTTGCATAATCGAAATACAAAACATCATACTTTTGTAGTGTGACATTAAATCCATACTCAGGAATATATGTCTTCACATTTGACGTAGGATTGATACAGACCAAGACGCGTAATGTGTGGCAAAAATGAAAAGGCGAATCCGTATGCAAATTAGTAAAACTATGATCCGAATTTTGTGTCGTCTTGGCACTGAAATAGATTTCGTCGATTTCCGGAATGTTTATATATTGATTTGAAATATGGATATTAAGTCGATCGAGCACTTCGACTTGTGTCATATTGATGGATGTCTGAATATGTTCCGGTGTATCGAGAATATAATAATGTTGTGTGGATTGAACATCGTCCTTGTTATACTGTTCCTCAATTTGACTCTGTAATAGATCAATATTACTCTCATTCTGTATTTGGAAAAATCCGGAATTGTCTTTATAATAAGTCTTGGAACAATAAAGCATTGTACTGTATATATACGAAAATCCCAATAAAGAAAACATCAGGACATTCATTGTTTATGTACAGTTAGTTATATTATATAAATTTATTTATCTTTAATCGTTTTTTATTTTTCTCAATATACCTGAAAACTGATGTATACTAAACGGTAGGAAAAATGCAATGTTGGTAGCGACTTTCTGAATCGTTGCATTATTCACATTCAAAACCGTTTTCTCTTTTGTGAGAAAGTGGGATATTTCAGGTAAAACAAAACAACCAAATAGGAAATAAATCACCAAATAACGATTCTCTGATATATACTGTGAACCCATGTAAATCGACATACAAGAAAGGATTGATGCCATTTTGCTATCAGGGATAGAAATCAGTAAAAATACCAAATACAAAAATACCGTTTTCTCACCAACCAAACAATTCAAACTACTTTTATACAGAATCCCGCTTAAAATGTGAATTGCCAAATTGACCTTGCTATTGTGAGATCCACGGAATTCTTCGAATTCACCCTTGATATATTCCTGATATGTGTTCATATTCGAAATATATCGTGTTATATAGTGTATATGATGAGACCTTTGAATATTTTTCTTGTTTACATATTTTCAATGATTATATATGGTGTATTTGATGCTAATACTCAGTCTATAATACTCTATAAAGAAGCATGGACCAAAGCCAGAAAAGAAAACAAACAATTGATGGTATTAGGTAGCCCATACACCGCATCTGGTAAAATGATTACATTATTCACTCGAACCTATGGATGTGGCGACATTTGTATTGATATGAATGGATGTGGATCGTGTCAAAATGCAATCAGTGACAAAATCGAGAATGTTTTACACATCTTCAATCCATATGAGTACGTGATTTTCGAATCGGGTCTTTTGGAAGTAGTCGATGAGAAAAACCTCAAGTATATTGTGAGTGAATTGTATCGCATTGCCGGGACCAATGACAACATTTTTGGCCGACATTACATACAGAGCCATAAATCATATTACCAATATTTCGGAAAATACGCTTATTCTTTCCTCGGTGAAGGCCGCATTCAACGTTTCGTGGAAAAATATCCACCAAACGATGATTATGTATTTAGAAAATTGTAGGAATCTAGGAACTCCTTATGTACGCGGCACAAAATCCATCGATTCGATCATTTTCAATTTCTGAATGGAACTGTCCAAACTACTGTTATTATCCATGTCCTTGAATAAATATTCGGTTTTGGGACTGATTTCATTCTGTTTGATCTGTTTGTATATGTCGTGTATTTTTTGAACAACTATTTGTAGAGTTTGTTTGTTTTGTACCAAATCCACTGCCAAATTAGCATTTTCAGTCATGAGTTCAACCGCGAAATACAAGAAATATTTCCTCTTTTTAGGTGTTCCTGTGGAATACTTGACACAAAATAAATTCATCAATGATTTCAAGACAGGAAGCAGATTTTTCTTATGGGATGATTCACCGCAAAAAATCAGCAATGTATCCCACAATAACCATATACTATCACATTGATATTTGTTATCCACTGGAACATCTCTACGTTTACATGTGCATTTTTGCTTTCGTTTTCTGCAAATAATATCGAATTCGATCATCCACTCTATCCAATAACATGCTTCCTGCATATTGGGAATCTTTCCGAACGTATGATGTGCGAATTCATTGATGGCAATGAAAAATTCTTTGGGATCGTCTTTTTCGAAAATTGTTTGACCATAGTCTGTATTTTCCGCCTTGAGACGCTCCTTCATCACTGTCATGTCGAACTCTTCTTCTCGATCTATTTTCAGTGTCTCAAAACTCGGTTTTTTGGGTGACATTGTCATAATAGTGACAATTTCGGCGAATAAAGTGCGGATGGTCTCATTATTGCGCAAATCAAGTTCGTAATTGAAATATTTTTGATTCATGATGTTGCGAAAGATCTCATAACGTTTTTCCAAGTAAATCGGGATCTTGGGATTGGCAATGTGAATGTGTTTACCCATAAAATAAAATATGCATTCCCATAATTCGGGATAATGACCCGAACAAATTAGTTCGGCACACCAATAACAAGCAGGCTCTAATTTACCATTGCCCATGTTTAAAATGAAATGTTTACGTACTTCAGTTAGTTTGTAATTGGAAAATGTTGTCCCACGAAATGTGTCTAAACGGACGTCGTTGATCAATGTATTTGGAGGAACATTTGTTGACATTGGTAATTATTTGAATATATTCTTATATATTTTTTGTTGACGGCTATTATTCATTTTTTCTTTGTTTTGTTTTTTACATCAATGATAAAATATGGATATAAAGAAAATGTTCTTTTAATAATTGGGTAAGAGAACTTCTAACCCCGATATCCGGTTTTAGCTCAGTTGGTAGAGCGTTGGACTGTAAATGTATGTTTTGTGGGATATCCACAGGTCGCTGGTTCGATTCCAGCAAACCGGATATGGTCTTATGGTCTAGGGGTTATGACTGCGGACTTTGAATCCGCCAGCCTGGGTTCGATTCCCAGTAGGACCTATTTGTATCTATATTTATATGAAAAATTGTTTTCATATAAACAAAAAATTGAATCATTTTTATTCTAATTTTTTATATTCATAATTTACTCAACAATATGAAAAGTTCTTACAATATGCAGTGTTTCTCTTGTAATAAAGCCATTGAGAAGGGTGACGAAATTACCCAATGTATTGAAACAAATGGAATGAGTCTTAGAAAAAAATGTTTCACTGGAGCAAGATGGGTTCATCAATTTTGTCTTCCAACAGGTGTTAAAACCCAATTTTATTTGGAAACATTGAATGACTTCAAATACGATTTTCCAGATACGGATATTGAAGATATCTATGATATCGTGGATAACCTGGATTATTGGGTATATCAAGAGCCATTATCGATACCAAGTAAACAATTAAAAGATGATTTTTCAGAAATCGAGTCATCCTTCAACGAAGCAAATGAAAACTATATTTACCAAATCGAGGATCTTACTCAACATTTGGAAGAAACCATTTCATGGTACAGAAATCATGCAACTCTGGATCAAAAACGCAGAGTTATCAGGAGTTTCATTGATCAAGACAATATGGACGACTTTGACATCCTAAAAACATTAGTACAATGATATAAAAACCCTATCTAATCTATAAAAATATCCACGTTTTTATGTTTGCGAGTATAATTGTTCTTATTCGCCTTGTTAATCCTTGTGGATTTTTTTATGTGATCAATTTGTTGTACCGACAATTCGTCTTTCAATGAAAATGTCAAAATATCCTTTTTCATAGTTTCAGACAATTTACCTTCTCCTTTCGAACGCTGTATTTGCAATCCCTCCTTCTCCTTTTTCGAAAAGCCATAATACTTCTCTAAATATTCATCGTTTATATCTTCTAGTTTTAACGACAATTTCGACAAATCTGGGATCAAAGAAAATGTGCGAGTACTGAGGAACTTTTGTGCGGTCTTCAAAGAATTTATTAAAGTCAATGCCAGATTTGTCATGAAAAATGCTTGAATCTTTTTCAAATCCTCGACATTATTGTTGGGCAAATACAAAACATATGATGAACGTCCTCCGACATCCAATATACCTTCACTGTCCAAAATAGGATATCCCATGGAATAATTGGGGAAAATGAGTTTTGGGCGACCGTTTTGTATCATACTTGCAGTATGCGAATACGAAATGTACATCTTTTTATGGACATAATTGAGGAGAGGAAAACAATGATTCTGACTGTAGGATTTAGCGTAGGATGTTTCGTCTTTTTTCACTTTTGCAGGTGTAAAAGAATAGTAATCCGCTAAAGAATTATTGTTCTTACTCAGCACTCGTTTTATCAACTGGATATTTCGGTTGGGTATGAATCGATGCTTATAAATATTAAATTCCACGAAATCATCAAACACTATATCATGAATTTTCGTCATATTATATGTGGAAGACTTTTGAATCAAATAATAACACAATGGCAACGAACCCGCCTTTTTGTCGAACAATTTGTATGCATGAACTACATCGAAATTTTTTATATACAATATTTGATTTTCCAACATTTTCTTCGACAACGGGGATTTCAGTTCAGTCCAACTATTGGGTGTAAAAAACAATAAATATTTATCTTTGTTCAACAAATCAAGAGACATATCCACAATTTTATTCCATATTACGCTGAGGCCTGGGTCACTGCGCCCTTTACCGCGCATTCCATTTTTATTATAGGGTGGATTGCCATATATTACATCGAAATTAGAAACACCGAATTCTTTTTGCCAGGTTTCTTTGTCCAAAACGTCACACATAGATATATTTGCCTTTTCACCGAATATTTTACGCACTTCCTTCACATTGCTTTCCGTGATTTCCACCATATAAATCATATTTTCTATTATATGTTGTCGTCGCTTGGATGCATTTGATTCCCAATTCTTCAAACCAGCATCCAATAATTGGAAAACCACCATGGAAAAATTGCCAATTCCACAACCAGGATCCAACCATTTCAAATTGGGATTTTTCCATAGGTGTTGTGGCAATTTATCCAACATCTCGACGATCAGATGGAAGGGCGTAAACACCTCGCCTAATTCTACTTTTTTGTTTTGCTTTACACCTAAATCATTCTGTATCATTTTTTCAATTTCTGTCAAAGTTTTGTCGTAAATGAGCGGCATGTACTAATATATATGAATACTAAAAAATGGGACTATTTTTCTATATTTTTTATCGTATGTATATCTACACCATAATACGAGGCACTACATTGATCGTCTGTAATTCTTGAAATAATAATTTATTAGCGTACGGCATATCTACCAATGCAAAGTCTGTCTGATTGTCACATGTGCGGCAATGATATATGGTGAAATTACTCTTTGTGTAAAATTTGCTATTGTTGTTGCCGTCATTATACACTGCAATCATACCACACTTTCGACAAACATTCACCTGATATTTGTCTGATACTTCATATAATCGCTCTTTGCAAAATCGGGTTGCTCCATGACTTATCAATACATCACGTTCCATTTCTCCAACACGCAAACCACCCGCCCTAGATCGACCTTCCATGGGTTGATGTGTCAAATTCACCATTGGACCCGTGGCCCTTGAATGAACCTTATCACTCACCATATGCTTCAATCTCTGATAGAAGACCGGACCTATAAATATACTTGTCTCCATTTGTTCACCATTGAGACCATCGTACATGATTTCATTACCATAACTTTCGTAATTTAATTTCTGCAATTCCTTACTAATCGTTTCCACATCGAGTGTCCCAAAACTAGTTCCATCGCCAAACATCCCCAACTCTAATAATACCTTACCAAGCAACGTTTCTTTCAATTGTCCGATCGTCATACGAGACGGAATAGCATGGGGATTGATAATAATATCCGGCTTCAAACCATCCTTAGTATAGGGCATGTCACATTCTGGAATGATGTTACCACAAGTTCCTTTTTGTCCATGTCTACTACTGAATTTATCTCCATATGTGGGTTTACGATGCGTGCGTACACGCACCTTGGCAAAATTGTATCCATCCCCATTACGTCCCGTGTAATTCTTATCAATATATGTATCTTCACTTGTATTGAATACAATACTCTGATCCTCGTATTTTATTACCTTTGTATGATCGTTCCTGTTCTCCTTTATAGGAATCGTTTTTGCTATAATGATGTCATTGTTCTCTACCAAAGTGTTCTCCGGAATAAATCCCTGTGAGTTTAGTTTGTCGTAATTTCCGAATTTTATACCCTTTGTTCTCTTCATATCCGGTTTACATCGGATTATTTCATCACGAATAATGTTGTTGTCTTCATCGCGTTCCGTGTGATAAATCGTCGCACTAAATAGACCTCTGTCTATAGACCCCTTATTCATAAGAACACTGTCTTCCTGATTGTATCCACTGTGGGTCATAATTGCCACGTGAATTTGCGCACCAGAAGGGACCTTGTTCAAATGAATGAAATTCATCAAACGGGTGTCTACCAATGGACGCGACGGATATGACATCACATAGGCGGTCTTATCCATGCGTCGATCGTAATTCATGGCATATACACCTACCGCTTGTTTTGCCATCGCCGATTGATAGGTGTTACGAGGAGCCTGGTTGTGATCAGGGAATGGAGAGCAAGATGCTAAAATACCGAATATAGTACAAGGATGAATTTCACAATGTGTGTAATTCCTATTCGGATTCTCTTTCATCTCGTCTGGAGACATGGCTATCAAAGACATATTTTGTTCATCTGGGTCAATGTATTCAATCACGGATTCTTTGAGCAATGCCGAAATAAGTAAATCATTCCAACACAAGTCATTTTGCTCCAACTTTGATACGATCTCCTTGGTAATCAAGAGTTGATTGTTTCGAACCCGCAATACGGGTCTAGATAAACGTCCGCCGTCAGAACAAATCCTTATTGTGGCATTTTTATAATCAAATATGATGGATGTGTAAATATTGATGATTCCCTTATACTTCTTATCTTTCATTGAATTGAATAACTCCATTGGACTCAATGTGACTCCTTGCCATGAACCGTTTATGAATACTTTCACATTATTATATAACTGTTCGTTTGTCGCATCTTTTAAAGGAATCAAATATTCATCAATATACTCATATAATGCACTGCTATTAGAGGGAATTGTAATGTGTGTCATATAACTTATTGCCTTCACCACTCCAACCGATTGACCTTCCGGAGTCTCCGCTGGACATAAGAAACCCCATGTCGTATTGTGTAATTTACGTGGAGCCACCAATTCGCCACTCTTTTCCAACGGAGTATTGATTCGCCGTAAATGACTCAAACTCGCCATGTATGTAAGTCGATTCAATACTTGTGCCACTCCTACTTTCGTCGTGTTTGCCAGTTTTATACTAAAGTCACCGGTTGCCAGTGCTCTCGTAATACCATTTTCAATCGTCGTGGATTTGATGATCTTGTATATATTGGTCATATTGATGATATTTTCGTAGTCTTCGGTTGATCGCCATGATCCGTTGTTTATTTCGCGTATCACTTGCTTTTGCATCTCTTTCACCATTTTATTGAAATAATTTCGAAACAGATTATTCAATAGTGTACCAGTCAATTCAATACGCTTATTCAAGTAAGAATCGCGGTCGTCTAAACTACGTATTTTCAATGCAGTCTTGATAAGTTCACGTGTCATGTAACCCAAGAAATATAGTTTTTGTTCATATTTACGACAATGAGGAAATATGTCATTGTTCAGTATGTCCAATGCAAATTCGCGTTTCTTTATCATTCCCGTTTCTTTATCCATATTAATTGGAGTATATGAAACGTTGGAAGTAATATACTTCAGTGCATCTTCTTGTGTCATATTTTTATTTGCATCAATAATAGATCCTTGTAAATACTCTAATATTGCCGAAGAATCCTTGTTTTCAATATTGAGAACAATATATTCACAAATGCGCTTGTCACTCACAATACCCATTGCTCTATAAAGTGTGAATAATTCAATTGGCACCTTGAGTCTAGGAACATTCACATATATACTGTTACCAAAACCAACATTTTTATTAGATATCAAAACTTCGATCTGCTTGGGTGAAATCTGTTTATTATCTGGGACGGATTTTATTTCTGCATAATAAAGCCATTTTGTAGTGTTTTTTCCGTCGAAACAATATACGCGATTTTCCGCCGCACGCTCTTGTCCCAATACCGTCTTTTCCGAACCTTTGATGATGAAATATCCTCCGGAATCCATTGGACATTCGCCAGTGTAAATGGTCGGTATATGTCTATTCTGCGTCAATGTGCATATAGACGACTTCAACATAATCGGCATCTTACCAATGTTTATTTTTTGAATTTTTTTATTTATGATTTTTGGATTGTCCATTTTTTCTGTATTACGAATTGTATATTGAATATCTAAATCCACAGTCATAGTCGACGCATACGTAAAATTACGAAGTTTGGCCTCCGATGGCAACATCATCTTTGTGGCACCATTGTTTTCATATATTTGTGCGGGGTTCAACTTCAAATTTTCGAAATTGATGCTTATTTCCAGCAAATATGCATCATGTTCGGGTATGTAATCGTTTTCAGATCGAATTACCACCGGATTGAACATCTGTATGGTCTTCTGCATCTGATAATTTACGAAATGGTTATATGATTCAGTCTGATGTCGCACTAAACGCTCCAAATGCTGTCCACTGAAATACGACTCTAAAATCGCATGTGGTTCTTCAACATACTCCATTTCTCCATTTTTGTTTTCGTTCATTTTACTTGGTGTTTTATTCATTCTCCTAGATATTTTTAAATACATTGTTTACGAATTAATTAATTCAATTTTTTTAAAAAGTTATTAGAAGCAATGTGTCATGGTCTCTAAATGAACGATTATTTACTAAAATTAGACAATTTTGATAGAAATGGTGTGAAAAAACAAAATAATTATGAAAGGTGGCAAAACAAACATGTGATTGAACCAATTTCATTCGAAAATAAAGTGGAGTTTATAGAACATGTCGTGATTCAAACCGACATTAAAAGTATTGATGATTTATTAAAAATCATTGAAGAGCACCCTTATGAAAGTAATAAGACATATAATATCAATTTGAAATCATTACATCTAATACATAATGAATTATGTAAAATTAACAATATGATCGGTATGAAGAGCATCAAAACGTCCATATTAGACCAACTTCTCTATTTTTTACAAAATCTCCATTTAATCGGGGAAGACAAAAATGGATCCAGCGACTTCAAACACACTGTTATATATGGCCCCCCTGGAACAGGAAAGACACACATGGCCGAATTGATGGGACAAATGTACTCGAAAATCGGTATTTTAAAACGTAAAACATTCCGGAAAGTCACGCGTTCCGACCTGGTCGCTGGATATTTGGGACAGACCGCGATAAAGACCAATGACGTAGTAAACAGTTGTCTAGGTGGTTGTTTGTTTATTGATGAAGCCTATTCTCTTGGGTCTGACGATCTGGACTCGTTTTCCAAAGAGTGTATGGATACTTTATGTGAGTGCTTGAGTCGTCACAAAAATGATTTGATGGTTATAATTGCTGGTTACGAAGATGAATTGGAAAAACATTTTTTTAACAGCAATAAAGGATTGAGATCGCGTTTCATATGGAAGTTTACTATTGAACCCTACAGCGCATTCGATCTGTGCAGCATCATGAAAAAAATGATTGGCGATATAGGATGGACTATGGAAGAAAACACACTTGAATCACAGTGGTTTGAATCTAAAATGGATCAATTCTCACATTATGGTCGGGACGTTGAATTTTTATTGTCGTATGTGAAAATTTGTCATTCGAGGAGGGTATTTGGCGAGGATGTATCCTTTAAAAAACGCTTATCTTTGCATGACGTTAATAATGGGTTTGCTATGTTTGTAGACCATAAAAAACAAAAGAAGGTGGAGTCTATACCGAATTTCTATATTTGAATTGTATCGGTGTATGTACCAAATATAATTCGTTGTATATTGAAAATACATTAGATGGTTATTCTATATAATGGAAGATTCGAAACGTGTAATAAAAGTGAATCCGGATTTATTCAAAATACCAGATAATACCAGAAGAAGATCTCCCAAACCACCGAAAAACAAGGAAATCAAAGTGAAGTCTAACCATGAAAAAAATAAAAGTATTAAGAAGAAATTGCTGAGTTTTATACGAAATAAACAACAGAATTTATTAAATGAAAGGAAGAAACCGGAAATGTATGAGAATACATCGTCACAAAAATTTCACGATGAATTCCAGGAATCTTTGGATTATTTGAGCCAATTGGTGGAAGACGATGAAAAGAAGCCATCTGTTCCCCATGCGTCTATTTCACATGCGTCCGTTCCACATGGGCCTATTTCACATGCGTCCGTTCCACATGGGCCTATTTCACATGCGTCCGTTCCACGCAACTCCACTATAAAAAATTATCATTCATATGAAAATGTTAATATTGATTTTCCGGAAAATTTGCAACCTATCCAAATTATGCAATCACCCAAATACGGTTGTTTGAAAAATGGGAACTTACCTACATTTAGAAACTGGAGAAATCAAACTCAGAAGGTTTATCCATCCATTCAAAATCCAATAATTCAGTCATATGCGTCCGTTCCACATGCGTCCGTTCCACATGCGTCCGTTCCACATGCGTCCGTTCCACATGCACCTATTTCACAAGCACAGATTTCCACCATGAAACAAACAGAACATTTGATAGATACAATAAAGACTGAAAAACAGTATAAGAAACCGAAATATTTGAAAAAAATAAAGCGTCGTCGTTTCACAATTGGGAGATCCAAAACCCATCCCAAAATAGCGGTTTTGGTATCCAATAAAACCATGCGTAAACAAGTCGATACTAAGAAAGCACTGCTACAACAAACCCCCATACAAGAAGTCAAAAAATTCTTGATTAAAAATGGATTCATTAAAGTAGGTTCTGTTGCACCTAATAGCATGCTACGTAAAATGTACGAAAGTGTCTCTATGATATGTGGCAATGTAACAAACCATAATTCCCGTAATTTATTATACAATTATTTTCATTATAATGAATAAAAATATCCACACTGAATATATATATGAATTTTGAAATAGGTAATGTGTCTTTATTGGCAATTTTCTTTTTGTATTTAGTATTGATGTCTAGCAATCTAAATGGTCTTCTTGCATGTAATCTTCAAAAGGGACTGAAACAAAGTGTAATTCTACAACACGTTTTGGTGTTTCTATCCATCTTATTTTTTACATTCATTTTGAAATGGTTTGTTGTGGAATCTATCAATGTTAGTCATATTGAGAAAATGGATGATGCCGAAAACGTCGAAAATGAATGGGATTACATGAAAGAATCTGTTTCATATACAACATTGATATACGTCCTTTTTATTTTGACCACAAAGCAAACTGTGTTTCATATGAAGATTTTTCTTGTTATGCTGTTTGTTTTATTGGTTCTATTCTTGCGCTATCTCATGTTGATTGATAAAAATAAATTGTCGAGGAATGAAATAAATACCTTTTTTGTCAGCAAACAAGAGTTAGATGAGAAAACTGGTAAAAATGCGACCTCTCTCTTTATTCTACATAATACAATAAGTATCGGTTATATTGCAATGGTGGGAAATATATTGACAGGTGTGTATAAATACTATTTGAAACAACGTTCTGAGCAAAAGCAATGGAGTTGGTTGAAATTCGTTTTTGGTACCAATGTATGTGATAGCATATAAAAGGCGTGAATTATTATATTTTAGATATGTAAAATATAATTTCTATACATTTTTACAAGGTACACACTCGGCAATCCTGTGGATGACCTTAGGATAAAACTTTTCCCTATTCATACCCGCAATGGACTGTTGTTGCATGACCAAACATAGATTTGAGAAGTCCGAGTCCATGTCCGCATAGTCGGGATTGTTCTGTTTCCATTTCATAAGAGAAGATACACTCTTCCTGCTTACCTCCTGGATGGCACTATTGAGTTTTTGCTGAATCAGACATTTGTCTTTTTGCCAGGAATCCTGATCTTTGATGTACATGGTCTCACGCTTCGCATCGGTACAATGTATGGGCCGTTCATGTAGGGTCAACTGTTTCAAATTGTCGGTTATAATCTTGGATATCCCTCCGACGAATCCGAGTTGGGCGTTGTTTTGTAGGTCTTCGTGAGATACCTGGATATTGTTTATAAAATCGCTAAAATTAATAGCATCTTTACAGTGTTCATTGAGAAAGACACTTATATTGAAATTGTTTGTATTATTATTGCTATTTATTTGGACGTCTTGCTTGGACTGTGATAGAGATACTATTTGGTTCTGGAGTTCTTTATTTTGTTGTATCAATTCCAGGACCATAGTACTATCTATTTTATCTATCATTGTGGATTTTCCATTTTTACCAGTACATTTCTTTTTGTGATACCATAAACTGTTTCGTGCTTTATATTCCTTCCCACATTCACATATATAAGGTTTGGCATTTTTTGGCATTTTTTCGTTCAAAATCGTTCTATTCTGGTGTTTTGCTGTCATAATATGAATATCATAGTTACTCTGTTTATAGCATTTAAAGTCACATGTTTTACAATAAAACAAATCGGCATTTTTCGGCATTTTTTCGTTCTAAATGTTCTATATTCATAGAACACAAAATATCCCGGTTTTCCAACCGAACGTAAAATATCAAAAAATTATGCAGTCAAAAAAATCTGTAAAAAACGGTTTTGTGACCATTATGGTGGTAGGCCATTTTTGAGGGGTATTTGACCTCTAGAATTTTTTTTTGGACATTTATTTTTGTCCTTTTTTTAAAATCTCAGAAAAGAATACCACAAATA
>Ga0257110_1001062_pt1 | contig 12919 bp, 22 predicted proteins | sample LP_taG_7_FD_190184 | JGI IMG/M metagenome (GOLD analysis project Ga0257110, IMG submission 190184) | Marine microbial communities from Northeast Subartic Pacific Ocean, Canada - LP_J_2015_P26_10m | ecosystem: Environmental > Aquatic > Marine > Oceanic | place: Canada: Northeast Subartic Pacific...
CAAACACGTTATTATTAGAGCGGAAGTTCTTAATCCGCCCAACGAAGAAGGACAGGCAAGTAACCAAGTAAGAGATCTCATTGAACAAATAGGTATGAAGATACTTATGGGACCTTATGCAAAGTATTGCCCTATGGTTGGTAACAGAGGTTTGACAGTAGCGGCCATTATAGAAACAAGTCATGTAGTGATGCACGTATGGGACGAGAACTCCCCTGCATTGATACAGCTTGACGTCTACACCTGTGGACCATTTGATAAGAACATTGTGTTTAAGTGGTTACAACAGTACAACCCAACAGATGTTAAATTTAAATACCTAGATCGAGAGCACGGCCTTAAGACTTTAAGTAGCAGTCGCAATAAATACATAGTATGAAGAAACACTTTGACAAGTTCTGTGAGTGGCAAATCAGCCACTGTGAACGTATGCGAAAGTTACTAAACTTATCTCATTGCCAACATCTATGGATAAGTTTTGCAAAAGGTATACTAGTGGGCATACTGCTATGTATGTTAACTAGTTGTTCAGCTAATCCTAAAGTAGCAAACAAAGAAGCACCAACAATACAAAACTTAGATGCAATAGGTAAAGTACTAGGTTGTGTGTTTGCTCCTGCCTCAGAAGAATGTCAACAGTTAAAAAAAGAACAAGACGTTGACCCAGATGACTATTGCACTGACGATGGTTGCCCAGAGTTTAAAGAGCTTTCCAAATAAGTTAACATTGTGTTAATCCGAGGTATAGACTCTAAACAAGAACAATTCTTAATAAAGTAATAAATACTATTGTAAGCGAAAGCAAGTTGAGGGCATTCATTACAGTTAACACCTAACTCAGGAGAGGGCGATAGTAGATCCATTCACCGCTATAGCCGCCGCGACTACGGCATTCAACACAGTAAAGAAATTTGTCCAAGCCGGCCAAGACTTTGAAAACACAGTCGGGCAGATGGGCAAGTGGTACTCCGCAATTTCCGACTTCCGAAAAGGACAGTCAATGCAGAAGAATCCTCCGTTGTTTAAAAAACTTTTCAACGCAGGTTCAGTAGAAGAAGAATCATTACAATTACTATTACACGAAAAGAAGATCATGGAACAGGAAAAAGATCTACAGGCCATGCTTAACTTTCGTTATGGATATGGTACATGGGACGAACTTAAAGAAATGCGTCGTAAGATCAAAGCTCAACGAGACGCAACAGTTTACAAACAAGCACAGAGACAAGCAGACTTTGTAGAAGCAATTCAAATTGGTTTAGTCGTTATGGTACTTGTAGGATTTGTAGGAGGCCTGTTTTGGTACGCACTAGACATGAAGGGTATTATATAATTGTATTTGGAATCATTATGGTTGTTACTCTATTGGCTTCGAATGAAGTATGGGCCAAGGGAAAGATATACGGAGCCACAAAGCCGTACTCAGTTGAACAACAAATAAGACGTGGCGAAAGAGAAGAAGTCAAACTAACAACTGCACGTAGAGTATGGATGGGACACCGAAGTGGTAACCTAGTTTGTATATATGTAGGTGCAGGCAACAGCAACGAAACAATAGTTACAGGTAAAGATGATAAGTGTATGGGCTCAATGCAGATTCCATATAGGCCTGATCCTAAGTTCGATTGGCGTAAACACTTAGAGAAAATGGAATAAATACATACAGTTAACGTTTCACTGGCTAGGAGAATATAATGGCGTATAGTGATAAGGTGTTAGACCATTACGAAAATCCTCGTAATGTTGGTTCGATGGATAAAGACGATCAAGGTGTAGGCACAGGGATGGTAGGAGCGCCAGCTTGTGGAGACGTAATGAAGCTCCAAATCAAAATCAAAGACGACATAGTTGAAGACGCTTGTTTTAAAACATACGGGTGTGGAAGTGCTATTGCTAGTAGTTCTCTTGTAACTGAATGGATCAAAGGTAAAACTTTAGGCGAAGCAGGACAAATTAAGAACACAGATATTGCTGATGAACTTGCTCTTCCGCCTGTAAAGATACATTGTTCAGTATTGGCCGAAGATGCAATTAAGGCCGCTATTGACGACTATAAGTCTAAGCAGTCTATATAGAATTTGTTCGAGACGTTGTTCGAACAGTATCTTATTCGTTTGGCTCTAGGGGAAGGATTCGAACCTCCAAGCTACAAGTAGCATACAATGAACAGTTGTACGTGTTTACCAATTTCACCACCCTAGAATAAACTTTAGTCCTTCCAGTGTTTGTCTAAAGCCGATATCATACGAGTCATACCTATACCGCCTCCAACTCTCGGAAAGAAGTCAAACTCCAAAAACTTTTCTAGTTCTGCTTCTACTCTATCCTTACCAAACAGTTTAAACAGTAGCTCACTGTATTCACCATTTGTAATCGTATGGAATGTATCACGCATCATGTCAACGTCACAGCTACGTTCTGCTGATCCTATTGTTTCCATGCCACCTAGTATAACATCTATCTTCTTACTTGTTGCTCCACCTTCGTGTCTGCTCATGTTCCAGAAAGGACTTGTAAACTCTGGAAAGTCTGTTATCATAGTTGTACCATACTGCTCATACATTTTTGTTTCATGGTCAGCAGTAAGCTCTCCTTCTACTTCATATTCCTTTTGCCATTCAGCATAAGTCTTTTCAGTAGGCATCTTAAATCCTAAGTGTTGGCATAGTTCATATTCCATCTTCTTTAGATCGTCTATGTCCCCTGGCATTTCAAATTCAAACATTGGAAATATAATATCATGTCGTCCTGGTATTGCATTAGGTTCCTGTCTATAGGAAGTGCTTATACAAAAAAAGCCCTTTGCATCGGGCTTGGAAAGTAATTCATGTTCTAACCACATTTGTCCTGTCTGTGGTAAAGGCCATACTTGGCCTGCATAGTTATATGTTGCTACGTTGAACGGATCTTCACACGCCGCTAGTATTGATAATCTATTCTGGGTATGGACTTCTTCAAATCCTTTATCCAAAAAAAATGACCTAAGAAGGCCAGTGGAGTGAGTGAACTTGGTAGGGTTGATTAGTTGTGTCATTTCTTTTTCCTTTTCTTGTGAAATACAAACTCATCAGACTTCACGTTGTATCTGTATACAAGTTTGTTCCAATGGTCTATAGTGTTGATATGATCGGACCACAATTTTTTATATTGTGTGTCCCAACGAATGTTGTCGACTTTAACTTTATATGTGGAGGACGAAGGTTGCTTTAAGGCCTGTTCCATTAAAATTACCAGCTCTACGTCTGGCATGGAAGACCCGTTTATTGTGAACTTTTTAGCATCGTGTCTCTGCATACTAAAAGTATATTTATCCTTTGGATCGTGTTTGGTGCTTTTAGTGATTGCGTTTACCATCAAACACACAGATAAAATACAAGCCATAGTCGCCTATGTTGTGTACTCTATGAAAGTGTCCATCTGGTATTAGTACAATAGATCCTTCAGTTACATCTCTATGGGTAATCTTGCCATTAGGATCAATCATCTCCATGTCGCCTTTACCCTTTATAAAGAAGTAAACTTCTTCTTGACCTTTGTGTGCATGACCTGTTGTACTCTTTTTAGCTTCAAGCCATGTACTACTTACTATTAAATTTTTTAGTGTGGTATTGTCTTTGACAATATATCTATCGTCTTGTTTTGCAATTACTCCGCCTATGTCTTCGAATGTTAGCTCAGCCAATGCCTTTTCCTCTTTGGTTCGTTTCCGTATAGCTCGTTACTAGTTTTAACTAGCTTTGGTCCAATGTGTTTAGTTGCTGTTAAACGTTCATGACCCTTTAGTATTTTATAATGAAAGCCTTGTGTAAGATCTAATGTGTTGCCTGTTACTATGCTGTTCAAACATTTGTCAGCTAGTATTTCGTGATTACTTTTTATCATATGATTATAACGTGTGTCAATACCATCGTTGTACCATTCTTCATCATCTTTAGGAGATACAAACTCTGGGTTACTAACTGAACCAGTCATGTCTCCGTATACTTTAATCAAATCTGTATAGTCAAAGTCTACACTAAAGCCTGGTATTACTAGTAGAGTAAATCCTATTCTACGTTGCAATTCTTTAAGCCAACTTACTTGTTGTTGTAATCTAAATGAGTCTAGTTCGTCGTGTTGTAAGTAATTAACATAACCTCTTACTGCATCAACATGACCTTTCTCGTGTTCTTTAGCAAAGTTATCCCAGTTCGCTATTTTAAAATTAGAAAGCTCAGGCTTGTCTTTAAAGAACCAAAACCTATATGGACTTGTTAATACAACTAGAACAACATCATCTTTCTGTAGTTTCTCTTCTTGTTCTTTAATCTTAGTTAGAATCCAATCGTTACTACAACCGATGATACTGTTGTTCATCATAGCATCAACTCGTAACTTACTTGCTAACTGTCTTGTCCAAGTCCAATCAGCTTCGTAGTCTACTGTAAATGAATCTCCGAATATATAAAGTTTTCTCAAACCTTAGTCCTCCTCGTCGTTACCTAAGTTTGCTATAAATGATCTTAATTTAGTTGAGTCAGTTTCAGCTCTAATAGGCTTTACTATTTCCCCTTGTGAAGGTTCCTTAGGTGTGTCGGGCTCTTTGTCTTGTGTAACATTACTTGTTCTCTTTAGTCCTGCCATAACACTTGATGTTGAACTATTTTGTCCATAGCCTACATCTTCATCTTCAGGACAGTCAGTAATACGTAAGCAGTCTATGTTAAACTCTAAATCAATCTTAGCACCAACACCACTACTACTTCTAGTCTTCATTAGCTGTATCTGATACCTACCACGTTCACGCATAGCTCTACTTGTAAAGATACCAATAACATTATCTGCCGTTTGTATCTTACTAAGACCGCCACTGATGTGCGAGTGATCAAATTCTATTTCTTCTACACTAGCTCTGTTCAACTGCGATGCAGTAACAAAGATACATTGTAGTTCCATTGCCAAGTTACGTAACTCTTCTGATACGTACTTGTCTTTAACAAACAAGTTCTCTGCACTAATTTTCTTACTCATTGGCATAAGCAAGTCTAAGTAGTCAATTAGTAATACATCAATCTTTCTATTATTCTTTACTTCATATTCTTTAACAAAACTTCTAATATCATTTGCAGTCTTACCACTTGGCATATATTTGATCTGCATCGCTCCTGCTTTCTTGCCTACCATCTTAACTTTCATTTCAACAGTATCAAGATCTCTAAATATTTCTCTACTTGGTATGTCAGTCATCATACTATCAACACGCATAGCAACCAAGTTCTCACTTAACTCTAATGTTAAGTATACAACGTTCAATCCGTTCAATGCCCAGTTACAACCTAAGTTTGCTAAGAACAAACTCTTACCTGCACCTGATCCACCTGCAAATATATTAAGCTCACCTTTGTTAAAGCCACCAAATAGTTTCTTATCTAAACTAGCCCAACCTGTGCTTACTTGTCCGTTGTTATCTTTTAATCCCATAAGTCTACCTTTAGGATCTGCAAAGTAATCAATACCTAAGTCTTTTTGTAAACCTATTTGTACTGCGTCTTTAATCTTTTGTTCAACTGGACCATACTCACCTTTTTCAAGTAAGTCTGCACTTTCTAATATTGCACGTTCTAAACTTTTGTGTCTACTAAATGTTTCAAAGTCTGATAACAACCAATCATAATGTTTTTCATTAAGTCCACTTGGCATCTCTAGTTTAGTACCAGGACAAGCACTATTAACAATCTTCTCTGTAGGAAGTGTGTTATGTTCTTCAACAAACTGTTTCATAAAAGTTGCCGCAGGCTCTAGCTTACGATCAAAGTTCTGTGGATCAAAGATACCTTGGCAACGCACAAACGTTTCTGCGTCACTCAACATAATTTCCAAATAAGTTTTTTGGATTTCTAATCCATAGTCAGTGTTTTGATTCATACTTTATTATACCATATTTTATCATTAAAGTCAATGTGTTTGTTGTTCAAAGCCAATACAGCCCCAATACAACTACCTGGATCGCCAGGGTTCTTAGGAACGTATACATTAGCCCAGTTCTTTCTAATACCGTCTACAGCCACCTTATTTAAAGCACAACCGCCCATTAAGATTAAGTTACGGCTGTGGAAGTTTTCTAGTATCCATTTGCTATTTGATTTGATCATAAGTTCAAAAACAAATTGAGTTGCATTTGCTAATCTTCTTAAGTCGCTTTCAGTAGTTAACTCCGGCTTGTACCATTGTGCTCCTTTGTGTAAGTTGTGTTTAAACTTAACACCTGGAATTGATCCGTCTAATGGATCTGCAATAAATGTACTAATCATATCGTTAACAAGTTCTAAGTTTTCTGATGTAGCAATATCTCTACCTAGTCCTTCTACTGCATATTCATCTCTGTTAGGAACTAGCCCAATACGTTTTGTCATTGCACTATAAAATAATCCTATACTGTGTGGATAGCTCTGTGAGTATCTTTTAACCAAGGTATCGTTATAGCCTTCCCAAATAGTAAACGTTTCATATTCTCCAATTGAATCTATACACATTACCATTGCATTACTCATACCGCTTGTATAAAAACCATATGCGGCGTGTGACTTATGATGTTTAGCATAATGAATAGGAGCATCTAATTGCCACTTGTCTAAATACTTTTTAATATTATTTTCACTAAACGTCCAACCTTGTCCTGCTTGTAATTGTCTTACACTTTTTAAGAAAGGCTTTTCATACCAAGCAATCTTATCAGGTCTAGGTAGTCCTTCTGTAACGGTAATGTGTTGTAACATCTCCCAATTTAAATGCGGGTCGTTATCTATGCCACTGAAGTCTTTAGATAGTCCTGCCCAAAGACATTTACTATCTCCAAACGATCCTTCTTCAAAGACTGCCACACTTGCATCGTGACTGTTACCAACTATACCCCAAGTAATCATTACTTACGTTTCTCCTCGATAATATCTGCAAGGCCATAAGCAATAGCTTCTTCGGCAGTCATAAACTTATCACGATCCATATCACGTTCAAAGTCTTCGTATGTCTTACCGGCTGTGTTGTGTTTAACATATAACTTTGTTAATAGTTCTTTAAGATACTGTATCTCTTTAAAACGTATTTCAATATCACTTGCCATACCTTGAGCACCACCACTTGGTTGATGAATCATTGTACGTGCATTTGGTAGCAGTATACGTTTGCCTGGTGCACCTGCTTGAGCAAGGAATGATCCCATTGAACAGGCTTGTCCCATTACTATAGTTCTTATATCACACTTAACATATTGCATTGTATCATAAATGCTCATGCCACTTGTAATGACACCACCTGGACTATTAATGTAAAGATTAATATCCTTACCTGGTGCTTCGCTTTCTAAGAAAAGCATTTGTGCAACAACAACGTTGGCACTATGATCGTCTACTTGACCATTTAACATTACAATTCTATCTTTTAACAAGCGACTGTATATGTCGTATGCTCTTTCTCCTTTGTTGGTAGATTCTACTACCATTGGTATTAAACCTGACATCTATTGTTTCTCCTTAATTTTCTTGTACATTTTATGCAACGCAAAAAACCAAACACCATTAATGGCTGGTTCAATCAATGCTACTGTTCCGGCTTCAAATAAACTTGCACCTGTGAACGTAGTTACTACTATCATTGCTATACATATATGTCCTAATGTATAAACTAATGCAAGTGCTAAACTACTTTCTACAAATACTGTTTGTATTCCTTTAGTAAACTCAGTCATACTATTCTCCTTTCCCAATTTCCATTACATTAAAACTCATACTAGTTCTAACCACGTTACTTCTAAATGGATAAACTGTATGATTGAGACCTGCATGGAAGATTAAAAAGTCTCCTGTTTGGGGTACTATTTTATGAGTACCATTAACACCTAGTACATCTGTACCGTATGAAAATTCTATTTGTCCAGCACATTCTATATGACTATTCTCCGAATACTTTTCGGTTGCTATTACTTCTGGAACATCAATATAAACTACTGTGCTTAATAGTCCGTCATGACTGTGTAAAGGATTAAACTCGTGTGCGGCTTGATAATTAATCCAAGGACCTGTTCCTAAATCAAAATGTAAGTTATCGTAAAACTCTTTAGGAATTTCTGGTGCTCGTTGTATCAAATGCTGTTGTGTACGTTCATCTTCAAACTGCATAAATCTTGATAAGTGTGGTTGTACAGTTTCCATAAACTTTGCTTGGTCATCTATTACGATACCTAGTTGTTCTTTTATATTACCTGCTAGTCCTTTACCAACATTGTTTCTTGCTTCTGCTGTTGCAAGAGCTACGTCCTGTAAGTATTCTATTTCTTTGCTAGTTAACTTACCTTGGTATATAGTTGGACCAAATGGTCTTATAAATTTATGTGACATGGTAATTTAATATCCCTGTTAAAAATATAAATGACGCTATAGAATTAATAAAAATTAAAGCTCGGTCATGCCATAAGTATCCTACCATTCCCCAACCTATTACTCCTACGAAATGAAAGTACAAGTTATATGGAGCCATGTTAGCACTAGTTAATGCCATACCAATAAGGATAACAAAACTTGCATTCCATTTAATATACCAAGACAGATCATACTTAGGTGTAATTTTTTTGAATACTCTTGTACTGTCTAGTGCCTTAATCTTATCGTCCAATTTTTCTCTCATGCTTTTAATGTTTCGTTGGTCCTTTTATTTCTTGCACTTCATCTCTTGATAAAAAGATAGCCTCCATGATGTCATCATAGTCTTCCTTGGCTAGTGCTGATTTATAGATCTTAATTGCTTGAGCACACATTACTCCTGCAACTTCAAGTGGATCGTATTCTCCAGATTCAATTAGCTTGTTAGCTTCTGTTTCTAGTATACGATAACATTCTTCTGTCTTATCTTTTTCTACTACCATAATATTCCTATTTGTATATAAACGGATCCTTCTTTTGTAGTTCCTTAATTCTTTTCTTAAACTTCCTGCGTTCCTTCCAATCCTCGAAGAAGCCGCGGATTTTATTCCATAAGTTTTTTAACCAAACCATTTTCTGCTCCTTAGTTTAATTTTTAGTTCTGAGTCTTCGCTACTTGATACAAGTGTGTGAAGTGTATACATACGACCATATTTGATTACAGCGTCATTAACATCTTTAACATCTGCGTCCCACTCGGGCATACTTACTGACCAACCTAGTTCTATTGCTTGTTCCATTAATTTCATTCCGTTATTATCACGATCCGGAAGTAGTATTACTTTCTTATTTAACGCATTGATGGCCAGGGCCTGTTGATCTTTGACTTCACTTCCTAGTAGTGCAATACCATCAACACCTATAGCATCAAACGGTCCTTCTGTAACAATACAAAATAACCTTTTATAGTTCTGTGCATCTAAATTGAATACGTAACCAGGCTGTTGTTCACTCATATATTTTGGACTTCCGTCTCCTATCTTACGTGCAGTCCAGCCTACTATTCTTCTTTGATTGTTATCATATTCTCTATGATAAAACGGAACAATCAATCTGTCTTTATAACCTAGCTTGGGTGTCCAATGAAAGTCATAGTCGTCAACAAACAGTTGTCTTGACTTCATGTATTCTAGTATGTTGTCTGGAGTATTCTCATCAATTGGTTGTGCTCCATCTGGTAATGGCTTATCGAGAAACTTTGGCAATTCTACTATAGTGTCATTAAAGCCTTGTGCTTCATTTAACTGTAGAACTGCCAAAGCCAACTTTGTGATTGTATCATCAGTTGCGCCTAGCCATTGTAACAGTTGTTTCATCTTACCAGAAAGTTTTCTACCTTCTGTGTAGCTCGCCTTGAAGCCACAGTTAAAACAATGATAGCTTACACCATGCTGAGTTTGATTTCGAATTAATCCTCCACGTTGTCTTGAGTCTTGAGTAGTCCCATTGTGATGACAACACGGAGCATTAAAACTAGTCCAACCAGACGGCGTTGTTTTCCGTTTGCTCGGAAGATGTGAAACTACTGTATCATATACTAGACTACTCATACTATATATTATAGTATCTCTTGTCTAGAAAGTCAACTAGTTTCTTACTAAAACTTTATCGATTGTTCCGTTTTGTTTGGTATACTTAACACGTAGGTGATTATAAACGCCATTGAAGTTTATATACTTTGGACCACTTGGATTGGACAATGTTAGTGTTGCTACGTCGCCCCAATATGTTGAACCGCTTATTTGGTTATCCAATGTGCCTTGCATGATTACATCACCTGTAAATCCTGTTGTATAAACAGCCGCGGTATGTAATGCTTCGTTACCATTTCTTGCCGGGTCGGCAGTGATTGTTTCACTTGTATAAGTGTTTGTACCTACACCTGTTTCAGAGAAGGTCTTAATGTTGTAAGTGTCGCTTGGACCAGGAAACGCATCACCTTCAACTTTGATCACACCTTTAGCACCGTAGTGACTATTAGCATAGGTTAAAGTTTGTACGCCACTTGTCGCAACCAAGTAAACATTGTAGCTACAATATTGTTCTTTAACACTTAAAAGATCGTTATCAGCTACTGTTACTGTAAACTGACCTTTAAAATTAGGTGTTGATGTTTCTTTAATAGTTCCGTCACGTTCAACGATCATGGTATTGTTTTCGTCAAACATAACAAACTTAGGCGTGTAAGTGTTTAATATACTTACAGGCTTCTGGTCTGGATTCTTAATCTCAAAGGTCAAGACATTGTCTATCCCTCTGTAGACTGTCATGTTTCTCTGGTACACTGGTCTATACTCCGTTATGTTGTTAGTCAGATCTGCTATGAGTACTGACTTATTGGTTGCTAAATATCGATATGTTAACTGCATAACAATATTTATCGGAAATAATATAAAAGAATGTTACTAAAAGAAATAGAAACTAATTTCCCCTTTTTAAACATCGTACAGTACGGTGGTAACGAATACGTGGGAATAATAAACAATCAAGACAACTATGTCACGAGTATGTACGTTTATACGCAATTACGTACAGAAGAAGAGAAGAAACACTTCCTTGCTATGGGAGAAGTATGGTGGTTTGAAAGTAATAGAACATTACCTATCAGCATATTCCTTCCTCAAGAGTTTGATGCCTTTAGACATTGTTTAATTACAATGAACAGTAAAGATGTCAAAGTTAGTGTAGGCCCTATAGTAAACATAGGTAACCTAGCTATTAAAAGAGTTAAACGCAAAAGTGTTCAGCTAATGAGAAAGCCAAAGGACAAATGAAACTTATAGTATGTGGATGTAGTTTCTCAGACTACATGGAAAACAACGATAGTGTGTATGGCGACTTACTCGCAGGATTCTTAGGTGCAAGGTATGTACACCACGGAGCAGGGTCAGGATCCAATTGGCGTATATGGCGTGAAGTTGGTAACATGATTCACAACAATGAGATTGCTCCAAACGATATTCTTATAGTACAATATTCTAATAATGAAAGACAAGAGTTTTGGTCAGCTAATGGACCAGACCAAGATAGAATAATAAATGGTGTCAAAAGAATGAACCTGCGTGAACAAGGACCAGAGTATGGTAGTATCATTAGATGGAAGTTTGATTCACACACTTGGTTAGCAAAGCCTTATACTAATGAAGGAGAGTTTGCTAAGATGTATCAAGAAGGATTTGTATCAGAAGGTTTCAGCCAATTACAATTTAATGCACATAACTTAATGTTTCAATCGTTGTTAAAAGAAAAGAAAGTTAAGACTATCTTCTTACGTTCACGTATCAATGAAGGATACGAGCTAGATGAGTATCACGAAAAGAATGCTTACAGAGAAACTGATACAGATCAAAAAGATGTTGAACTAAGATACACTCCTGAGGATCCATCACATCTTAATAACAAAGGACATCTTAACCTTGCTAAAAAATTATTAAGACATATTAAGGAACTTGAATGGAAATAATAAAAGGTTTCTTTAAAAGATTATTTTCAAAAGAAAATTTAAAACAGGCTTGGGAAGAGTCTAAGAAACATGGGAACATCTCAATGGGTGACAAGTATATAATATATGCTATCTTATCTATTTTTATTATATTCGTTTTATTATAAATTATGATTGATTACAATAACACTAACGGAGTAGAAGTGCTTTGGCACTTACTAACTACAGAACCTTTCTTATGGGTCTTGCTCGGCTTTGGTATTGCAATGACTATTTTTAGTGTCTGGTTTGACAAATACAACGATACAAGTACTGACGTTGTTTGCAACGACACACATCATCTAGATCGTTAAAATTATTTGTAATACCTTGGACTTAACTTAGGTCTATAATGTTGTGCCTTAAACATACTGTTGTGTATGAATTGTGTAACCTTGTTGTGCATACTTCTATGATCTCCTGATAGTACTTCCATCTCATAGTCTTCTCTTTTGAAAGGTATAACTTGACATATAGGCATACCGTAATCAAATGTAATTTCTTCTCCCATAGGAGCAGTAAAGAAACTATTGATATGTGCTTCGTGGTACTTATCCGTGTCTATAATACCGTTCATTATTTCTAAGTTGTTGTGCTTGTTGTAGTAAGGTGCAACAAACATACAGCTATACCCTGGAGGTGTTTTAACAAACCAAGGATTCATAAACTTAAAACTACCACGGAACGTCTCAGGACCAAACGGATATGCATCCATCTGTTCCATAGGGTGTGTACTTGCACCAAACATACTTTGTTGTCCGCCCGGCATTCTCCATCTAATACCTTGTGGCATATCAGGTGTTTCAGGCACACGTACTACTTTGTAGTCACTCCATAAAGGAATAACATAACCTTGATTAAGTACGTCTAGTATACCAGGACAACTCTTTACAGTTTGTGGTCCACCTCTATCCTCAAGCTCTTGTGTTATAGGAACCTTTGGTGTCTTTTGTTTCTTAAACCAGTCAGGCCAAAACTTACTTGC
>Ga0257110_1001063_pt1 | contig 12912 bp, 17 predicted proteins | sample LP_taG_7_FD_190184 | JGI IMG/M metagenome (GOLD analysis project Ga0257110, IMG submission 190184) | Marine microbial communities from Northeast Subartic Pacific Ocean, Canada - LP_J_2015_P26_10m | ecosystem: Environmental > Aquatic > Marine > Oceanic | place: Canada: Northeast Subartic Pacific...
CTTCCCCGTCACGCAATTCGAAAAACTCTGGGGTGACCTCACCACTCTCTCCGGCATCGATTCAAAATTCATCATTGTTCCAAGATCCCGCGGTCAGCAACTCAAAGACCCGGCCCAACTGGACGCCTGGCTCCGAGATGGCTCTGCCGACCACATCGAGTCACTCTGCGAGTGGTAGAAGATTGATTTTATCTTTTCCTGCCTCTAATTAAAACCTGAGACCATGATGAGGAGGTTGCATTTATCGGTCATGCTCTCACCGTGAGCACCAGCCTGAGATTACGAGGTTGATCTCGTCCATTTACCATTAAGCACTAACTTTTAAATCTCCACTGCCTCCGCGAGCATCTGGCGATACTCAGCCTGCGGAACTTCGTATCCCCCGAAAGTCCTCAAATGATCTGTCATCCACTGCGTATCAAGCAAGATGGCTTGCTCTTCGCGAAGCCACTCCACAAGCTTAACCAAAGCAATCTTACTCGCGTCGGCCTTCCGACTAAACATGCTCTCGCCAAAAAATGCTCTTCCTAGCCGGACCCCATAAAGACCGCCTTGTAAACCCTCTTCATCCCAGCATTCGACCGAATGGGCAAATCCTTGTTCAAAGAGCTCGCAATAACTCTCCATGATTACCGGATCGATCCAAGTCTCTTCTCGATCACAGCATCCCTCCATCACCTCTTTGAATGAACTGTCAAATCGCACCTCAAAAGGTCGCTTTTTCATCGACCGCTTCAAACCATGAGAAATATGAAATCGGTCGTCGAGCGGAATGATCCCCCGCTCCTTCGGCTGAAACCAATAAATCTCACCATCTTCCGACATCGGGAAAACCCCTTCTATATAGGCACCCAAAAGGACTTCTGTCGGTATTTTCTCCACCGCAGTATTTTCGCGATACAAAGCCCTTATTTCAATCTACAATTCCACCCATGAAGATCGATCTCGCTAATTTACCCGACGAAGGCCAGCACTTTGAGGGCGAGCTTCCTCCCGAAATCTTTGACCTTCAAGAGAGTGATATTATTAGTGTTAGTACATTAAAATACTCTCTTTTTACTCAGCGCTTTGATACCGTGCTCCTTTTAACTGGTAGCTTGGAAGCCACATTCGAGCTTACCTGTATGCGCAGCCTTCATCCCTTCAAACAAACCATCGCAATGCCATCCACCGTCGTTAGTATTGAGCTTGGAAATGACGGAATCGTCGACCCCGCCCCCCAAATTCGGGAGGAAATCCTGCTTGAACTCCCCACCAATCCACGCTGTGAGGATGGTGACACCCCCGAAAATTGCAAAATAGATCCGAAGTATTTAGCAGTAGACAAACCGACCGATGATGGAGTAGAACCCGCCCCCGAGCCGGAAAAGCCCAACCCATGGGGTGCTCTGGACGAATTGGACTCTCAAGATTAACTTTCTTTCCCACCAGATTCATGGCCTCACCAAAACGTCGCACCTCCAAGCACAAACAGAAGCTCCGCCGTGGAGCCAACCGTTGGCGTAAGCCCCTCCTCAAGACCTGTCCTGAGTGCGGCACAAGCATTCCTGGACACATTGCCTGCCCAGCTTGCGGAACCTACCGCGAGCGCCAGGTGGTAGACGTCGATCAGGTTTAGATCACGTCATCAAAAATAGTTTCCAAAACTTTACTGAGCGCGGGGGCACCCTCCGCGCTTTTTTACCGCGATGAAGATTGCACTCGATGCCATGGGCGGGGATAACGCCCCAAATGTAAACCTCGAAGGGGCTCGCGATATCCTCGCTGAAAACTCCGAGATCGAATCCATTCTCCTTACCGGCCCAGCCGACAAGCTCAAAAAGGCCGCAGCTGAATGCGGCCTGACCGACACGCGGGCAATCTTCATTGATGCTTCTCAAGTTGTTGGCATGGAGGAATCCGGTGCCAAGGCACTTAGACGCAAGAAAAATTCATCCATCTCCATCGCAGCTGAACTAGTGAAAAAAGGTGAGGCTCAAGCCCTCGTTTCGGCGGGTAACACTGGGGCAGCCGTCGCGACTGCCACGGTAAAGCTCCGCCTTCTAAAAGGAGTGCAGCGAGCCGGTATTGCCTCGCCCATGCCCAATGAATTTGGCGTCTGTAATCTTCTGGATGCTGGAGCCAATCCCGAAGCCAAGCCAAGCCACCTTCTCGGCTATGCCATCATGGGTAGCGTTTACGCCCGCGAAGTTCTTAAGGTCGCCGATCCCCAGGTCGGTGTTATGTCCAACGGTGAGGAAGAAGAAAAAGGAACTGCCTTCACCCAAGAAACCATGATTCTCCTCAAGAATCTAGTCGAGCAAGGCAACGCCCCCTTCACTCTTTGTGGCAACGTTGAAGGTCACGACCTATTCCAAACAAAACTCGACGTCTGCCTCTGCGACGGCTTCACCGGCAATATAGTCCTTAAGAGCTGCGAAGCGACCGCTAAGGCCATGTCTAAATGGATGAAAGAAGAGTTCAAAAAGAACCCTGTCCGCATCACCGGAGCCCTCCTTGGCAAAGGCGCCTTTCAAGCCGTCAAGGATCGCACAAACTATGAATCTTACGGGGGAAGCCCTCTCCTTGGCGTTAACGGCGTGGTCATCATCGCCCATGGTGGTTCCTCTACTCTCGCCGTTAAAAATGCCCTCAAAATGGCCGCCCAAGCACTCAAACACGAGGTCAATTCCAAGATCGAAGAAGCCCTAGCAAAGGTGAGCCCTCCCGATTTGACTCCCAGCCAAGAATAAGTTCATACGCCCATCGCCTTTAGTGATTGGCCCCCTCTACAACTTTGCCATCATCCTCCCATGATGAATTTCGACACTCCGATCGCCCGAAATGGAACGGGCTCTCTCAAATGGGACCGCCGTAGCGATCTCGACCCCTTCTGGGTCGCTGACATGGATTTCACATCTCCACCCGAAGTTATCGACGCCATCCACAGACGCGTCGACCACGGGGTCTTCGGGTATGCCGTTCCACACTCTTCCCTCGTCGAAACCCTCCAAGGATATCTCCAAGAACGAATCGGCTACGCTTGCCCCGAAGAAGAAATCATTCACCTCGGCGGCCTTGTCCCTGCCCTCTCTCTCGCCGCCCGGGCTTTCGGAAAAACTGGAGAGAAGGTTCTTACCTGTACTCCCATCTATCCCCCCTTCCTTGGTATTCATCATGATGCTTCCATGGAACTTATAAGCGTTAACCATATTAAAATCAACGAGCAGTGGACTTTCGATTGGCAAGCACTCGAAGACAAAGTCACCCCCGACACCAAGATTTTTCTCCTCAGTAATCCACAGAACCCAATGGGCCGAGTTTTCAAGGACGAAGAGATCACTCAACTCGCCAGCTTCTGTGAAAAGCACGACCTGATCCTACTGTCAGACGAAATTCACTGTGACCTCATTCTTGACGAAAAAAGGACTCCTCACTTCTCCGCTCTTAATTTACCAGAATCACTGCGCGATCGAACCATCACCCTTTTAGCTCCGAGTAAAACCTACAATATTGCGGGCCTCGGCTATGCCTTTGCGATCATTCCAAATGACTCCATCCGACGCCGCTTCACCGCGGTTCGCGGCCACACGCTTCCTGAAATCAATTGTATCGCTTATTATGCGGCTGAAGCAGCCTACAAACACGGCGAGCCATGGCGACAAGATCTTCTCACTTACCTTCGTGAGAACCGAGATCTTCTTACTTCGACTATCCGGCAAAAAATTCCTGATGCCAATGTTCCTGATATCGAAGCCACCTACTTGGCTTGGGTTGACTGTAAGTCTCTCCAAGTTAGGGACCCAGTCCAAGCTGCCGAAGACTCCGGACTCTTCCTTTCCGACGGCAAGTTCTTTGGTGAAGACCGCTGCGTCCGCATAAATTTCGGCACACAAACCAAACGACTCAAATTAGCTCTTAGTAAGTTTTGCGATGCAATGGGACTTTAGATAGCCCTCGCACAAAGCTCGTGAGACTCTTTTAACTCCTAGTCGTAACATCTAGTTCCCGCACAACTGCGGCCCTTAAAAATATTGTCCAAGAACAGTATTATATCGATCTAGGGTTCGATCCCTAAAAACTGCTGATAACGACCTGCCTAACGCTAAGTAGTAAGGTCTGTGAGATTTGACTGTGCTATTTTTATTTCGCTCCACGTCCTTCAAATCAGCCAAGGTTTCAGCGAAGAAGCTCTGACCCTTTCGAATCGATTAGAGAATACGAAAGCAGCCAAACTTCTTATCTTTAAGCTTTGCGATAATGAGGGCCACGGGATGGATTGTCTTGATGTCTTTCAACCTCGATTGACAAAAAACGGCACCTGTTTTGGAGTGTCACACTCCCTTCGGAACGGGGTATTCTCAATCCATCTTTCCGAGTCCACAGACTTTAGGAACTGGAGGCATATTATCGAGTTGGACCGTCATGGTTCGCAAGCGACAGTTCACGAGACTGATGATGGGACCTTCCTACTTGCTTACGAAAAAGATGCTCCCAATTCATGTTGGATCCGCTTGAGATCCTACCCTGATTTAAACGCACTCCGCTCTGGGAAATATGATCACGAGATCGACTTACCTAGAAAACTCGCCCCAACTGCTGAAGGCACTCCTAGTTTTGAACAGGTCGATATCAAAAACGGCGATCTTGCCACCTCAAATATCCATCTTCGCTTTCACTACTTCAAATATGCACGAGTTGATCAACTGGCATCAGGCACCCTCACTAACTTTAAAAAATGGAAAGCCACCCCCTCTAGAAAACTGAACCAGGCGTTCATCAAGCTTGGTGCTGAAGGTAATATCGGCGACCGGAGCAAATTCATCTGGAAGGAAAAATCGTATTACTTGCAAGAAGTTCAGGGAACCCGCAGGGACTGGGGTGCATGGAGACTCTTCTTGTGCGATTCTAATGGGCTTCCCCTAAAAAGGCTGAATCTTAAAACACCGGGGAACTCGACCGCTTTTGCGAACGCGACAGTTTCCCGAATCAAAGATCAAAGCGGACAAGACCTCTTGATTTTCACTGCTTTCCTCCACAGCAAGGGCTCGTCTCCACCAGAAGCTGGCCAGATGCTACTTACCTTCGACGCCCTCTAATCCTGACAGATATGTTACCTAAAGGAGAAGTCTCCTTATCCTACTATTGTCACGAGACGCCTTAATTATAGAAGGCGATACCTAACAGAGAATAAGAGATTAGGATGGAAGGCTCAAGCTTCTCAGGGGCTGCTTTGGCCCCATTTTCCATCTCATGAAAACGGCAAAGACCCTACCGATCAGCGAATATCCCCGCTAAAATTAATCGAAATTAGTAAAGGCCTGCCGTTTCTACTCTCTGAACTTATCGCCTCCAGCCTTGAAGCCGCCTCAAAGCAAAGACATACTCAATCCATGAACTTTTGGGCCCTTCCACTTTTACTCATCCTAGGACTGCCCCTTTTTGGAAGTCAGCATGTGATTCTTTGTGGCGGACCAGCCTCACGGAAGTGGGAAAACCTTCGTGTCGAACAGGATCGCCATGATAACTGGTGGGCCAATTTCGTTCGAGCCTCGACCATGCGAATGGATGAAATAAGAAATTCCTACGGCTCTGATTCTACGATCACTTGGATCGTTTACAAAAACGGTTACCTTACCCGTGGGCGTGACGACAAAAAGCCATATACCTCATGGGTCGCAGAACAGGCCATCAAAAGGAAAGCCAAACTTGTTTGGATCAATACGGGTGATCAAGCGATTTCCACAATCAACCTCCAGCAAAATATTGTCACTTTCGATTTTTTCGGCCACTCCAACCGCCACTGCTTAATGCTCGACTACGGCAGTGACGTAATGGCCGTCAGCCAGACTTGGATTCATGAAAGAGACCTCGTTAAGATTAACCGCCGCGCGTTCACGAAGAATCCTTTTTGCCAAAGCTGGGGCTGCCATACAGGTGAAAGTATGTCTGCCGTCTGGAAACGCAGTATGGGATTCCCACTTGTTGGCGCGAAGGGAAAAACCGACTATGCAGCGCTCTCCCTCGGTAAAATGCCCACCATTTCCGGCGAGTGGATTCGGTAAATCCTCACCACCAATCTTATGACCTTTGAAGAACTCAACACCCTCTATCAACTCCCACTTTTTGACCTGATCCAGCGTTCCCGCCAGATCCACGAGGAAAATTGGCCGGCAGCCGAAGTCCAGCTCTGCACGCTCCTCTCCATTAAGACGGGAGGCTGCTCCGAAGATTGCTCCTACTGCGCTCAATCCGCTCGCTACAAAAGTGGTGTCGATGCCGAACGTCTCATGGAGAAGTGCGACATCATGAAGCGTGCCGAGGCTGCCCGCGAAAGCGGCTCAACCCGTTTCTGCATGGGAGCAGCCTGGCGCGGTGTTCGTGAGGGAACCAAGCGATTTGAGCAAGTCCTCGATATCGTTCGGGATGTTTCCGAACTCGGTATGGAAGTCTGTGTTACTTTAGGTGAGCTAGGACCTTCCGAAGCGGAAAAGCTTAAAGATGCCGGAGTGACTGCCTACAACCACAACATCGACACCTCTCCGGAACACTATCCTAAGATTGTCACCACCCACACTTTCCAAGATCGCCTCAACACAATTCGTCACGCACAAGATGCCGGAATGTCAATCTGCTGCGGCGGTATTTTAGGACTTGGTGAAACTACCGAAGACCGTCTCAAAATGCTAGAAGTCATCTCGAGCTTCAACCCACAACCCGAGTCCGTTCCGATTAACTCCCTCATGCCTATGCCCGGCACTCCGCTGGCCGAAAAACAGGGAGTCGACGTCTTCGAACTCGTCCGGATCATAGCCTTAGCTAGGCTTGCGGTTCCCAAAGCTAAAGTCCGTCTTTCAGCTGGGCGAACGCAATTGTCCGAAGAAGCACAAGCTCTTTGCTTCTTTGCCGGAGCCAACTCTATTTTCTATGGAGATAAACTCCTCACCGCCAAGAATCCCGCAATCGAAAAAGACCTCGCACTCATCGACCGCCTTGGCATGAAACCCCAGGAACCAAACCGGAGGCTAGAGGCGCCTGATCCTGATGAATCACGTCCTGCCGAACCACAACTCGGCTGATCTTCACTATCCCGCATGAATTGGCCAGACCATCGTTGCCGTATCGAAGTTTCTCTCGATCGGCAACAAGTCACTCTATTTAGAGAAGGGAAAAATATTTTTGAAGCATTCGCTTCAACTGCCGCCAAGGGCGCGGGATTTGAAGAGGGATCCTATCGAACGCCGATCGGAAACTTTGTAGTTCGCGAACGTATCGGCGAAGGAGCTCCACTCCACACCTTATTCAAAGGACGCCTCCCACGGAGAATTTGGCAAGGCGAGAAGTCAGCCGACGCCATCCTCACACGCATCCTCTGGCTCCACGGACTTGACCCCGAAAACAGCAACACCTACCACCGCTACATCTATTTCCACGGAACCCATGCTGAAGACCTGATCGGGAAGCCCGCGTCACACGGTTGCATCCGGCTAGCAAACAAAAAGATGCTGGAACTCTTCGAACTCACTCCGATAGGTACGGCGGTTCAAATATCCTAACCCATCATGCAAAAAATCATCGCCTTTGACTGCGACTCAACCCTTTCATCCATTGAAGGTGTCGATGAGTTGGCTCGAATCGCCGGGGACCAGATCTTTCAGGAAGTTGAGGACTTAACGAATCTTGCCATGGATGGTAAAGTGCCTGTCGAGGAAGTCTTTGCTAGACGTCTTGATCTCATTCAGCCGACCCTTGCTCAGTGTGAAGCAGTTGGGAGGATGTATCTGAAGACGGTCGAGCCGACCGCAAAAGAGACCATCAACAAAATGCAGGAAAAAGGATGGACGTGCATTATTATCTCTGGTGGCTTCGAACCTTGTATTTCTCCTCTTGCTCGAGAACTTGGCATCGCAAAAGTTGAAGCGGTTCCCTTAAAATTTGATACCAGGGGACAATATCTTGGATTCGACGAAAATTACCCGACAACGAGATCAGGAGGGAAAACTGAAATCATTAGATCAATCCGTGCAAAACTTGGGCTAAACAAGTTCATCATGGTTGGAGACGGAGTGAGTGACTTAGAGACGGTTTCTGAAGTTGATACTTTCATCGGATTCTTCCGCTATGTTCAAAGAGACTCAGTTGCGCAAAATTGTAGCGCCAGCGCCTTTTCAATATCCGAAATCTTAGAAACTCATTTAAATTTCTAAGATGCTATCATCACTTACTTTAGGACAAAAATCTTGTCATGTATTGTCTATCGAAAGACGCAGAAGCCACTGCAGCTGAAGATCTGACGAAACCAACGCATTTGCATTGGTGATTACCCCCTAAGACCAAGGCGAATGAGCTCAGCGCTGTCGGCTCCAGGCTGCTCCTTTAAAACACGATCAACCGCCTTTCGGGCTTCCGCCTGTTTGAAGCCAAGTGCCATCAATCCCATTTCTGCATCTCGCGCCGAATCCGTCCGCCCCGGATCTGAGTCCCAAGTCTCGACAACTCCCACCTTGTCCTTCAATTCCAAAATGATTCTCTCCGCAGTCTTTTTGCCAATCCCTTTCACCCCGGATATTCCCGCGGCATCTCCCTGAATCACCGCCTGTTTGAAGCCTTCTACGGGCAATCCCCCCAAAACAGCCAAGGCTGTCGCGGGCCCAATTCCACTCACACGGTCGATCAGGAGCATAAAGACATCTTTTTCCTCGTCTCGTGCAAAACCGTATAACGTCAGCGAATTCTCACGCACATGCTGGTATATCCGCAGATCGATCGAGTCCCCCTCGAGTGGATTCAGCTGATCATAAGTTGAAAGAGGTAATTGGACGAGATACCCTACTCCGCCGGCTCCCACCACCAATCTTCCAGGAATAGCTTCCCAAACTTCACCTTTCAAACGTGCGATCACACTGCGAACGCTAGCCAAAACCAGTCGTATCATAAAGGACAATCACCTTACCTAAGGTCCGTCGAAGATACTTTATTAGGAAAACCTAACTTAATTGTTTACTAAATATTTTGATTTTACATTATTTAGGGCTTTTTTGGTCGCTATTTTCGTAAATTACTGCTAACCTGTCCTCGTTATGGCAACTACTAAAAGGACGCGTTTCTCCCGTCGACTTCCTGATCATGTCACCGATGAATTGGTGAATGTTCTAGGTTCAGATCCGAAACTTTTCGGATTCAATGAGCTTTTCGAGGATGTCTATGAGCGGTTGAAAGAGCGTAATGCAGTAAGTGGTGGAGAAGAAATGCTTCGTCTTCGCGCTTATGAAAAGCTGCAAAATCTGGTTACCCGTGGCCTTGCCGAAAAAGATGGCAAGGAGTATCGCGGACTCGAGCGCATTCAGGAAGCGCACAGCGACAATATTGCTCAGCAAGAGGGTTAGAACCCCAAACAAAGAGAATTTCGCAAAAATTGATGCTGGCTTTACCAGCTCCGAATCCTTTAATTAACCGTGTCGGTAACGACGCGGTTAATTGTTTTTACACGAAAGGCGATTACTCCTCAAATAAGGTTTAAAGCTACCCCAATTCCGCTCTAGAATTATGTTGAACGACTATCTTCCCGTTATTCTTCAGGCCCTCGCAGCCATAGGATTTGCAGGCGCGGCGCTTGGACTAAGTGTTCTTCTTGGCAAGAGGGGAAGCTACAACGAAACCAAGGAAACCCCCTACGAATGTGGAATGCTTCCAATTGGTGAGGGAGCCCCACGTTTTAGTGTGAAATTCTACCTCGTAGCGATGCTTTTCGTAATCTTCGATATTGAGGTTGTCTTCATGTATCCTTGGGCAGTTAGCTTTGCCGACCTCGTCCGTGAGAATGTCATGGTTCTCTGGAGTATGGCCAGCTTCGCTGGAATCCTGACAATTGCCTACGTTTACGCGCTCAAGAAAGGCGCCCTGAACTGGAAGGGCTAGAGTGGCTCAGCATCCGCCTCATTTTTCAGAGACGAGCTCTATACAATCAGGAGGTTTCGCATTAGAACACATTAATGTTCGCTGGAACCTTTACCGCCCTCATTACCCCTTTTCGCGATGGCACCCTCGATCACGTAGCTTTCAAAGCCCTTATCGATCGTCAAGTCGCAGCAGGAATCACCGGAATCGTTCCCGTAGGCACTACTGGCGAATCCCCTACCCTCGGTTCGAACGAGCACCTTGAGGTTATCAGCGCAGCAGTTGAGTATGCTGACAAGCGCCTTCTCGTCGTCGCAGGGAGCGGCGCCAATTCTACCAACGAAGCTATCTATCTCACTCAAGCTTCCGAAAAAGCCGGGGCGGATGCCTCACTTCAGGTTTGCCCCTATTACAACAAGCCCTCCCAAGAAGGCCTCTACCAACACTACAAGGCGATCGCAGCAAATACCGGGCTTCCGGTTATGCTCTACTCGATTCCCGGACGTTCCGTAATCGAGATTAGTATCGAGACAATTGCCCGCCTTGCTAACGATTGCGAAAATATCCTGGCCAACAAGGAAGCGGGTGGCTCGGTTGATCGAATCAACCAACTTGTTCAAGCTGTCCCAGAGGATTTCCAAATTCTTTCCGGAGATGACCCTCTCACCCTCCCTTTCATGTCATGCGGAGCGGTCGGCCTCGTTAGCGTCGCCTCGAACCTAATACCCGAAGTGATGACCAGCCTCGTCAATCGCTGCCTCGAAGGAGAATTTGCCGAAGCTCTAGAGATCCAGAGACGCTACTATCCGCTTCTTTCAGGCCTCATGGGACTCGATACAAACCCGGTCCCCATCAAATCAGCGGTTGCCTTACAAGGTCACTGCACTGATGAGATCAGACTACCCCTCGTCAACCTTACCGACGAAAAAACGGAGAAGCTTCGAAGCCTCCTCAAAACCTATACCCTCCTCTAGCTCTCAGCACCGGCGCCCTCCTTTTTATCCCACGCCATGAAAGTCTCACGCCTTGCCGATGGGTCTCCCGAGATCTTTCATACCTTACAGGGTGAGGGAGCCTCCTTAGGCTCTCCCGCTGTCTTTCTCCGGCTATCGCTTTGCAATCTCCACTGCCATTGGTGCGACACACCCTACACTTGGAACTGGGAGCAAACTCCCTGGACACACCAGGATGGGATCAAATTTTCAAAAACAGAAGAAATCGTCGAACTTAGCCCGGCCGAAGTCGCGCCACTCATTTTGAGTTACAACTGTAACCGCCTCGTCCTTACCGGAGGTGAGCCCTTACTTCAACAAGATGAATTGGTAAAACTGGCCAGATTGTTGCCTAAAATAACATTCATCGAAATCGAAACTAATGGCACCAAAATTCCAACTGACGATTTTATTGATATTCCAACCCAATTTAATGTTTCACCCAAACTCTCGAACTCAGGAATGGACGAGAAGCTTCGCTTAAATTTCAAGGCGCTCAGTCTTTTTTCTTCGCTAGAAAAAGCACTCTTCAAGTTTGTCGTCTGCAATCAATCCGACCTCGACGAAATCAAGGCCCTGCGTTTGAAGCTAAACCTTTCTCCCGATCGGATTCACCTCATGCCGGAAGGTCGGGACGCTCAAACACTTCAGCATCGTTCGCTGTGGCTTGCCGATATTTGCCGAGATGAAGGCTATCATTTTAGCCCGCGACTTCATGTTCTCCTTTGGGGAAATGAGCGGGCAAAATAATAATATTACCGGGGTAGCCCGCGAACACCGACGACCCTAATTCCAGAATCACTCTCCGGGGAACTTTTAAGACATGGAACCTTCTCATTCCCTAAACTTCATGCTCGTCCGATAATTTCAAACAACCTTGAAGCAAGGGGGTAAAGGTGGATCCTTCCTAACGTCGGGCCTTTTGGCGCTCCCTTACTTTTTCGCGCTGAATGAAAAGAGGAACAAGCTTCTGCTCAACGTAATCGAAACCAGCTTGGAGGCCTTTTTCCTGATACTCTCGACCGATTTCCGCTTCCACAGCTGTCGGATTACCTTTCACTCGCAAAAAATCATTTGAGGTTGCCCTGATAAACGCCTCGCCATCAATTTTCCCCTTTTCTCGAAGAAGCCATTCTCTCATGTAGAGCGCCAGAATCGCATCACCAATCCAAGCCTCCTCACGCTCTTGATCAATCTCCTCAGTTGTACGTTTCATTTAACTCAATTTGCTGTTGCTGTGCTCTTCCCTGCGCTTCCTTCATTTCCTGCCTTAGTCGGTCCTCAGATTCACGATCCCAATAGCCACTATCCAATTCTATAAAAACGCTAGAGTAAGGAAGAGAAGTTTTAGATTTGAGAACCAAGATTGCATATTTTGAAGCATCACTATGAGCAAGCAAGATCAGCGACCGATTATCCATTTGCCGAACTTGGTGGCCATGCAGCGATTTGTTAAGTTGCTCTCTTAAATAATCGATGCCAGGTGCCCGATCATTACTCACAAAAGATAGCTCACGGGCGGTATTAAACGAAGGAGTCACTGTCTCCGATTTTTCGAGGTGGTTGACGATGAAGTCGACGATTTTCGGAATCTCGCCATCCACAACCAAGGTCCTAACCCCACCGCGCGTAACCACTGGAAATGACGACTCGGCCACAATAATCCAGTTTTGGATTCCAAGCGCATCGACCTCTCTCTCCACTGTCCCCGCCCATACCGGGGCAGTCCGGTCAGGACCAGATCCGCATCCTCCTACCAGGAGTAGGAGGGAGAGAAACCAAATACCTAATTTCATCGCTAAGAACGGCTTAACATAAAAAGTCCTTCACATCAAACGCGCACCCGCCTCCGCCAAATCACTACGCTCCCCACGGCTCAAGGACACATGCGCAGCAAAGTTTTGTCCTCGCATCCGCTGGCGAGTAAAAACCAAGCCGTTACTGCGACTATCGACGTAAGGGTGATCGATTTGAGCCGGATCACCAACCAAGACAAGCTTTGACCCTTTCGACATGCGAGTAACCACTGTTTTAGCTTCCTTCG
>Ga0257110_1001064_pt1 | contig 12909 bp, 22 predicted proteins | sample LP_taG_7_FD_190184 | JGI IMG/M metagenome (GOLD analysis project Ga0257110, IMG submission 190184) | Marine microbial communities from Northeast Subartic Pacific Ocean, Canada - LP_J_2015_P26_10m | ecosystem: Environmental > Aquatic > Marine > Oceanic | place: Canada: Northeast Subartic Pacific...
AAGATTTTTCCGGTTATTTGAATTCACATGGAACATTGCCGATAGATTACAGTTTGGTGAATTAGCCCAAAATAATTTAGCAAAGCCAACAAATGAGATTTCGTGGCCTTTTGAGAGACTCAGTTTAGAAAACTATCTACAAGAATATTTTGGAAAGATCTTAAAAAAATTAAGAGAAACAAATTATCAGCAATCACAGAAAGCGAACGACATTTCATTTTTATAATAAACAGACCTTTTTTTAAATTTTTTTTAGATTCAGGTTAACTTGACAGCTACTTAAATATTCTATATAGTTATCTATATAAGGAATACTTTAGTAGAGGGACTGTAGTTCAATTGGTTAGAGCACCGCCCTGTCACGGCGGAAGTTGCGGGTTCGAGTCCCGTCAGTCTCGTTTAAGTAAGCTATTAAATATAAACTAAATTAATAATTTAGTTATAAGTTACCCCTTATAGTGCAAATCTTAGGAATTTTGTTATTTATTGCTGGGAATTTCTATGGAAAGAGCAATTTTCTACCTTTTCTAATTGGGTGCCTTACTGGCTTAAAACTAGAGCAAAAGCAAATAAAACCCTTTAATCAATCTACCTAGTAGATTGATTAAAGGGCTTTATTTTGAAGTTATTATAGGCCTCCGAATAGAAACTTTAAATCCTAAAGTATAATAATAAAATTTAAAAATTTTTAACTTCCACATCAACACCAGCAGAAATATCTAAATTTCTTAAATTTTCTAGGGTGCCATCCGTAGGGCTATAAACATCAATAATACGCTTATGCGTTCTAATTTCAAAATGCTCACGGGCCTTTTTATTCACATGAGGTGAAGTTAAAACACAATAGCGGCGAAGTTTTGTAGGTAATGGTATAGGTCCTACAGCTTCGATACCACTTTCTTTTATAGCATGCACAATTTTGGTACATGAATTGTCTAAAAGACTTGGTTCATAAGCTTTAAGACTAATACGCAATTTTTGTAGTTTTAATGAGCTCATAAACTATTTTATAAAATTTTACTGAAGATTACTCAAGAATTTTAGATACAACACCGGCACCTACAGTTCTTCCACCTTCTCTAATAGCAAAACGCATCCCTTGCTCAATGGCAATAGGGTTAATAAGCTCAGCTGTCATTTTAATACGATCACCAGGCATAACCATTTCTGCAACGCTACCATCATCCCCAGTAAATTGAAGGATAGTTCCTGTTACATCTGTTGTACGTACATAAAATTGTGGACGATAACCTGTAAAGAAAGGAGTGTGGCGTCCACCTTCGTCTTTGTTTAAAATGTAAACTTCAGACTCAAATTTCTTGTGTGGTGTGATAGAACCTGGAACAGCTAGTACCATACCACGCTCAATGTCTGTTTTTTGGATTCCTCGAATTAGGATACCAACGTTGTCTCCAGCCATTCCCTGATCAAGGGTCTTCTGGAACATTTCGATACCAGTCACTGTTGTATCTTTCGTATCTTTTAAACCAACAAGTTCAACAGCTTCTCCTACAGAAACAGTTCCTCTCTCAATTCTACCGGTAGCTACTGTACCTCGACCTGTGATTGAGAATACGTCTTCAATAGCCATTAAGAACTTTTTCTCTGTATCACGTTCAGGTGTTGGGATGTAGCTATCAATAGCATCCATTAAGTCATAAATTAAATCTACCCACTTATCCTGACCTCGTTCTTTAGGACCACCCTCAACAGCTTGTAATGCTAATAAAGCAGAACCTGAAACAAACGGAATATCATCACCAGGGAAATCATAACTTTCAAGAAGTTCTTGCACTTCTAATTGAACTAACTCTAAAAGCTCTTCGTCGTCTACTTGATCTGCTTTATTTAAGAATACAACAAGGTAAGGAACACCAACCTGTTTAGCTAATAAGATGTGCTCTCTCGTTTGTGGCATAGGTCCATCGGCTGCAGATACTACTAGAATTCCACCATCCATCTGTGCCGCACCGGTAATCATGTTTTTTACATAATCTGCGTGACCAGGACAATCAACGTGCGCATAATGACGATCTGCAGTCTCATACTCTACGTGAGCTGTATTAATTGTAATACCACGAGCTTTTTCCTCTGGTGCAGAATCAATCTCATCAAATTTTTTCGTAGTGGATTCATTAAAAATTGCTAACGTTGCTGAAATAGCAGCAGTTAATGTTGTTTTACCGTGGTCCACGTGACCAATAGTACCAATATTAATGTGCGGCTTAGATCTTTCAAATTTTTCGCGAGCCATAAATTTTTACAGTTTAATTGTTTATTAAAATAATTTTTTTAATACTTTTGGCGAAAGTAAAGAAATTTTGAAATTTAAATACTAATATCTAAAATGTGCAAAAGCTTTATTAGCATCTGCCATCTTATGCGTTTGCTCTTTTCTTCTTATACTGTTTCCCGTTTCCTTTGCAGCATCAATTATTTCGTTTGAAAGTTTCATCGCCATAGTTTTACCAGAGCGTGCTCTTGCAAATTCAGTAATCCACTTTAAAGAAATATTAGTTCCTCTATAGGCCCTAATTTCAATAGGTACTTGATAAGTCGAACCCCCTACACGTCTTGCTTTTACTTCAACTTGGGGTGTTACATTTTTAACAGCTTTCTCAAGAACTAAAACAGGGTTTTCCTCTGTTTTCGTCGAAACCTGTTCTAAAGCCTCATAGACAATTTTTTGGGCTAATGATTTTTTACCCGATTGCAATATGCGACTTACTAATAAAGTAACTAGCCTACTGTTATAAATAGGATCTGAATCTGGTAACTTTCTTTGAGCTCTACTTCTTCGTGACATAATTATTATTTCGAAATAAAGTTAATTTATGATGAACCCTTTGGCTTTTTTCCTCCATACTTTGATCGACTTTGCTTTCGATCTTTAACACCCGCTGCATCTAAAGTGCCTCGAACAACGTGATAACGGCAACCAGGTAAATCTTTAACACGGCCGCCTCGGATTAATACTACCGAGTGCTCTTGGATATTGTGGCCTATACCTGGAATATAAGCTGTTACTTCAAAACCTGAAGTTAACCTAACACGAGCCACCTTTCTTAGTGCCGAATTAGGCTTCTTTGGTGTTGTTGTATATACACGAGTACAAACACCACGTCTTTGAGGACAAGACTTAAGAGCAGGTGATTTCGTATTTTTTATTTTTGCAACTCTCTCAAATCTAATTAATTGTTGTATTGTTGGCATAAAAATAATTATTCTGTTTGATTTTCAATACCGTATTTACGAATAAAACGCTCTACACGGCCCTCGGTATCAAGAATTTTCTGTGAACCTGTATAAAACGGGTGGTTACCTGACCAAATATCTACATTTAACCTTGGTTTTGTCGAACCCACTTTCATAATTAATTGTCCATCGCAATAAACTTTGGCATTTGGATACCAGTCTGGGTGTATTGTTGTCTTTGGCATATTCTCTATAATAAAATTTAACGTTTTGAGAATTGTGGCGCTTTTCGTGCCTTCTTTAATCCATATTTTTTTCTTTCCTTACGACGAGAATCGCGAGTTAAAAACCCTTCTGCTTTAAGCGAAGCTCGGTTTTCAGCAGACATATAACATAAAGCTCGTGCAACACCAAGTTTAATTGCATCTGCCTGGCCTTTTAATCCACCTCCATGGGTATTTACATAGATGTCGTACATATTTTCTAAACCTAAAGTCGTTAGTGGTACTTTAGAAGCATTTATATATTGCGAATTAAATTGCATATATAATTCTCCAAGTTTCTGATTCACAATCATTGAACCATTACCTGGCACTAAGATAACTTTAGCTACGGAAGTTTTTCTACGACCTATCCCAAAATAAGCCGACTTCGTTTCTGAAGCTGATAAAGACATAGTTTTTTTTTCAAATTTTGCAGTCGTTTTAATAAAAATTTATTAAGTTCAAAGATTCAAAATAGCTAATTAAAGCTATTATATAGATCTTGCCTTTTAACAGTCGTTTAACAGTAAATACTGTTTATTAATTTCGAAGATCCAAATCAAATCGTTTTTTCAAGTTTTCACAAACCTCATCAGCAGATTTTTGGCCAAAGTTTTTAAACTCCAACAAATCTTCTGCAGAGTATTGTAACAGATCTGATAAGGTATGAACATTAGCCCGTTTCAAACAGTTATACGCTCTAACGGATAATTCGAGCTCCTCAATAAAAATGGTTTCTAAATGTTCTTCTTTATTTTCTTGAAGAGTCGTCTCTGGTAAGCTTATTAGATCTGAAGAGGTCTCAGAAATTTTCAAAATACCAAATGTGTTCTCCAATATTTCCGCCGATAAACTTAAAGCATCAGAAGGTGTCACACTTCCATTTGTCCAGATTTCAAGAATCAGGCTTTCTAACTCTGATGACGCATTACTACGTGAAGTTTCGACGAAAAAGTTTACTTGTGTAACAGGCATAAAAACAGTATCAACTGCTAAAAACCCGTCAGGAAGAAAAGTACTTGCCTTGGTACTTGTCACATAATTTTGACCTTGCGCAATTAAAAACTCCATTTTTAAATCACTTTTAGCAGTCAAACTTGCGATATACTGTTGTGGATCGACAATACTTATTCCTTCAGGTAATTCGAGATTATGGGCTGTTAAAATACCAGGCTCTTTTATATGAAGTCTGGCTAAAAGAGGAGCTTCTGGTAGAATACCAGAACTCTTTAAAATAATTTGCTTTAGATTAAGCAAAATATCTACAACATCTTCTTTGACATCTGGAATTGTAGAGAATTCATGGTTAATTCCTTCAATTCTAACACCTATAATAGCAAAACCTTTTAAGTTTGATAAAAGAACTCGTCTTAACGCATTACCTACAGTCGTACTTTGCCCTTTTATAAACGGACCAATAGAATATTTTGAATAATACTCTGTTGACGTCTTTTCTATAGACTGCAAACATTGAACTTGAAACATGATACTTCTAAGATTTTTGCATAAATAGATGATTACAGCATGTTAGATGCCCGTTTAAACACGTCGTTTTTTCGGTGGACGGCATCCATTGTGTGGCACAGGTGTAATATCTTTAATTATTGAAACTTGTAAACCACAACCTTGTAAAGCACGAATAGCTGTTTCTCGACCACTTCCAGGTCCACTAACTACTACTTCTGCTTGGCGCATACCCTGCTCATAAGCTACAGTGGCAACTTTTTCAGCTGCTGACTGCGCGGCAAAAGGGGTACCTTTTTTCGCTCCCTTAAAGCCACTACCTCCAGCGGAGGCCCAAAAGAGCGTATTTCCTTGTTTATCGGTAATATTGACAATTGTGTTATTAAAAGTGGATTTAATATGAACAACTCCACTTGTAACTGTTGTTTTGGACTTTTTACCAGAACTACGCTTTATCTGCTTGACCATATTAAGCTAAGAATATTGAAAGTTTTTTATATTTACTTTTTCTTTGCAACTGGAATTTTAACTTTTCCTTTGCGTGTTCGAGCATTTGTTTTTGTTCTTTGACCTCGCACAGGAAGGCCTACACGATGACGGCGACCCTTTGCTGTGCCCACATCTGTTAGACGTTTTATATTTTGTGAAATAAACCGTCTTAAATCACCTTCCGTTTGATATTTTTCGTCAATGATTGCCCTAATATTGGTAATTTCCTCATCAGTTAAATCATTACAACGTGTACTTGGTGATACTTTTGCCTCCGCAACAATTTGCTTAGCACTTGTATTACCAATTCCAAAAACATAAGTTAATCCGATATCAATCCGCTTATTACGCGGAAGATCTACTCCTGAAATACGTGCCATTTATTTTTGTTATTTCTAACTTATTATTTACGTTTCATTTTTGCTCTACCTTGACGAACTTTAAGTCGTGGATCTGACTTACAAATTAAATAAGTTCTGCCTCGGCGTTTTACAATTTGACAATCTTTTGATCTATTTTTTAAGTTGCCAATAGAACTTACTACTTTCATAATGAGTTTTCTTAATTTTTCTAGTTTATTAATAGATTATTACTATGGAATTAAGTAACAAAAAGACTTTTTAAAATTTAGATTCTAATAACTTTATGCTAACCGACTTATGTTAAAAAGTCTACGCTTTTTTAAAACTCTCATAATTTTGAGAAACCAAGTATCCTCTTATTTGCGAAGATACATCTGTAATAACTCCGATTAAGATTATTAACGATGTTAAATTTTTAAAAATGGTAAAGTTAAACAAATTTCCTAAAACAAATGGAAAAAAAGCTAAAAAAGCTAAAAATAAACCACCCATAAAAGCTAACCGACTTATAACCTGTTCAAGGTATTGTGTTGTTTCTTTTCCCTGTTTTAAACTCGGAATATTATATGCCATTTTAGTTAAATTCTCAGAGAGATCTTTAGGTTTTAAAACTAAGAGAGCATAAAAGCTACTAAAAAACACCACAAGAACTAAATTTAATCCAAAGGATGTAAAAGTTAATAAACCTATTAGTTGTTTGCCGAAGAAACCTGTAAATAATAACTGTAAAGGATACAGTAGAACGGTTGCAATGGTAGTACTAAAAACAAGTGGCATAATACCACCTTGGTTTAACTTTATAGGAATATAACTATTCTTTAATTCTGTATTTTGAGTATCCTGTTCCTGGTAATTAAAATTAAGCTGCTTAGCGGAAACAATATTTACTTTTTTGTAAGAATCCTGGACTAAGACAATTACAGAAACAATAAGTAAATATATTGCAAATATCGAAATAATTGTTGCAAAACTCTGAATACTTGATGTGGATGTTAAAGTATTAAAAAACTCATTAATACTTGGAGGGAGACCCCCAATGATATTAATAAATATTATCATTGACGACCCATTACCAAGATTCTCATTAGTAATTAACTCTGCAAACCACATAGATAACATTGAACCTGTCGTTAGAGAAAAAATAATTTTTCCTGCTACCACCAAGCTCCAATTAAATACAACGGGTTTTACAAAAATAAAAGCGACTCCAGTACTCAGTACTAATGCCCAACCAAAAGTTAAATACCTTGTATACCGATTTAGCTGCTGACGCCCTAACTCCCCTTCTTCTTTTTGCAAACGCTCTAGAGCGGGGATAACAGGGGTAAGAAGCTGAATTATAATAGAAGCATTAATATAAGGTAAAATCCCTAAAGAACCAATACCAAGAAATGAGCTTCCTGTTAAGTTTTTCGCAAAACCAAACAAAGGGTTTGCTACTTGGCTTTGAGAAAAAATATCTAAATCGACACTAGGTACAGGGATAAAAAGACCTAATCGAATTAAGATTAAAAACCCAAGTATTTTAAGTAATTTTATTTTTAATAAATTAAGAGTTTCTGATACTGCCATAAATTTAAAGACTGTAGGATCTTAAAGTACTTAAACCATCAATAGTTGCTCTCGCGTTATTTAATAAGTTATTAGATCCTAACTGTTTAGATAAAATATTCTGGATACCGGCTAATTCTAATACTGTACGTATGGAACTACCCGCAATTACACCTGAACCTGGAGCTGACGGACGCAAAATAAGCTTCGCCGCACCGAATCTTCCACTTGTGGGGTGTGGTATCGAATTAGAGCTTGTTAAAGGTACTGTAATGATGTGCTTTTTACCATCTGTTACACCTTTTCGAACAGCCGTGATAACATCACCAGCTTTACCTACTCCTACACCAACTTTTCCTTGTTCATTACCCACAACAATAATTGCACGGAAACTCATCTTTTTTCCACCTTTTACTACCTTGGTTACACGCTCAATAGCGACAACCCGTTCCAACCATTCTGACTTAGATCTTACTAATTTTTTAGGAGCCATAATATAAATACAATAAAAACTGTGCGAAACCCTTTTTTAGTAGTGAATAGACTATTTACCTGTTTTACCAGCTTTACGTCTAATAAATTCGCCTTCATAAGCAATACCTTTGCCTTTATAAGGTTCTGGCGGACGTACTGCTCGTATTTTTGCCGCAAATTCACCAACCATATCTTTTTGTGTACCTGAGACGATTACACTCGTAGGACTTTCTACTTTTACTGATAAACCTTCTGGTGTAACCATTGTTACAGGGTGGCTGTAACCCATATTTAATACTAAATCTTTACCTTGAGCCTGAGCTCTGTAACCAACACCAGTAATCTGCAGCTTTTTTTCAAAACCAACAGACACACCAGTTACCATATTGGCCACTAATGTCCTAGAAAGACCATAGAGCGCTTGAGATAACTTAGTATCCTGTGTTTTTTCGATAAAAATTGTTTTACTCTCTTCATCTAGAGTACAACAAACAAGGGAAGGTAAAATTCTCGAAAGACTCCCCTTAGGACCATCCACTGAGATTTTAGGTCCTTTTACATTTACTTTAACCTTTTCTGGTATATTTATAGATTGCTTACCGATACGAGACATATTTATTTGAAAGTTACCAAATATAACATAAAAGTTCTCCACCAATACCTTCTTTACGGGCTTGATGATCTGTCATTAAACCTTGTGAAGTGGAAACAATGGCTGTTCCAAAACCACCTAGTATTCTAGGCATTTTTTTAGCACCACTGTAAACTCTTAATCCCGGTTTACTAATACGTTGTATTTTAATAATGCTTGGTTTGCGTTCTTTACCTGTATATTTAAGTGATAAAAGTAGAGAACTTGTTAAACCATTTTTTAGTTCTTCAAAAGAATCAATTAAACCCTCGGAAAATAACACCTGGGCAATGTTTCTTGTAACCTTTGTAGAAGGTATTTGTACAATTTGATGCTTTGCTAAATTCGCATTACGAATTCGGGTTAGCATATCCGCTATAGTATCAGTTGTCATTTTAATTTTTTACAATTCTTAAAAACTAAACAGCGGTAAAAGGCATACCAAATGCTTTTAATAAAGCACGTGCTTCTTCATCCGTTTTTGCTGTTGTCACAATTGAAATATCTAATCCACGCATTTGTGTAACATCGTCGTAATTAATTTCTGGAAAAATTAATTGCTCCTTTAAACCAAGATTATAATTTCCTCTACCATCAAATCCGTTAGGACTAATACCACGGAAATCTCTTATACGCGGTAAAACAATATGAATTAGTTTTGTTAAAAATGTGTACATCTGTGCTTGACGTAATGTTGCGGAAGCACCAATTGACATACCATCACGTATTTTAAAACCAGCAACAGATTTTGTTGCTTTATTTACCGTTGGTTGTTGACCAACAATTGTACGCAATTCATCTATACTAGCATCTAATTCTTTAGAATTTTTTGACGCTTCCCCTATTCCTCTGTTAACGGAAATTTTAACGATTTTTGGTACTTGTTCTATATTTTTATAACCAAACTCTTCGATCATAGAAGGGACGATTTTTTGCTTGTATAAGCCTTTTAAGTCGAGTTTCATGGATGTTGATTCTTACTTTTAAAGTTTAAAATTTTTCGAGCTTAAAGTACTTCAGGAGCTAACGAAACAATTTTTGTAAACCCTTTCTCTTTTAACTCTCTTGCAATCGGGCCAAAAACTCTAGTACCACGTGGGTTATTTTCCTTATTAATGATAACGGAAGCATTATCGTCAAAACGTAATCTAGAACCATCTTTTCTACGAATAGACTGCTTAGTTCTTACAATAACTGCACGAACCACATCTGAACGCTTTACTGTAAGGTTAGGAGTTGCATCCTTAACAACACCAATAATAACGTCACCAACATGACCATATCTTCGGTTACTACCAAGAATTCGGATACACATTAAGTTTTTAGCACCACTATTATCTGCTACTCTTAGACAAGTTTGCGGTTGTATCATTTTTATGTCGCTGATTTTCTTAAAACACTAATTAAAACCCAATTTTTTGTTTTACTAATAGGTTTAGTTTCACGAATACGAACTTGATCTCCAAGAGCTGAATCACAAGTAGAATCATGAACAGCATAACGCTTTGTTCGTGTTATTACTTTTTTGTATTTTTTATGAATAATTCGATCGTTAACAGCCACAATACGAGTATTAGTCATTTTGTCGCTAACAACGATCCCTATTTTTTCTTTTACAGCCATAATTATTATTGCAACTAGAAAATTAACTAAGTTGAGTGAATATATGAATCACCGGGGAGGTTCCTCAATTTAAGCCTTTTCTAAAATTTTTGTTTTAATGGGAAGTTTATAAGAAGCTAACTTTAAAACCTTGTATGCCATTTCTTTACTTAAACCATTAATTTCAAAAAGTATAGCACCTGGCTTTACTATAGCTACCCAATAAGCAACGGTACCTTTACCAGACCCCATTCGAGATTCTGCGGCTCTTTCCGTAATAGGTCTGTCTGGAAAAACCCTAATCCAAATCTTACCCGTACGACGCACATATCTTGTGATACTTCGTCGAGTCGCTTCAATTTGTCTTGAGGTAAGCCATACAGGTTCTAATGCTTGGATACCGTAATCACCAAAGACTATTGTATTTGCTTTAGAAACACCCTTTAATCTACCACGGTGTTGTCTACGAAATTTTGTTCTTTTAGGAAGTAACATAGAATTTACTTATACAAACTTTTTAATTAGTAAATCTCTTTATTAAAGATCCAAACTTTAATACCTAATACTCCATATATTGTATTAGCACGGTGTGTGGCATAGCTAATATCAGCACGGATTGTTTGAAGAGGTACACGTCCTTCACGAGCCCATTCGGCACGCGCAATTTCTGCACCATTTAATCTCCCCGCAACCTGAATTTTGAATCCTTTAACACCGCTTTTTTGTAACGTTTGCGTTGTTTGGCGAATAGCTTTTCTAAAAGCAACACGCTTTTCTAACTGATCGCCTATAGATCTAGCTACTAACGAACTTTCATTCTCACTTCGTGTAATTTGTAAAACTTTTACACGTATTTGTTTGGAACCTTTTACTAAAGCTTTGACATTGTCTTTTAACTCGACAACTAAATTATTTTGTGTACCTTCCGGCGCAAGGGCCTTGGGTCTTGCAGCATGAATTATTAATTCTAGTTGATTAACCTTTCTTTGAATTTCTAATTTAACAATGCCTGCTTTGCTATATAAAGACTCAAATTCCTTATCAAAGAACTGTCTTATTTTATAGTCTTCCTTCAAAACTTCACTGTAAGCACCATAATTCGCAAACCAAGTAGCATTATGTGCTTTGTTGACACCAATTCTAAAACCGGTTGGATTTGTTTTTTGTCCCACGAAATAGATTTTCTTAAGTTAATTTTTAATTTGCCATAACGATTGTTATATGCGATGTAGCTTTTAAAATACGATAAGCTCTACCTTGGGCTCTTGGACGAAACCTTTTCATTGTTGGTCCCTTGTCAGCATAAGCAGACTTGACAACTAGAGTTTTCTCATCGAAACCAAGGTTATTTCTTGCATTTGCTGTTGCCGAACGTAAAACCTTGATAATAGGGGCACAAGAGGCATAAGGCATAAACTCTAATAAAGTTAGAGCTTCTGGGTATGTTTTACCCTGTATTTGTCTAAGGACACGACGAACTTTGCTGGGAGACATTCTAATATATTTAGAAACAGCTCGAACTTCGTTTTCTTGTAAAAAGTTCTTGTTCATAGTTTTTTTTACTAACGTTTTCCTTTCTTATCTTTTTTAACATGTGAACGGAAAGTTCTTGTTGGCGCAAATTCACCAAGCTTATGCCCAATCATTTGATCACTTACAAATACTGGCAGATGCTGATGGCCATTATAAACAGCAAATGTATGCCCAATCATATTAGGAAGAATTGTTGTAGAACGTGACCACGTTTTAATAATGTCTTTCTTTCCTTCGGCATTCATTTGTTCAACGCGGTTAAACACATGAGAGGCTACAAAAGGACCTTTCTTTAAAGAACGTGCCATCTTAATTTATTAAAATGTGTAAATAAATTTATATTTAACTACTTATTAACGGCGCGAACGTAAAATTAATTGACTACTCGCTTTCGTTTGTTTTCTAGTTTTAATACCTAAAGCAGGTTTACCCCAAGGGGTTACAGGCTTGGGACGACCAATTGGTGATCTACCTTCTCCACCTCCGTGCGGGTGATCTATTGGGTTTTTTACAACACCCCTAACTTTTGGCTTTTTACCAAGCCATCGGCTACGGCCAGCTTTACCTAGTGTAATATTAATGCTGTCGATGTTACCAACCTGACCTAAAGTAGCGTAACACTTTTTGTTCACTAATCTAACTTCATTAGAGGGTAACTTTAATGTTACAAAATCACCTTCTTTTGCAATTAGCTGTGCATAAGTACCAGCTGCGCGCGCGATTTGACCTCCCTTACCAAGTGTTAATTCAACATTGTGAATAATACTACCTAAAGGTATCTGCTCTAACGGCATAGCATTTCCAACCTCAATAGGAACATCAGTTCCAGAATATAGCTCCATCCCAACTTTAAGTGAGCGGGGTGATATGATATATTTTTTCGAACCGTCCTTATATTGTAATAAAGCTATTCGGGCATTTCTATTTGGATCATACTCAATAGTAGCTACACGAGCGGAAATAGTAGATTTCCGTTGAAAATCTACAATACGATACTTTCTTTTATGCCCGCCACCTCGGCCTTTAACAGTAATAACACCTCGATTATTTCTACCCCCGCAAGCTTTCTTACCGAATGTTAATGATCTTTCAGATTTCACTTTCGATAGATCATCAAAATACGATACAGATTTAGAGCGGGTACCTGGACTGTAAGCCCTGTACAGACGAATTGCCATATTATTTTATAATTTAATAACGTCTAAATTTTGATATCCACTAGAATAGTTATTCTTCTTCAAATAATTTAATGGAATCTTCTGATGCTAATTTAACAATTGCTCGTTTATAACGAGACTTTTTTCCAATAAACTTACCTACACGACGTTTTCGCGAAGGTAATAAA
>Ga0257110_1001065_pt1 | contig 12902 bp, 4 predicted proteins | sample LP_taG_7_FD_190184 | JGI IMG/M metagenome (GOLD analysis project Ga0257110, IMG submission 190184) | Marine microbial communities from Northeast Subartic Pacific Ocean, Canada - LP_J_2015_P26_10m | ecosystem: Environmental > Aquatic > Marine > Oceanic | place: Canada: Northeast Subartic Pacific...
ACCGAAACCCGGGGAGGATCAAGTTCGTCGGCGGCCAGGGGTCTCATGGTGGAGATTGGCGACGTCGAAGCCGCCGTCGCGTTCGCGTCCGTCGCGTGTAAGCTCCTCACGCACGCGCTTCGTGTCGGTCCGCACGTCGCCACCGGGTTCGTGTCACCGTCCACCGCACGCGCCGTCGCGCACATCGTCGCGTCACCCGTCGCGAACCACGCGCTTCGCCGCGTCGCGCTCGGATGCCTTAAAGGCGTCGCCGTCGAATCCGGCGCCTCCGTCGTCCCGGGCGAGACGTGCCTTTGTTCGCTCGCCTCCGCGCTGTTCGAGCGATCGTCCCTGGACCTCGCCGCCGGTCCGGAGCGCGAGGGATACGACGGTGAGCTCGCGGCGTGCGTCGATGCGGTGCTGTCCGCGGCATCCGCCGCGGACGTCGCGGCGGCGGCGGGGGCGTGCGCCCGCGGCGTCGTCGCCATCGTCGCCGCCGGGGAAGACGCGTGCGAGTCGAACCTTCGGGCATCCGCGTTTCGCTTGCTCGAGCTGAGCGTCGGCGCTAAACCCGCGTTGGTGTCGGCGTTGGTGTCGCTGTTGCCGCACGCGGGATCGCGGGACGTGGCGGACGCGCTCGTCGCGTGCCTCCGCCCCGTGTTCGCGCCGGCGGATGACACGAAAACTTCGGATGTAACTAAGAGGAGACGGGTCGCGGGGGTAAGAGTGGACGAGGCGTGGGTAAGAGGCGGGGAGAGCGGCGCCGGGCCCTCGTCTTGCGCGGCGTGGGTAGAGGAGTGCATCGTCTCGGCGCTGCACCAGCTCTTGCCCAACTCACCGGGCGGGGGCAGCGCGCTCTCCGCGATGGCGACGGGGCGGGCGGATTTCGCGACGACGGGCCCGAGGCGGGCTCGAGCCGCCGCCGGCCTGGCGTGTGTGTGCGCCGCGGTCGGGAGGGAACGGCCGCGGTTACGGGGCGCCGGGGTGGGCGCCGCGCACGAGTGGCTGAAGTGGGCGCGGCGGGCGAACGACGCGGGCGACGGGCTCGTCGCGACGGCGTTCACCGGCGTCCTGGAAGCCGCCGTCGCTCTGGCCCGAATGGAAAAAGCGGAAAACGCGGCTTCGTTCAACGAGGACGACCTGACGCCGGACCTGTTGCTCTGGCCGTGGGGTAACGGCGCGATCAACGAGGCGCCGCTCGAGATCAGACGCGCGGCGAAGGTGGCGAGCCTCCGCGCGAGCCTCGCCGCCGCCGCGTCGCGAAGCAAGCCGTCGAGTTCCGCGCAGCAGAGCGTCCGGCAGCTGCTGCAAAGCGCGGTGAAGGAACCGGACCCGGCGGTCGTCGCCGCGACCGCGGCGTGGATGCCGGCGGCATCACTCCTCCTCGGCAACGATCCCACCGCCGCAGTGAACATGGTGATGAACATAGCCGCCAACGACGCGGCAACCGCCACGGTTCGAGCCGCGGCAGCCGTCGCGGTGGGCGGGCTCGCGGCGGCTGGCGTCGCCGTCGGCGCCAAGGCCCACACGGACCTCGCCCTCAGGGCCAAGGCGAGGGACGCGGGGCAGCGCGCGATCGTGTCCGTGGGTACCCCTGAGAACCGAGCCGTCGCGAAGGGATTGAGCGCCGCGGTGACCGAGGCGGTCAAGTCGCTGGGGGGTAAGGTTGCGGTGAAGTACGTCGTCACCGTGGATTCCGCCGCGCGGGTGCTGGCGCCGATGCTCACGGTGGATGAGGACGACGCGGTCGCCGCGGCGGCGCTGTGGGCGCTGCCCATGGTCCTCGAACACGCGCAGCAACACGGGGGTGCTAACGCCATGCGTGGCGCGTCGGGGGTCTCAGCGCTGGCCACGCCGCTCGCGCTGCACAAGTCGGAGGAGGTGAGGGCGGCTCTGCGCGACGCGGCTCCCGCGCTCGCGTCCCGCGGCGTGCTCCTCGATGCGGTGGCGTCGTCAAAGGACAAAGGCGAGCTGGGCGATGACGACGCGAAGGAAGAGGGACTCGCCTTGCTCAAGGAGCTCAAGGCGACCATCGAGGCTGCCGCGAGCGACGCGACGATGCGTGAATCCGCGTTGCAGATATTCGCGGCGGCGGCGGCGGCGCTGCCCCACCAGGACGCGCTCACCGCCGCGCTCATCGTGATTCTGCACAGGCTCGACGATAAGGACGCGGGCGTTCGCGCCGCGGCCGTGGACCTCGTGCGCGCCGCCGCGGCGCGGAGGGGCGTGCGGCCGCGCGAGCTTTTACTGGGTAACCGTCTGCTGGCGACGCACCTCGGCGTCGCGCTTCCGAGCCACCCGGTGATGCTCTCCACGATGGCCGAGGCTTTGCTTCACATGTCGGACACGAACCTACTGCTGGAGATTCTACCCGCGGCTGTGCCCAGGCTGGTGGAGCGCCAGGACCTGGACACGCTCAAGGCGTACGCCGCCAGGCTCGGCCCCGATTTCACCGTGGGCGGTATCCTGTACGACTGGTGCTACACCGCCATCGCCGACCTCATCAACACCTCCTCCCATCTACCCCCGTCGGCGGTTGATGCGTCCAGGAAGTTTCTGGAGATGCAAACCGGCGTCGATTTCGACGTGCTGGTGAGAGACCACAAGAAGGAGCTCATGCGCGTGCTCATCCGATCAGCCGGCGCCAACGAGGCGACCAATCTGGAGGATGGCGCTACGCAGCTGATAAGCGTGCTGGGCCTCATCGCGCAGATCGCGGATGGCGCCGGCGAAACACCCTCCGTCCCCGACTTCATCCGGCCGCACTTTACGTGGCTGGTCATGGGCGATCACAACGATCGCAGCGGGGACGCCGCGGCGCAGCGCCGGTTCCTGCGCTCGCTCACCATCATGGTCCACCTCATCGGGCCGCACCTGCCGCAATTCGCGCCCAAGGTTATGGCGCACCTCGCGAGCGCGCTGGAGCGGCCGTCGCTCTCGGTGCGCCACACCGCGCTCAGGGCGTGGCTCCTACTCGTGAAGCAGCTGGCGGGACACGCGCCGGACCACCTCAGGCGCGTCTCCGGTCGCGTCGTGGTCGCCATGCTCCCCCACCTCCCGGACTCAAACTCAAACTCGAGTAAATCGGCCGGCGAGCAAGTCGGCGCGAGCAACGGCGACGGCGACGACGAGTGGATATTCGACAAGGCCTCCGCCGCGGCGGAGGTCATCGACGAGCTCGTCCTGAAGAGCGGAAAGGAGATCATGAGAGGGCATCTCGCGCGGCTTCCCATGCTCCCCGCGTGCGAAAGCCTCGCGAGGGCGAACGCGGCTGTGAGCCGAGAACGCGGCGAGGTTCCCCTCCCCTCGCTCCTCGCCACCTTGACCGACGGCGCCGAGGACGAGTCTCAGGCGGTCAGGGCCACCGCGCTGGGCGAGCTCCGGCGCGCGCTTCGAGCCGATAAACCGGCGGTGTCCGCGTTGCTCGCGGGGTTGCACGAGGGCGCGTCTGACGCCGGGTCGAACTCTCACCAGCATCTCACCTCGGATCAGTTGGTGGGACGCCTGTTCGCGGCGCTTCTCCGATGCTTCGCGGGTGAGGGACGCACGGTGCTGTCCCGCAAGGTGCACAGGCTCGCGGCGCAGTGCCTCGGCGAGCTCGGCGCGATCGACCCTGGCCGCATCGACATGCCCGTCGCCACCGCCGAGAGGGTCACGCCGGGGAACGCGTCGGATCTCGCGAGGGTGTTGCTCTGCGATCACGTCGCGCGAACCGTGAGGGGCGCGAACGACGTGGACATGCTCGACGCCGCGGCACTCGCCGTGCAGGAGGTGCTAGTGCACGCGGGATGCAGGCCCGCGTCCGTGCGCGCCGAGGACGTCATCGCGGCCAACGACGGCGAGACGACGCACCTGCCCGCGGGTGCCACCGGGACGGGCAAATCCTTCTGGGCCTCGCTCCCCGAGGACGTCCGAGTGCTCCTCGCGCCAGGTCTCACCTCAATGTACTGCCTCACGCAAAAGCCGCAGAAGCCATCCACGGTCCGACCGCTGTACCAAACACCGGGCGGGCCCACGTTTCGCCGGTGGATGTACGCGTGGTGCCGAGCGCTGGCGTCGGAGGCTGACGGGCCGGACGCGCCGCTCTTCGCGGCGTGCTCCGCGGGTGTCTTTCGCCACGACACGCGAACCATGCTGTTCTTACTGCCGCGCATGGTGCTGGACGCGCTCGCGGCGCATGACGCGTGTAGGCGCGATAACGTCGCTGCTGAGATTATGGCCGTGCTCCGCGACGCGGCGGGCGCGGCGTGGACCGCCTTGGACACGACGCAGAGCAAGTCGCTTCACGGCGAACAAGCCGAGCTCGCCGCGCAGGCCGTGTTTACCCTCCTCGACCAGCTCACGCAGTGGTCCGAGGACGCCGACGTCGCCAAGGACGACTCGCATCGTCGAACGGTGGACGCGGTCAAGGGCCTTTTGGATTCGGTGCCGCGCGAGTTGCTCGCGCGCGCGGCGCTTCGATGCGGCGCGCCCGCGAGAGCCCTGCTCTACTTTGAGGATCACCTCCGTGCTGCCAAGAACGTCATCAACCAGGCGTCGCTGCGCGATTATCCCGAGGGTGGCGGTCTGGACGACGCGTCAGCGGCCTTTCTCGCCGCCACGCACCAGGGCCTCGCCGAGCCCGACGCGGTGCAGGCCATCTCCCGGTTGAGGTCCCGACCGAGGCCGCTCGAGAAAAAAGACGGGACCAACGAGACGGACCTCGACGTGAATAAACCCGCGGGGGTTTCCGTCACGGATCCGTCGTTGAACGCGGCGGCCGCGGCGAGGCGTCGCGCGGAGGACGCGCTGCTGCAGCACGAGCAAAACGGCGAGTGGACCGAGGCGCTGACGCATTACGAATCCGCCCTGCAGCGCCGCGGATCAGACGCAAAGCCGACGGCGGCGCTGGACGCCGCTGAGTGGGGCCGACTGCGGTGCCTGCAGGGGCTGGGGCACCTCAGGGCGCTCGAGCGCGAGGCTGACGCGCTGATCACGCAGAGACCCGCGGCGAGCGCGGAGCTGGCGGAGGCTGGCGCCGCCGCGGCTTGGCGGCTCGGGCGGTGGGATTCGCTCACGGGTTTCCTCGGCGTCCTCGACGACGCCGGCGGGTTCGGCGGCGGCGCGCAGGTCGGAACCCACGCGGGTGGCGGGTTCGGCGGCGAACACGGGCGGCCCGGGGGTGAAGCCGCGGTCGGCAGGGTTCTCCTCGCGCTGCACAGGCGCGACGCCGCGGGGGTGGCGCGCGCGGCGACGGCGGCGCGGGATGCCGTGATCACGCCCCTCGCCGCCGCCGCTATGGAGGGTTCGTACCGCCGCGCGCACCCGACGATCGTGCAGCTTCACCTCCTCCGCGAGGCGGAGGAGGCCATGGCGGCGGTGACCTCGCTGGAGAACGTAACCGAGGGCCGCGGGAGGGGCGCGGTGAAGGGTGTCGATCTGCTCGCGGATTGGGAGACGAGGCTGGAGTTAACTCCGACGGCGCTGGCGACCCGCGAGCCGATCCTCGCGCTCCGCCGCGCCACGTACAACGCCCTGGACGCTAAGAACGCAGCCGCGTACACGTGGCTCGCGCAGGCCAAGTTGTGCAGGTCCAGCGGCCACCACGGCGCGGCGCAGCTCGCGCTGTTGGAGGCGAGAGCCGCGCTCGAGGGTGTCGCCGATGACCTCAACCCGCTAGCCCGCGACGGCGACGGGCGACCGTCCCCAGGGATGGCGCTCGCGGTGGAGCAGGCTAAGCTGCTGTGGGCCTCCGGTAAGCAGTACAGGGCCGTTGTTGAGATCCAGGAGGCGTTGAACGACCCGGCGCTGACCAACGCGGACCCGAAGACGTCGTCCAGCGCGCAGCTTCGACTGGCGAGGTGGAGCGCGGCTACGGGCCAGAAGCAGAAGAAGGAGCTGCAGGAGGTTTACAAGAGCGTCCTGAGCCACCAGAAGTTCTCCGAGAAGGCCAACTTCCACGCCGCTAAGTGGATGGATGACCTGTACAAGGATGCCACGCGGCGGGAGCAGCAGCGCGCGGCTCAAGGCGGATCGGAGACGACGCGGCAGCGACGCAACTACGACGTGGATGAAAAATCCATCGATTACGTCGAGGACGTCATCAAGTTTTACGCCACGTCCCTCAGGTACGGGCACAGGCACGTGTACGAGTCTTTGCCCCGCATGTTGACGCTGTGGTTCGATATCGGGGCGCTCGCCGCGGCGCACGAGGCCAAGGACCGCCGGCAGCAGCTCACGCCGGAGCAACAAAAGGATCGAAAGGTTGCGCTGAAGGTGACCAGCGACCTGAAGTCGTTTGCGCAGTCTCTGCCGCTGTACGTGTGGCTCCCCGCGCTGCCGCAGCTCACCTCGCGGCTGTGCCACCCGCACCAAGAGGTGAGCAACTTGGTCCGTGAGATGTTGTACCGCCTGGTGAAGCACTTTCCGAACCACGTGCTGTGGTCGATGGTATCGATGAAGCGCAGCAAGGATCCGGGACGAGCGCAGGCGGCGGAGAAGATCATGGAACGCGCCAAGGAGACAGCCCCTCCCGCGCTGCGCCCGCTCTTCGACCAGTCCGACGCGCTCGCCGATCAGCTCATACGCGTGTGCGCGTTCCAGCCCAAGAACGGTCCGAACAACCGACCGGCGAAGACGTTCTCGGTCAAAACTGAGTTTGCCCCGTTGAAGCGCCTGACGCCGTGTCAGGTGATGGTGCCGGGGCAGGTGGCGCTCACCCCGAGTCTGCCCCCGCCCACCATGCGCAACGCCGCTAACAAGCACCTCGTACCATCCGTCGTCGAGTGGTCCGCGTTTAACCAGGACGTGGCCACGATCGCGAGTATCGAGGATGAGGTGACCGTGCTGGCGTCGCTGCAAAAGCCGAAGAAGCTGACAATCGTCGGATCCGACGGGCAAAAGTACGCCTTCCTGTGCAAGCCCAAGGATGACCTACGAAAGGATCTGCGAATGATGGAGTTCACCACCATGCTCAACCGCTTGCTGGCGCGGGACCCGTCCAGCCGCAAGCGCCGCCTCTACCTCCGAACCTTCGCCGTGATGCCCCTCAACGAGGACAACGGCATCATCGAATGGGTCCCAAACACAACCGGGCTACGGCACGTCATCCAGGCGCTCTACGTCCAGGACGGGATCTACACGAAGCAGACCTTGGGCGACGTCAAGCGCATGCACGAGCGTCTTAAGCCCACCCCGACGACGTGGATGAACGAGATTCTCAAGAAGTTTCCACCCGTGCTCCACCGCTGGTTCCTCAACCGGTGGAAGGACAGACCGGCGGCTTGGCACGGCGCACGAACCGCGTTTGCGCACACAGCCGCCGTGTGGTCCATGGTGGGCCACGTCGTCGGTCTCGGTGACCGACACGGTGAGAACATCTTGCTGGATCAGGAATCCGGTGATTGCGTCCACGTGGACTTCTCGTGCCTGTTCGATAAGGGTCTAGAGCTCGAGACGCCCGAGATGGTTCCGTTCCGGCTGACGCAGAACATAGTCGACGGGCTCGGCGCCGCGGGCTACGAAGGGACTTTCATGCGCGTCTGCGAGATTACCCTCGGGGTGCTTCGATCGCACAGGGAGGCGCTGATGTCGGTGCTCGAGACGTTCGTTCACGATCCGTTGGTGGAGTGGACGAAGGGGAGCAAGGCGAAGGGGCACAGCGACGCGGCGGACACGGGACGGGCCAAGGAGCAGCTCGAGAAGATCCGGAGCAGGCTGGAGGGCGTGGTGGTCGGCGTGGGCGCCGCGCCGTCGCTGCCGCTGTCGTGCCAGGGGCAGGCGAGGCGGCTGATCGAAGAGGCGGTGTCGAGGTCGAACCTGGGGAGGATGTACGTGTGGTGGATGAGCTGGAACTGAGACACGATGACAAACAACGCGGAGAGAGTATGTATACGAATAGAATAGCACGGGCGACAACGCCGACGAAAAGAGTCACTTGAAAAGGAAACAGACGGTATTACATGGCTAGTTTTTGCGCGCTAATAGAGGACTCCGAACGATTAGAAACGGTCGTCGTCGTCCCTGCGCTGCTGGTCGTTGCCCGAGGTGAGGCTGGACACGAAGCTCATGAAGAAGTTGGCCACCCAGAGGAAGATGAGGATGTTGAAGATGAAGGACAGGCCGCCAAACCCGAAACCGAATCCAAAGGGGCTGAACATCGGCATGGGCATGATCATGGGCATGCCCATGCCCATGCCGCCGCGCATGGCGCCGGGAGGGGGCGCCTGGCGGGACTGACCGCCCATGCCACCGCGGGGCGCCATGCGCGGGGCGGAGCGGAAGGAGGATCCGCCCATCCTGCCGCCCGACCTCGCCTCCGCGTACTCGGGGGCGACCACATCCGAGACGAAGACGCTGCCGGCGACCATCGCGGCGAGCGCCATGTTGAACGCGGGGTTAGCCTTCTGGGTCTCCCACTCGTCATCCTTCTTGAGAGCTGCGACGGGCGCGAGGCGAGTCGCGGGGACGGCGCGCGCGACGGCGCGGGGCCTACGTGGAGGGGGAGAAGATATTTGACTGCACGGTCAGAGCTGGTGCGGGTGGAGAAATTTGAGATCAACGGTGCCGGTCTGTGACGCGACGGGAAGGTGGCGCACCTGACGGTCAGGCCGTTGAAGGCGGCGCGGCGGGCGAAGAGGCCCGCGGGGGCAGCGGCGATGGATGCCATGTTCTCGTCGGTACAATAGAACTGCGCTCGTTAGAGTGTGGCCCTACGGTTGCCGAGATCGTCATTTTATCACCGATGATGAGGTGTACACTCGGTCCGAGGCTGTGACACGTGATCACGTGACGCGGAGAAATCGTGACGGTTGGAGTGTGTTTTCTCTCGGGCCACCCCGTCGACGCTCCTCGATTCTCCGCGACGACACACACCGCTTTATCGATTGGCTGCGATAATATTATGAAACAATGTCGCGAAGTACCCACGGCGCGCGTGCCTCTGGACTAACTCCGCCCGATGTGCCGCGCCTCGTGCCCGAAACCCTCCGTCCAGCCGAGTCGTCGAGCTCCTGAAATTTATTTTTCCACCCCCACCCTCTCTCCTCTTCTCTTTAAAACGCAGTTAAAGCCTCATGAGGGTCACTGTCACGTCATCGGTGCTGCCCTTGGACACGGCCATGCTGCACAGCTCCTTCGCGAGGCTCTCCGGGGACGCGTCCGCCGGCGCGGCGAGGAGAAAGTCGGCGATCTCCTGGTTCTCGAACCCGCCGCCGCCGCCGCGCTCGTCGTTGGCGAAGAGCCCGTCGGAGGAGAGCATGACCCAGCTGTCCAAATCGCTGAGCTGCTCGATGGCGCAGTCGGGCTCCGCGTTCAGGCCGAACCCGGAGCCGTAGTCCGCGTTGCGCTCGCCGAGGCCCTCGAAGCGCCCGGATTCCTTCAGGAACGCGTCGCCGAACGCTCGGGAGAGCGCGAGGACGCCGCCGACGCGCCAGCTCCCCTCCGTGAACGTCACCAGCGACTTCCGCAGGTTGGGGTTACCGCGGTCGATCCTCTTGCGCTCAGCCTCGTCGTCGGGGACGTGGTCGACGGACAGCTGTACAGCCTTGCCGTCGCGGACGAGGACGATGCGCGCGTCGCCCACGTTGGCGGTGGCGAGGCACGGCTTGCCGCCCTGCTCGAAGAGTAAGGCGGTGACCGCGGTGGATCCGCACTTGGCGCCGCCGACGCCGCGCTCGCCGAACGCGCCGAAGAAACCGGTCGGGGGCTGGATGAGGTCGTAGTCCGCGCGGAGGCACGCCTGCGACAGCGCCTCGAGGCAAAAATCAGCCTTGGGCCACTCCTCGCAGATGAAGTTGGCGAGGTTATCGGTGAGCCACTGGGAGACGGCGAAGCCGCCGTGGCCATCGTAGACGCCGTAGATGGCGTAAGGCGAGCCGTCCTTGGCGTTGGGGTTGGTCTGTTGGGAACATGGGACGGACGCGAGGGCGCGGGTCAGAGCCGATATTTCACGATCACGAGCGACGGTCCACCAAACGTCATCAGAGGGTCCGCGGGTCGGGGATGTTATAAGTGGGATGTTCGGGCCACATGCGCGCTGGATATCGCGTCGATGTGCGGGGAAACTCACGTAAGAGGCGAAGCGGTCCTCGTTCTGCTTGCGCACGGTGCCCTTGACGGAGGCGGAGCCGCAGCGGGAGCCCACCGTGGAAGGGGTCACCGCGGGGAGAGCCTGCGCGGAGGCATCGGCGCGGGTGAGCGCGCGTGCGTCGCGGGAGCCGCGGCGGGGCGCGACACGCGCACGCAGAGCGGCGGGGGCACCGACAAAGGTGGACGCCATCGTTCGGAACGGTGTTGTATCGGGGGCGTGGAGGCTCCGTGTGACGTCCTCCTCGGAGAGGGCGATCGATTGCAACCAGATAAACTCGGACGACGGGTGGCCTCATTTTGCTCCAGTCATTTCCTTGAGTAAATAGACTGGGCCAACAAATCCACCTGTCTGGATAAACTCTGGAGAAAACGACGGGAGAGTCTTTTGCTCGGTTCTCTGAGTATACACTCGATATCAACATGCCTAGGATAGATACGCGAAAGAATTTATGATACGCTCCGCGTGTTCGCGACGTTTGGTGCTCGCGGGAACCTCCCCGTCCTCCTCGACGGCCGGCTAGTCCGGTCGTCCTCGAGGTGGCGCTCGTCTCTGAATCCCGCGAAACAACAAATCGCTCACCACGCCTTTGCGAACGTCGCCGCCCGTTCTCGCTTAAAACTCCATGCCCGCCTCACGCGCCGCCTCCGCGACCGCCTTGACGCGCCCGTGGTACACGAACCCGCCGCGATCGAACACCGCCTTCTTGATACCCTTCTCGACGCACATGGCGCCCAACGCCTTGCCAACCTCGGAAGCCGCCGCCACGGTCTTGGTCTTCCACTCCTCGGTGCCAATCACCTCCTTGATCTTGGGGGACATGGTGCCCACGGCGCACAGGGTGGTCTGGTTCTCGTCGTCGATCACCTGCACGTACGTGTGCTGGTTGGAGCGGTAGACGGAGATGCGGGGGCGGTCGGGGGTGCCGGAGAGCTTGGAGCGAATCTTCGTGTGGCGCTTCTGGCGACGAGCCTCCTTGGGGGTGACCTTGGCCACGACCTGGGTGGACGAGGTGGCTGGATCGATGGGGGGAGAAAGGGGGGATGGACGAATGTCAGAGTCGAAGTCGTGTGGGGGGTGAGTCGTGCGGTTCAATCGGGCGCGGGATGTCGAGCGCGGGGCGCGCGTGGCGCCAGCCAACGTGGACCCTCCGTGGATAACCCGAGCGATGAAAGCCGAGTGAGATGCGGGTGCGACGCGACCGCGCGAGGCGGTCGACGCGTGGGTGTTGACGAGCCAGGAGCGCGCCGCATGGAAAGAAAACACCGTCATCGATGCTGACGCGCGCCCTCGCGTCGGGTCATCGCGTCTGAATCGCATCGACGTCGTGCTTTCCGGCCCGCGCGGGGGCTCGGCATCGCCCAAACCCTAACCCCAAAGCCAAAAGATTTTGCCGGACCACGGCCGGGAATGCGCCGGTGTGACGTCGCGGGAACTCACCACGCCTCTGCTGCACCGGGGTGGCGACGCGGGGGGCAACAGCCGCGCGCGCGGAGAGAGAGAAAGCAAGCATGGTTCTTACGCGACTCCTCGCGGACCTCTGAATGTGTCGTCCGGCACCGTCCTTCCGGCCTGAAAAGCACTTTGGGTGATGACGTCGAAAGTGGATAACTTCCGGAATGAAATTGACATTCTCACTAACTGTTCATGTGGTCAAAAATGAATTACGCAGTTCTCAGGGCAAATAGTTGTCCATGTCCCGTAATTAAAATGTTAACCGATCTCCGAGAAATCTTTTCATCACGACTTTTAAAAGGTTTGCGAGAAGGAGAGCAAGGTCGAGAGAGCGCACGCTGACCTCATACCAGCGGACTCACACGAGCGCCACGCTGGGGTCGCCATTAAGCACCACTGACCACCGCGCGGACGCTCGCACCGCACCGAAATAACGATCGAGCCCAAGATGGCGGACCGATAGGAGACGAACTCGAAGGGACGAATTGAAAGCAAGATGGGAGGCTGCAAGGTCATCGTGGTCGGGGGTATGCAGGCGGGCGTGGGCAAGTCCACCGTCACGGTCGGCTTGATGGCGGCCCTCCGCCAGCGCGGCCTGCGCGTCCAGGGCTTCAAGGTGGGACCCGACCTCCTGGACCCGCTCCTGCACGAGGCCGCCACCGGCAAGCCCAGCTACAACCTCGACGGGTGGATGCTCACGAAGGAGCACAACCTGTCCGTCGCGCAGAGGCTCGCGGGGGACGCGGACGTCGCCGTCGTCGAGGGCGGCGACGGGCTCTACGACGGAACCTTCGGCGATGAGGAGGGCAGCACCGGACAGCTCGCCAAGTGGCTCGGCGCGCCCGTCGTCCTCGTCCTCGACTGCGACGGGCTCCCCGCGCGATCCGCCGCTGCGCTCCTCAAAGGCCACCTCGCCTTCGACGACGAACTCCCGATCGCGGGCGTCATCCTGAACAAGACCAAGGACGCCTCGCACGAGAAGCTCATCCGCGACTCCATCGAGAACGCCGGCATCGGCGCGCCCATCTTCGGCGCGCTGCGCAGAGACGACGCCGGACTCGGGATGCTCAGAGACGAAGGGCAAGGACCGCACTCCGCGCTCGCCGCCGCCGCGGCCAAGGCGGCCGCCGCGCTGGACGCCGGCGGCGCCGCGTCCGTGGGCGGCAGCCGTAACCCGTACGCCAGCCACCTCATCGATAAGGAGAGCGAGTCGAAGAAAGGCGGGAACGACGACGCGTTCAAGGGCAAGACGCGAGAGATCGGAATGGAGAAGGAATCCGGCGATCCAAATTTCGTCACCGGAGTCGCCGCGCAGCTCGCGGACGTCGTCGGTAAGACGGTGGACTTGACGGCCGTGATGAACGCGGCGTGGGAGTTCACGGGGGAGGTACATGAGGACACC
>Ga0257110_1001066_pt1 | contig 12902 bp, 12 predicted proteins | sample LP_taG_7_FD_190184 | JGI IMG/M metagenome (GOLD analysis project Ga0257110, IMG submission 190184) | Marine microbial communities from Northeast Subartic Pacific Ocean, Canada - LP_J_2015_P26_10m | ecosystem: Environmental > Aquatic > Marine > Oceanic | place: Canada: Northeast Subartic Pacific...
AAAGGACTTTTGGAAAATAAGCATGACCCTGCTGAATTGGTTTATCAATTCAGTAGGGAAATAGCCTTATCAGTTCTTGCAATCTACACATGCCAGCAGGGAGAAAAGTTAAAATCAAGCGATGTTTCCAAAATTGAAAAGGCTTTTTTAAATCCCTGTCCGATAAAAGGAGCACAAATATCTAGATATGTGCGTGGCGCGGCCGTCGGAATTAAAATCAAAGAAGCTCAGCGTATCTGGATAAAAAGTAACTTTACTTCTAACGAAGCTAAAATCCTGAACGCTATCGGGATAAAAGCAAAACCTGACGCTTGACAGAAATATAGCGTCTATTATCTTTGTCATTTTTTGTAACTATCGGAACTTTTATGTTTAAATTTTTTGAGAGACTTGTAGACCCATTTTGTCAATATGAGGAAACAGACAATCCTCCTAGAGAAATCTCAAACTTTTTAAAAGATTATACCAAACCATTTTATTTACTTTTTGGTATAACAGCTTTTTTTGCGTTTCTGTTGGCAATCATTGAACTCTTGCTGATTTACGGCATTGGCCAAATTGTTGACCTGATGCAGACAGGTTCAAGACACGAAATTTTAGAACACAGTGTATTTATTCTATCCTTCTTGATTTTAGCCGGGGTTGGAATGCCACTAATAGCCTCAATAACTGTTTTACTGAATAATAACTCGCTTATGCCTAACATAGCGACATTATTTCGTTGGAGGGGCCATAGGCAAGTTATGCGTCAATCTGTTGGGTGGTTTGAAGACGACTTTGCCGGACGCATAGCAAATAGAGTTATGCAAACGCCACGGTCAGCAGGTGAAGTAATTTATCACATATTCGATGCATTTAGTTACATCATAGCCTACTTAGCGGGAGCACTATTTTTGCTAATAAATGCGGAAACCGAACTGATGGTTCCTCTTTTAATTTGGATGTTTGCCTACGCTTCTTTAATAGTTTTTGTAGTAAAACGCATTCAGCCAGCATCACAGGCTGCTGCCGATGCGCGCTCAAATTTAAACGGATATATTGTGGATGCCTATACAAATATTCAGTCTGTAAAATTATTCTCTAACGAAAAAAGAGAGCTGGAATATGCAAGGGAAGCGATCGCCGACACTCGAAATACTATAGTAAAAGAATTGCGATTGTACTCTATAATGGATATCTCGCTTTCTTTTTTAAATGGGTTTCTAACAGCAGGTACGATCGGCTGGGCAATATGGCTTTGGTATTCAGGTCAAACCTCAGTTGGTGTGGTGACAGCTGCCGCCACTTTAGTACTGCGCATAAGTGCTATGTCTGGTTGGATAATGTGGGCCACATCTACCTTTTTTCGAGAATTAGGTGTTATTCGAGAAGGATTAGAGACTATTGGACAAAGAGTGCAGCTAGTTGATCAGCAAGAAGCTCAAAATCTAAAACTTGGCGATGCAAAGATAGAAGTACAAAATCTATATCACCATTATGGAAAAAACTTTGGAGGCCTTGATAACCTAAATATTGAAATACCTGCTGGGCAAAAAGTGGGCTTAGTTGGTCCGTCTGGAGCTGGGAAATCAACTCTTTTTAAGTTACTTTTACGATTTTACGATATTGAAAAGGGTAAAATTCTAATAAACGAGCAAAACGTTTCTTTGCTAAAACAGGAAAGTTTGCGGCAAAATATTGGCACAATACAGCAAGAAAGCAGCCTTTTACACAGAAGCATTAAAGATAACATAAGTTATGGAAAAAATGACGCTACTGAACAAGAAATAATTAGTGCTGCGAAAAAAGCACGTGCCCATGAATTTATCATGAATTTAGAAGATACTGATGGTAATCGGGGTTATTCCTCGAAAGTTGGTGAGCGTGGAGTTAAATTATCTGGTGGCCAAAGGCAACGTATCGCACTAGCTCGTGTGATTTTAAAAGATGCGCCAATTTTGCTCATGGACGAAGCTACGAGCGCTCTAGATAGTGACACAGAGGCGGCTATTAAAGAAACCTTGTCATACCTGATGGAAGGAAAGACGGTGATTGCAATCGCGCATCGGCTTTCAACAATCGTAAACATGGATCGGATACTTGTAATGAACAATGGGCGTATTGTTGAAGATGGTTCTCACAACGACTTGTTACAAAATAACGGTCTATATGCTAAATTATGGGCGCATCAGTCAGGTGGGTTTTTACAAACGATGGTTAAATGATTAATTGGATATCAAATAAGATTGACTACAAAAAGGATAGTGTATCTGCACCTCCACAAGACCTTTGGAAATTTATAGTATGGTCATGCGGTGGAACTTGGAAATTTATTTTTTTAGGTGCAGCGGCGAGCACATTAGCTGGCTCATTTGAGATGATAACCACTCTTGCTTTGGGATGGGTAGTAGATGCAGCACAATTAGATAGTGGGCGTTCTTTCTTCTTTAGTGCTAACAAAACACTTCTACTATTTTGCATATTAATATTCGTATTTTTTAGGCCGCTAAGTTTCTGCTTAAGTGCACTTTTTCAAGCAATTCTAGGGCCAAAAATACTAAACATGACACTTTTAAAGCTTCATAAATGGACTTTAGGTCAATCTGTTAGTTTTTTTGATAACGACTTCGCTGGAAGAATAGCGCAAAAACAACTGCAAACTGCTAATTCTTTATCAACATTAATTACAGACTTTTTACAAACTGGTGTCTACGCTTTAGCATCAGTAATCTCTGCAATGATTATCGTTGGCGCTTTTGATCTGAAAAGCACAGTTTTTGTGGCACTTTGGCTCTTAACTTATATTTCTCTGATAAAAATCTATATGCCAAAAATAAGACGCAAATCAAAGTCCTATGCAGATTCAAAGTCTATGGTGTCAGGCCAAATAATCGACACTATAAGCAATATAAAAACAGTTAAACAATTTGGGCATACTGTTCATGAGAACGATGCCGCTGTTTCAGCGATGGATATTTATCTCGATCGCTCGATTGATAGACAAAAAACCATGCTGGAATTTCGGATAGTGCTTTTAACATTAGCAGGCTTAATTCCTATAGGCCTTGTCGGTTTATCCCTGCTTTCCTGGATTAACAACTATGCTACTGTGGGCGAGGTTACAATCGCTGGAGCCATCGCTCTGCGACTTGCTCAAATGACGGGCTGGGTAAGTTTCACCTTGATGAATATCTATGCTCAGATTGGTGAAATTGAAGATGGCATAAAAACTCTCACACCAAGATATGCGCTTACAGACAGAACACATGCAAAAAAATTAAAAATTTTAGAACCACGAATTAAAATTGAAAAATTAAAATTTAAATATGGGCGCGAAGTTGGAGGAATTACAGACCTTTCTCTTGATGTCTCAGCAGGGGAGAAAATTGGGTTGGTGGGAGCCTCTGGTGCTGGGAAATCTACATTGGTAAATCTCATACTAAGATTTTACGATGCAGAAAGTGGAAGAATTTTAATATCAAACCAAGACATAACGGAAGTGACCCAGGATAGCCTACGAAGAGAAATTTCTGTAGTGGCACAGGATACCTCTATGTTTAATAGATCGGCCTACGATAACATCCTATATGGTAATCCAACAGCATCTTCTCATGATGTAATGAATGCAGCAAAGAAGGCTCAAGCATACAAATTTATACAGGATTTAAGCGATATCCAAGGCCGGACAGGTTTTGACGCTCACCTTGGGGAACGAGGTGTAAAGCTTTCGGGTGGCCAACGACAAAGAATAGCTTTAGCTCGTGCAATTCTCAAAAACGCCCCAATCCTAATTTTAGATGAGGCAACCAGTGCTCTGGATAGCGAGACTGAAGCCCAAATACAAGATGCTCTAGATTATGTAATGAGGGACAAAACCGTATTTGCTATAGCTCACCGCCTTTCGACAATTGTAAAAATGGATAGAATTATTTTATTACACGAAGGGAAAATAGTGGAACAGGGTTCACATGGTGAATTACTCAAGCTCGGTGGATTATACTCAAAATACTGGGCGCGACAATCCGGTGGGTTTATTGGTATTGACCAGATAGCGGTTTGAACTTTCAAACGAGATAATTTAAGCTAAAAACTTGGTGGCTACTGATTTAAAACAACCCTTCACTCGAGGTAAAGTGTGTTAAGACGAAATTTTATTAGTTCAGGGATTAGTTGGCTTACTACTACTACCTTCGTGCTCTCAGAAACTAAAATACAAAAAGTTACTGAAATAGTCGTAAAAAAGAGTAAAAGAAAATTATACCTATTTAATGGTGATCAAATAATTAGGTCATATAAGATAGATCTGGGCTTTGCTCCAGATGGTCACAAAAACTTCGAAGGTGATGGTAAAACTCCAGAAGGGTCCTATAAAATTGATAGAAAGAATGCGAACAGCAAATATTATCTATCTGTCGGTATTTCTTATCCAAACCCAAAAGATCGACAATTCGCTGAACTTAAAGGTAAACTTCCTGGAGGCGATATATTTATACATGGAACAGATAAACCTTTTCGCTGGTTTCAAAGAGATTGGACGGCTGGATGCATTGCGTTAAGCAACAAAGAAATTAGCGAAATTTATAACTTGGTGAAAATTGGCACTCCAATTTTTATTGAACCATAGACAATGAATTGCCACCAAGAAGCATGGTCCACCAGATTTTTCCATTAGGCTCCTGAAACCAAGCAAAGCCTAAATCATTTGCTCGTGGATCAAGTATCACCTCTCTCGTACTGTCACTATTAATCCAGGCCGTTAATGTTGTAATCTCACTTTCATAAGTTTCTGAGATTGTTTCGCCCAAAAATACTTTCTCATATCCCACCATAGCTGCCCTATCCAATGGAGATGAGCCATCTGAACCAAAATGCCAAGGCCTATTTTGTATAGACATATCGCGGGCGTGGGTGGCTGCAGCTGCATTCAATTCAGCGCTAAAGTCTAGAACCTGAACACCCTTAGCGACACGAAGAGCATTTACTGCATCTAACATTCGGAATTTAACTTCTGCACTATTTTGTCTTTTTAATTTATATACTTTAGGCAGCGGTTTTCCATCAGGACCCATTACAGGGGGCCCCAATGCATTACAGCCTGATAACCACAGTAAAGAAAAAATTAAAACCCACTTTATATTCGACATTTTTATTCCATTTTATAATAGACGCGGTAATATATTGATACGGTAAGTTTATCAAACACAGTTTTATTTAACTTAACTATTTACTCTTTGTTTAGATTGTAAATAAACATATCAGCAGTAATGATCTGCACCTCTAGGAGTTAGTTATGGAATCTTGGTCAAGAAGATCGTTTGTGATAGCTTCATTTGCTTCAGTAAGCAGTTCAGCTTGGGCACAGTCAAATGTCAACTCTGATAGCACTACTGAAATTGAGCAGGAAATTACAAAGGAGCAACGCCATAACCTTTCGAGTTTCCGTGCACTTGATTGGCGACCTTATTTTAGTAATTTGAAGAATGGTGCAATTCTAGTAGATACTACCTCACGAGCCTTACATTTTTGGTCTGAGGATAAACGTGTATACAATCTCTATCCGTCTAGCGTTCCAATGTCAGACGAGTTAACCCGTCGTGGTCGCACCAGAGTAGTTAAAAAAGTAGAAGGGCCAAGTTGGCGGCCTACACCATCTATGCTTGAACGAAATCCTGATTGGCCAGAATTTATGCCTCCTGGGCCAGAAAACCCGCTGGGCACACACGCGTTATATCTAAGTTGGCAATATTACCGAATTCATGGGACACATGATACTAGAAAGATTGGACGCAGATCCTCAAATGGTTGCATTGGATTATACAACGAACACATTAACGAATTGTTTAGTTTAACTACAGTTGGCACACAGGTACTACTGATATAAAGAACATCTATATCACTTACAAAGGTCAATCGGTTGATTAAACCTAAACTTGTTTTGAATAAAATCTCCTACGTAACTTTTGGTAAAGTTATTTTAGAAAATTTAACTCTTACTTTAGGTGAAAAATCTATTGGTATTATTGGGAAAAATGGTTCTGGAAAATCTACACTGGCAAAAATTTTATGTGGATTGATTGGTCCAAGCAGTGGTGAGCTTGAAGTATACACTTCAGAAAATATTAACAGCTATCCTAGTTTGGACGTTGGAATTGTATTTCAAAATCCAGACCATCAAATTATTTTTGGTACAGTTGAGGACGAGATAGGCTTTGGCCTGAAAAATTTAGGGTACTCAAAATCAGAGATAAAAAATAAAATCACCATGACCCTCCAAAAATTCAATAAATCCAGCTGGATTGGTTCGTCCACTGCAACTCTATCTCACGGGCAAAGACAGCTTCTTTGTATAATGAGCGTATTCGCAATGGATCCCAAAATCATAATTTTGGATGAAGTCTTCTCAGGGTTAGATTTACCGACAACAAGAGCGTTAGATAATTATATTAAAGAACTACCCCAGATGATTATACAAATCACCCACGACCTATCCACTTTGGAAGAGTCTGATCGTGTCATTTGGCTAGATCATGGAAAGATTTTTTTAGACGGCTCACCTAAATCAGTATTAATTGAATATTCGCAGCATGCACAAAGAAACATGACATTGTAATGTTAGCTCTTCGCTTCCCTAAACCCACTGTGTTGGATAATGTACCAGCAAGCTTAAAATTACTATTATTAGCGATCGCAACTAGTGGTATTTTTTTTATAACAACACTTAGCACTATGTTTCTAATATTTTTGACTATAACGACATTCCATTTTTTATTTGGCTGGCAAATTTTTAAATTCAGCCTGAGCCTTTTAAAACCCTTGCTGCCCTTTATTATAATTATGGTGTTTTGGCATCTATATTCCAGAGATTTAACTGGAGGTCTTCTAATTATAATGAGGCTTTTACTAATTGTAAGCCTCGCCAACCTCGTCACATGCTCAACAAAAACGTTTGAGATTACAGAGATTATTGATAAAATATTAAGGCCAATGCAATTTTTGAACATAAACACACAGGCCATTTCACTTTCCGTTGTAATTTTCATCAGGTTCACGCCGATTGTTCTCGAAAGGCACCATATTTTAAGTCTTGCATATAAATGCAGATCAGGTAGACGACCGTCATGGCAGGTCATTCTGCCTTTAATATTGAGTATTATGGATGATGCAGATCATGTAGCCCAATCATTAAAATCAAGATCAACTTTTAGAGTTTAATTGCCTAAAATGGAAAAAAATATAGTTCTGATATCGCTGTTTTCAGCTTTTATTGCGGTTCTCGGTCTAGCTCCAAAAGTTATGATTGCCTCTGGAGTACCCATTACTGCTCAAAGTATGGGTATCATGTTATGCGGAACAGTTTTGGGGGCAAAGAGAGGCGCTTTAGCCGTTTTGCTATTTTTAGCTCTTTGTGCATTCGGGCTACCATTACTGTCGGGAGGTCGGGGTGGTCTTGGGATTTTCGCCAGCCCAAGTGCAGGGTTTGTTATAGGGTTCCCATTAGCTGCATATGTAGCTGGTTGGCTTACTACTAAATTAAAAAGGCTTAATGTATTTTATTCATCCCTGGTCGGAGCAATTATAGGCGGAATTTTTGTATTATATATCCCAGGTATTATCGGGATGTCCATAATATTGGGAAAGTCGATTTCCGAAGTTACACTAATTGCCTTAATCTATTTACCGGGAGATTGTATAAAAGCAATACTTTGTGCAGCACTCACTCAAACATTGTTCAAGCTCCGTCCTGCTAATGTACTATCACGGGTTTAGATTAGCTACAGCAACCAAATAGAGCCGCACTTCCTATACCACCAGCTGCTGCGATTGTAGCCAACCCTACATCCCCCGGAGATAAATCGGAAAATAATCTGGTTACAAGTATCGCGCCTGATGCACCAATAGGATGCCCTCTAGCTAAAGCCCCCCCTTTTGGATTGATTTTGACATTCTCAAGTCCTGATCCTGTTATACATGCCATGGCTTGTGACGCATAAGCTTCCATTATTTCGACCTGATCAATGTCTGTCTGATTTAATCTTGAAACATCAAAAACCCCTTGTATAGCATCTAAAGGAGCTAACCCAGGCAGTTTTGGATTTGTACCTACTGTCGTACCTGAGATAAGCTTCAAAGCTTTTTCACCTTTAGGAAACTTTTTACAAATGACTACAAAGGAAGCTGCATCCGCCGAAATTGCGGTATTTGCGTGGGTGATTGAACCAAATAATTTAGGAGCGCGTCCACAAAGTTTTAGGCTTAAATTTCTCGCATATGGATCAAAAGAAATTTTTTCTGTTCCTATTTTTACAATCTCGTCACTTAGATATTTTTTTGCGGCTAAGGCTTTTGCATGACTGTTTATTGCAAACATATCCTGATCCTTCTGCGTAAACCCAAATTTCTCAGCAATTTTAAAAGCAGCTTCTGCCAAATGTGTTTCCTTATTTGAATTTGGTGTAAATTCAGGAGTGTTATAAGGAACTAATATTTTATCATCGGCCTGTGCTAAACGAATTGGCCTATTTGAATAGCTTTCAACACCCCCAGCTACTACCACATTCGCATTACCCGATTGAACCAATTTTATACCAAGCATTATTGCATCGAGACCTCCCACGCATTGACGATCAATGCTGAGCCCCGCAACCTTTTCGGGCAAATTACTTGATAGAGCAATTAACCTTGCGGGATTTCCTCCTGCACCAAGAGCATTAGAAACAATTAATTCATCAACTTCATCTACATTTATTCCAGAAGCTTCAATTACATTATTTATCACTGGAGCTGCCAATTCATTTATGCGCAATAAGGACAAAGACCCATTAATTGGAGATACGACAGAACGCCTTGCGCTGACTATATAGGCAGATTGCATTTTACGTGTCCCACTGCTCTAACTGATAAATATCTGGTTTTCCTGACGGTAAGAATGGAAACTTGTCAGTGCTAAGTTCAACTATCCGAAATGAACCATCAAGTACTGGACTTAATGCAATACAGGCTTCTCTAAGTTCTTCTATATTTACTGATTTACTTGTTCCAATGTAAGCAATAGCTCTATTACCTCTAAGGACATCACTTTTTCGTACAAGTGCAACAACTATGATATCTTCTTTTGTGAGTAAAAAATTCTCAATTTCTTCAGGTAAAATACTTTGATCTTTTATTTTAAACATTCGATCAATTCGACCTAAAATAAAAAGATTTTGATTAACGTCCAATTTCCCTAATTCCCCTGGGCTTACCCAACCAGCCACTTTATTTGAATTAAAATTATCCTCATCAACATACCTTGAAAATAGATAAGGTGAGCGAACCCAGACTCGACCAGTTCCCCCTATGCTTACTGGCTGATTAGGCCACTCACCTAGTACAATCTCTACATTTGGATAAGCTTTGCCAACTGAGCCTATTGGGGCGCATCGATCTGATACTGTTATAAAACTAGTCTCGCTTGACCCATAAAATTGTTTTAGCTCTGCATTTGGAGCTATTTCATATAACTTTTTGAGTGTTTGGTTCTCTATTGAAGAGCCGCCGATAAAAACATACTGCAGGCTCTCTAGATGATAATTATTATATTTAGCTGACAACATATGCCTTAATTGAGTGGGCGTAATATAAAGTACTTGTATATTTTTACTCTCTAAATACTGTAATTGCGTTACCGGCATTAAACCTTGTAGGTGATGAACTTCACATCCTAAATGGAGGCCCTCTAGGGCTGCATAAAGTGCCAAGCTATGAGTTATCGAACCGAATATAGCGAACCGAGTTCCCCGAAGATTATAAAAATCATTATTAGCATCAAAGCTTAAAACCCAACTTGCACAACTCCTTTCAACAATTTTTGGATGACCCGTGGAACCACCAGACATAGATTGAAAGGCGCCTCCAGGTACCCCTTCATGCGATGTTACCTCATAACGGTTTATTCTAGGCGTTTTTTCTGCATGAAGTATCTCGAAAAATATTTCTAATTGATTAGAAATACTTATTTTATCTGTTGAGGCAGAGGCGGGAGAAGTAATAGATGAACATTCATTCCATTCAAACAGTTGATGTCGCATTCAGCGTCTCAAAATCATTTCTCTGCATTTTCTAGTTACAAATACGGTGATGTAATAAAATATCGCCAAATTTAAGAGGCCTATAGCTGGAAAAGTATAATTTACGTACTTTCATATTTACTAAGGTGTAAGCAAATTACTATACTTTATTTCCATAGCTATAAATACTATGTATACGAAGTTGGGATAAAACTTTAAAGCTAAAAATAGACAGATTAAATTTGGAACAAATGAGCACTTGATTTATGGCCCTTAATTTCGACGATAAAATTTCTGAAACCGACGTAACTCTACGCCCTGCTGAAAAAGTTATGCGCCTGAGTAGACTAGGGTCTTTTCACCAATCTCGATTGTCCTTCCTAAGAATTCTTTTGAGGCGTATTTCGACTGAAAGATGGAAATTTACAAGAAAAGTTTTTGATATTGGCGCTGACAGTTCTGGCACGGCAGTATATACGTACCAACTTTCAGAGAGAGCCTATTCATTAATAGCTTTTGCGCATAAAATTTCTGACAATGATCGATCAGATAGAGTGATAGCTACAAAATGGGATGCCACCTTTACACTTTTTGATGGAATTCCATCTAAGATGGACATTGACCGCTTAAAAGATAATGTTCCTAACCAAGAAGCGGGCCGCGTTAGCGAAAAAGAAATTACATTGTCGAGAGCAAATAAGTCCGTTCGACTTTGGGACTATGTCGTTAATTGTCTATCCAATGGCAAACAACCAGATATCCACGAAATAGAAAAAGTTGGGTATATGATGCGTACGACAGCCGTTTACGGTTCCGGAAAGTTTGGAGCCGTTGATTATAAAGAAATTTCAGATCGATCTGAATTTTCAACTCCGTTTCAAGCAGAAATGCTTACAGTATATATGATAAGAGCCTTTGTAATAGATTTATTACAGCATGCTGCAAAAGTAAAAAATCCTAATAAATACGTGCAACTTGAACCAAAATTTTGCGAAATGCTTGGGGTAGGGAACTCTACAGGACTAGGGATGGCACCCTTTTTAATTAATCACCCACAGCTCTTAAATAATTGGATATGCGCTAAAGAAAAAGCGTTAGCAAGGATCCGAGGACTTAAAGCACCTAAGAAGACGTGCGTAGCTTTATTCAAAAATTATATCAAGCGTAGTAACTATTTAATTGAGAGCTGGAATTCAAAACATGACTTGCAAGCTGTAAAGTTGAATGAATTACGGCGAGACAAAGTAATCTTGGATGATTATGTAGAAAAATTCAGTTTTAATGCTCCCCATCCATTCAATACCTTATATGAATGGGCTGAAGAAACATTGGGAGAGGAAGCTCAGGAGCTACTGGTATCTCTTATATTAGAACCATTTGGTGAATTAATCGATGATCTTAGTCATGGAATGAGCGATACGAAACAATTCACAGCCAAGATTGAAGGTTCAATGCTTGTTGGAGAGCTGCTTAAAAAGACAGAAAAGCATTATGCCTATGCACTCAAGATTAATTGGGACAACTCAGAAAATAATGAGCTTGCCTGGTATGTTTCGGAGGAGAAACTAGAACCGCGACTTGGTAACCGTTTTAAAGAAAAGGGCATAGAACTTTATGAACAGCCATTACAACCCAGTAGGGACGTGGCACGAATGCATTTTGACTTATCAAAATGGGAAAACAACAAAAGTATCGCCGAATTTCTGATGAAGCACCCCGAGCATCGTCATATAATACGTAGGTGCCAGATTGTTTTCAATAATCCATATGCAGAAATACAAGATAATACTATTTCAAGCGACGTTATTCCTATAGACTTACTAAGAGCCAAACTTTCATTTTTCGGTGCATTTCATTTTGATCCTAGATCCGATAGGTGGGTAAGAATAAATATGTTCAAAGGCGCTCCATTGCCTCAGACACTTGACGACAAAAATTGTGATAATTGGACATATCCAGAGCAGACAGCCACTTGAATTTATCAAAAAATGAATTCACCTCGCTTTGTAAAAGAAGCCTTAGGGGGAAAGGGCATCATTGGGGAATTTGCGAAGATTTATCTAATGCTCTTCTAGCCCTAGCTCTAAATCGGTTTCCAGCACCGAATATTTTACTGGAAGCATTGAATACAGAAAATGGCAAACTTATTCAAATTTTCAGTATAGTAGACTCAAAGGCCTATGAAGCATCTGACAAAATTAATGGTAAATTTTTCGACCCAATACTGATCCTTGGGTTAATTTCTGTCCACAGGGATTTAAAAATACCCTCGCTCGAAGTAGCTTTAGACAATGAAGTCTTTATCTTAGCTGATAATTTAATCATCGGTAATCGTTCATATTCACGAAAGCAAATCAACACTATTGCCTTTTGTAAAAAAGAACCCAATGATATTGTGAAACATGACTTTGTCACGCGAGTTGTAATTGACGATAAAACATTGAAAGCAATCGAGTACTGGTCAAATCTGACATACGCACCTGCAACGGAACAGAGCCGAAACCTGGGTGCAGGCTCTGAAATTTCTGACAATGATTGAAAAGTTAAATTTATTTCAATTTGTTTTTTAAGTCGTTACACTCTCTTTTTTGATGGGAGCCCACAAGCGTTTGTTAGTTAAATAAAGTAAAACAGACAAAATAACCAAGAACAGCACTCCGACAAAGCCTGTGTGTTTTCTAGCCATCATTTTTGGTTCAGCTGCCCACATCAAAAAAGCCGCAACGTCCTCTGCTTCACTGTATATATCATTTGCATGCCCGTCATCAAAATCGACATCTTCACCATACAACGGCGGTGACATAGCTATCCACTTACCCGGATAAGCGGTGTTTTCGTAAAATACAGAACCGTATTCCTCTTTTTCTTCTCCAGTAT
>Ga0257110_1001067_pt1 | contig 12882 bp, 17 predicted proteins | sample LP_taG_7_FD_190184 | JGI IMG/M metagenome (GOLD analysis project Ga0257110, IMG submission 190184) | Marine microbial communities from Northeast Subartic Pacific Ocean, Canada - LP_J_2015_P26_10m | ecosystem: Environmental > Aquatic > Marine > Oceanic | place: Canada: Northeast Subartic Pacific...
AAACTTCTCAAAAAGGTCCGTCGTTATTATGAAAACACTGGAGTTGTCTTTTCAGGCGATGCTCTTGATGATTATGATATTTTGATGGAACAAATCTCTGTCGATCTTGAAGCAGTCGAAGCATGAAAGTTCTATTAGAACGTGGACCTTTTAGGTTTGTTGAAAAGGGCACCATTGAACTCAATGGTAGACCTGATTATCGATTGCAAGAGCAAGATTATTACAATCGTAGATGGTTTGATGTTTATCTGTTTGACAACCAGGCACAATGCCTTCTAGCAATGGAAGACGCAGAGTATCCTAAGTGGTTGACAGGTAAACCTTGCTATATCAAAGACTCGGTATGTCGTGAAAACTAGCCCTGGTCGGGATAGTCCCAAAGTCACGGATGGACTCTAACAGAACTGGTGGAGTCATTAGACCCTTCTAAAAACTAAATAAAAAAAGTTATTAATTTATTAAAATGTCAACACAAGGAAAAGCAGCAAAGTCTGTAAGTGGAGCGTCGATGTCAAAATATGATGTTGAGGTTGAGGCTAGACTTAATGCACTTGAAGCAAAGGTTGCAGCACTAGAATCTAGTGATAAAGCACAACAAGAAGTTGATGCAAGGTTCATCGAGTTGGAAACAAAAGTCCAAACACTCTGGAACTAATTGGTTTCTTACTTTACCTAAGAGTAAGTGGTGCGGATGGGATCTTCCCGCTCTGTTTCTTGCTTCAGGTTAAAGAGCAAGTGGCGTGCATGACAAGACCTTCAAAGACTCTTGACAACAAGGGTCTTTTTTTTGTACAATTTAAAAAATATTAGTAATATGATAATAGGATTTAATTGCAGTTCATTTGATTTGTTTCATGCTGGCCATGTTACAATGTTAAAAATGGAAAAACAGATGTGCGATTATTTGATCGTAGCACTTCAGGTTGATCCTACTATTGATAGACCTGGAATTAAAAATAAACCTACACAATCTGTTTACGAAAGATATGTCCAAGTTCAGGGATGTAAGTATGTTGATGAGATTCTTGTTTATGAAACAGAGGCAGATCTCTTAAACATGATCAAAACTCAAACAATTAACATAAGATTTTTGAGTGAAGAATATTTAGATAGAGATTTCACTGGGAAACAGTATTGCATTGATAATGGAATTAAAATGCATTATCATAGACGCCGCCATCAATACTCCTCTACAGAACTTCGTAATAGAGTTTATGAATTGGAGGGGAAGAAGAGAGAAGAACCCCCAATTAAGAATCCAATAAAACCACACTCACCAAAACTTTTAGAGAAGTATATTCCAAACTATCCCATAGATATGCAATAGGTTGCAAAATAATTACCTAAGAGGTATAATAAATATTATGATTATAAATTGGATAAATGGGCGAGTATAAAAAAACAGCACTGGTGCTGGGTGCGGGTGGATTTATTGGTTCGCATATGGTTAAACGACTTCGCGCTGAAGGTTACTGGGTGCGTGGAGTTGATGTAAAACTTCCTGAGTTTTCTGAAACGGAGGCTAATGAATTTGTTACTGTTAATCTTACTCACTATGATCATGTTAGACAGTGTTTAAAATTTAAAGGATATCTAGGTAATTATTATAATGAGATTCCTTATCAAATGGTAAAACCGTTTGATGAGATCTATCAGTTTGCTGCTGATATGGGTGGTGCAGGTTTTGTTTTCAGTGGTGAGAATGATGCAGAGATTATGCAAAACTCTGTGACTATTAATCTACACGTTCTTCGGGTAGTAAAAGAGATGGGTGGAGATTACCCTAAGATTTTCTACTCCAGTTCTGCCTGCATGTATCCAGAATATGCTCAAGAAGAAACAAACAATCCTGGACTGAGGGAAAATGATGCATATCCAGCGGCACCAGACTCCGAATATGGATGGGAGAAACTCTTTAGTGAGCGTCTCTACCTTGCTTACAATCGCAACCACGGCATTCCTGTTAGGATTGCTAGGTATCACAACATCTTTGGTCCTGAAGGGACCTGGGACGGTGGCAGAGAGAAGTCGCCAGCTGCAATCTGCCGTAAGGTCGCTTACCTCCCGGAGCAAGGTGGATCAATCGAGGTGTGGGGAGATGGCTTACAAACTCGTTCCTTCTTGTTCATTGACGAATGCGTTGAAGCAACTTACCGATTGATGCAATCAGACTTTATGGGACCGGTTAATATTGGTTCTGAAGAGATGGTAACTATTAATCAACTTGTAGAGACTGCTGCTAAAGTTGCAGGAAAAGAAGTTTCTAAGATTCATATTGATGGACCTCTTGGAGTTCGTGGACGCAACTCTAATAATGATGTAATCCGTAGAGAACTTGGATGGGATTATTCTCAGACTTTAGAAGAGGGTATTCGTAAAACTTATAATTGGATTAATGAACAAACTCGCAAAGAGCTGTGAAATGACTGCAACTATTATTACTGCACTCTATGATATCAATCGTGATAAGAAAGGAGATGGAAGAACCTTTGATGAATATCTTACGTGGTTTAAAGGAACTCTGAAAGTTAAATCACCTATGGTCATCTTTGTTGATGAATCCTTAAAGGATTTTGTTGAAGAAAACCGAGAGGGATTGCCAACTAAAATTATCACAGAACCTCTTGAAGCAGTACCATACTATCACTTGAATGATAGAATTCAGGAAGTTATAGATGATGATAATTATAAAAGTAAAATTGGTGCGCCCGATAGAGTTGAGTGTAAACTAAGTCTCTACAATGTAATTATCTACTCTAAGTTTCTTTGGGTAAAGAGAGTTATTGAAGATAACCCATTCGATAGTGAATACTTTATGTGGATGGATGCCGGACTTTCTAGATTTTTTGAATCTCATGATGTCAATGTTAGTAACCCATATCCTTCAGAAAATGCAACAAAAGTGTTGTTGAACGCTAAGGATAGTGTACTGATTCAAGTTCAAACATCTTTTTATCCAGATTTGGTTAGCAAGAAAGTATTTAATGTGGAGGATTTGTGGGACGCTAGAACATATGTTATGGCTGGATTGTGGGGAGGTGGATCCGAATCCCTTTCTAAATTCTGTGATTTGATTGATGATGTTTTGCGTAATAAGATGTTGGAAAACAATCTTATCAATAATGAACAATCTGCTATGGCGTATGTTTATAAGAATAATGATGACTTGTTCACCGTGTTTCAGAATGAAGCACACCTCCATAGACAGTATGAGATTATGTCAGAACTACAATCTTGACACTTTGTAAATTTTGATATATAATAAAATTGAATATATTATTCATGGCGCAAAAAAATTTAGCATGAAAAATTTAGCACTAGTCTTTTGTTCTATTAGACCGAATCAACTTCCTACACAAATAGGTAATTATAGAGAAGACGAATACTTTAAAACAGTTCAGCAACTCGAAAGAGTTATGCCCAAGTCTTTTGATATGGTTGTTGTAGAAAATACAATAGATAATCCAAGTGAAATTAAAAATCCTGATGCAAGAGAATATTTTTCCAATTTAGAAATTATTTCATTAGGGAGTGATAAAAATATTGGACAGAGGAATAAGGGTTGTGGAGAATTGGTAATGCTTGATGAAGCATTGAATCAATTGGACCTTGATCAGTATGAAAATATTTCATACGTAACGGGCAGAAGACTTTGGTCTTGTCCATATTCCTTTGAAAGAACATCAAGTTCTGAAGGTGCAGTTGTTGTTCAAAACTGTCATGTATACCTTGATGGAACAGTCAGGTGTAATGAAAAGGATAACTTCAATGACACGTACTTCTCTATGAAGACTAAAGATATGAAAGATTATGCTGCTTATAGTGTGGATAGATTGAATGAACTTTCGGATAAGCACATTTCTTCCGAAGTACATCTTTACGAGTTCATTCACGAAAAAAATATCTCATACGAGATCCTAGATTGGTTAGGTATTCTTCGTAACGATTGGGAAAGAAGCGGCGATACTAGAGACTTAAATAACTTTCACATTTGTTGACAGGAGATTAAAATGGAAATTAGAAAGACTACACTACCTGTTCTTCGTCCTGTTGGTGGCGAAGAAGAAGTAAATGCAATCAGAGAATCGATCGAGAGTGGTTGGTGGGGTAAAGGCCCTAAGGTTGCTCAGTTTGAAAAGGAGTTTGCTGAGTTGGTTGGTGCTAAGTATGCTGTAGCAGTTAATAGTGCTACTAGTGGACAAGACTTGGTTCTAAAAGCATTGGGAATCAAAGACTGTGATATTATCAGTCCAACAATATCATTCATGACTACTGCTGTCGTTCCTTTGTGGAACAATTGTACTTCTACCATTGTAGATGTTAGACCACACGATCTCAACATCTGTCCAGAAGATGTTCGTAGGAACCTCAAACCAAACACCAAAGCAATCATTGCTGTTAATCATGCAGGAGTTCCTGCCCCGATTGATGAAATTCGTGAGTTTTATGATGGACTTATCATCGAAGACTGTGCTCATAGTTGCTATACTCCTGGTGCTGGAATGAAGGGTGATGTTGCTGTATGGTCTTTCCAGGCAGTAAAGACTATGCCTTGCGGTGACGGTGGTATGATTACTACTAATGATAAGGATTTGTATGAGAAATTGGTTCCTATGACCTGGTTAGGAATCACTAGCACATATTCCAGAGTTAAGAAAAATGATGGCCTAACAGGAAAACCTGGATATTCTTGGGATTATGAAGTTGATATAGTAGGTTATAAGTGTTACATGATTGATCTCTCGGCAGCAATCTGCTTGGAGCAAATGAAGAAGTTGCCTAAGAACTTGGAATTTAGGAGACACGTTCAGAAGAGATATAATGAAGAACTAGCGGAGTTTATTCAACCACCTGAACATAGTGAGACTGTTCAGTATTATTGTGCTAGAGTTCCTGAAGAACATCGTGATAGTCTTATAGATTATCTTGCTGATAAAAAGATACATACTAGTGTTCATTTTAAACCACTTCACTTGTATAATGTTGTTAAGGATATGAACCAACGGGACTATCCTGTGGCAAATAAAGAGTGGAAGAAACTAATTAGTCTTCCTTGTCATCCAGGAATGACTGAAGAAGATATTGATTATGTTATCTATTGGGTTAAAAAGTATTTTACTGAGAGGAACTGATAGTGTATCTTGAACAATATAAAATTAATGGAACTATTAATTTAGATTCTCATCATTGTTTTGGAAATAAAAATTCTTATCCAAGATTTCAAGATCAATTAGAAGAATTTAAATCTGTTCTAATTGATCTTGTGGGTAAAGGAGAAAGTAAAACTTTCTATAAGTTTGGTGATGGTGACTATTTCTTTCTGAAAAAACAATCCGTTGGAAGTGCTACTCCCGGCAAGAGAGCTTTAGGAAAATCTTATGATCAAATTGATCATAAGGCATTTGTAGAGGGTGCTCAGTTATGTGATTATTATACTTGCGAAATTTATCCAGAGAATATGGAAAATTTTTCAGAAGTAATTTCTAAGAAGATTGACTATCCTGCAGAGTATGGTTATGGTTTGGTTGCTAATAAATGGTTACTACAAACTTTTTCTGGAAAGATTGGTTTGATTGGTGCGGATACAAAAATGAATATTATTCAAAATATCATTGAGGCACCCCAGTATCAAGATTACCTTGGTCTTGAAAAATTCCAAGATTATGTATCTCTTCCACAAAAATTTGCTTGTGATGATATTGAAGCAACAGAAAAAATGGTTGGAGAACAACTCAAAAATACTACATCTAAGATTTTTCTGATGGGTATGGGGCACGTTAAGTCTGGTCTAATACATAGGCTTAAGAAGTATACTGATGCTGTATTTCTTGACGTGGGATCATCTATTGATGCACTTGCGGGAATCATTGATATAAATCGTCCTTATTTTGGCGATTGGACTAATTATCAAATAGATGAAGATCCCATTTATACTAACGTTGATTATCTTCAGTATAATCGTGTAGGAAAAGAAGTTATTTTGGAGAGAGTAGAATAATGCAATTAAAGCATAATATAGAAATCACACCTAAGATTGGCTGTTCTAATGTGTGTGAGTATTGTCCACAATCAACCTTGATTAAAAGGTATAGAGAGAGGATTGGTGCCGATAAAGATACTATGATGACTTTAGAGACATTTAAAAAATGTCTTAGTACTATACCTAAACACGTTGGAATAAATTTTACTGGATATGTAGAACCATTTCTTAATCCAGAAACATCTGATATGTTGTTACATGCTTATGAAAGAGGTTATAGTATTCTTTTAAATACTACCTTAATGGGATTAACGAAAGATGACTGGATGAAAATTAAAGATATTAATTTCAGAGAACTTCATATACATTTGGCATCCGGGGCATTTGACGAAATGATTGGGGTTCAAATTCCTGTTGAAGTATATGAGCATGAAGGAAAGAAAATCAAATCTCTTAGTGAGGATTACTATGATATGTTAAATTTTATCATAGAAAATCCTGGTAATGGGTGGGGTCAGTATAGGCTTGATTTTCATTGTTTAGGTAATCTTCATCCAGAACTTAATGATCTACGAAATCATTTCTATGTTGGTGAACGTCAAGTTAACAGTAGGGCAATGAATATTCTGATAGAGAAAAAGGGTAAAGTTCCAGATGAGGAAAATATTAGAGGTAATTGTGCTAGAGTATATCAGAACGTTTTATTACCTGATGGATCATTATCTCTATGTTGTCAAGACTATGGTCTTGATGAAGTCTTAGGTAACCTTGTAGATAATACTTGGGAAGAATATGAAAATTCTGAAACTGTAAAAAGAATTAGAAAAGACGGTGCAGATCTTTGCGATTATTGTGAAGAAGGAGTCACCTATACTGATGACTCTACTTGGCAACAATGGCGTAGACCGGGACAAGTAAGTTAGATGTACTAAATGAATTATTGACAATGATTAAAAACATTCATGTATGGTTGTGGGGAATAGTTGCTGAACTTGAATATAAACTTTATCCCTGGAAAACTAATACTCCTCCCGACTGGGCTGCTAGCAAATATAATCTTGATATTGATATCAAAGATCCATATGACCAAGATAATATTTACTATGACTGGATAAAAGGTCAGAACGAAAAAATCAATAAAATAGAATCTAATATTATACATCTCTGTAATGAAATTGAATCTTTAAAATCAAAATGACAGTAGCATTTAATTATCTTGGAAAACTAGGGCAACTTGGAAATCAAATGTTCCAGTTTTCGGCAACTTTGGGTGTTGCTAGATATCTTGGAATTCCTTTTACTATTCCAAATCATGATGAAATTTTTATCGATGCTCTTGGTAATAAATTGAGGATCGAATTATTTGATTGTTTTGATATGCACCCAATGAATACTGGGATACTTCAAACTGAAAATATCTATCCAGAAAAAGGATTTGAATTTGATAGTGATATTTTTAAAAATGATAGGCGATTTGATTTTACTCTTTATGGATTTTTTCAAACTGAGAAATACTTTAAGCATTGTGCTGATGAAGTAAGAAGTCAGTTTACATTTCAGAAAGAAATTGTTGATGAGTGTAAGGATATTATAGATGATTACTTTGACAATCCTATTGCTCTTCATATTAGGCGTGGTGATTATGTAATTAATTCTGGTAATCATACTAATCTTGGATTGGATTACTATGAAAAATCATTGAGTAAGTTTGATTCGAATAGGCAGGTGATTATCTTTAGTGATGATTCTGAATGGTGTAAAGATCAAAAACTATTCGGTGATGATAGATTTATTGTTTCTACTGGAAATGGACCTTATCATGATTTATATTTGATGTCTCAATGTAGTGATTTTATTATTGCAAATTCTTCCTTTTCTTGGTGGGGTGCTTGGTTGTCTAAGAGCATTAATAAGACTGTATGCACTCCTGACCCTAAAATCTGGTTTGGTCCAAATAACGCCCACTTAGATACCTCTGATGTTGTTCCTGATGCATGGACTATCGTCAAGTGATATATCTTACTGGATCTAATGGACTAGTTGGCAGTAGGTTGTCTATGTGTCTTAGTGATTTAAAGGTTACAAAAATTTCTTATAGGGATACCGTTTCTGATATATTTGAATCTCATGAGGAATCTTGTTTAATTCATCTCGGATGGTCTTCCAATACTAGAATAAAGGAAAGAACAGTTGATGTGACTAACAGTAAAGAGTTATTTCAGTTTTATCAAAGGAAAAATCCAAATGGTAAAATTATATTCTTATCTTCAGCTGGAGACCTTCATCGGGATAATACTGGACAGAACCCGAAACCACATACCCTGTATGGTAAATCAAAATTAGAAGTTGAACAATTACTAGAAAATGTTAATTGTAAAACAATAGTCCTAAGAGTTACTAATGTATGGGGTGGGATAGTAGATAAATCAAGAGTCAATGGACTTGTGGATAAACTTTTAACTCTTTTAGACACTGATGAAGTTGTAGAAATATATGCAAATCTTAAAACAGTAGTTGACATTATTCATGTTGATGATATTACTAGATTGATTTTAAAAATTATAAGAAAAAAATCTTGTAATAAACATGAAACATTTTTGGTAGGGGCACAAAATATCAGTATCTATGATATAATAGATAGAGTATCGATGCGTGGTACTTTAAACCTAAAGATAAATCAAAAAGCAGAAAGATCATATCTGAATATTGATTCGACTAGGGTAAAACAATTTTATAATTGGGAACCTAAACTATTTTTAGGTTAAGATAATTCAACACTGTACATTTATTAATGAAAGTAGCACTGACTTTTTGGGGAACTCAAAAGTATATTGATTTTTTACCTAATTGGTATAAATCATTAGAAGATAAATTTCTTCCTGGGATTGATAAGGAATATTTTGCATTTACTGATGGTGAGATTGGAGATGCTCCAGATAATCTTCACTTGATGCCAATCCCTGATTATGGATTTCCTGATACATTCAATATGACCTTTGAGGAAATGTTGAAGTTGGAAGATAAGATTAGTGGTTGTGATTGGTTGGTGTCTGTAGACGCTGATATGAATGTGTTTGACGAAATTAAATATGATGAGTTTTTTGATGACTCTAAAAAATATATTGGAGTACATCATCCTTGTCATTTTATGGGGATGGGCCCTCATGATAAGTACCCTGGTTGTTATGACATCAATCCCAATTCAAACGCTTGTACAAAAGATATCCTTGATATGAAAATATATCGTCAGGGTTGTCTGTGGGGAGGTAGAATTCCTTACATCTTTGATATGATGCGTGAGATTGATTTGTGGACAAAGAACGATGTTGACAGAGATGTTCAAGCAAGATATTATGAGGAAAGTTATATGAACAGATGGTTCTTGGAGCATACTGATGAGACACATACTTTACATGCGTCCTTTGCTTTTCCAGAACTGTTTGAACAATACTGCAATTTTCCCAAGAAGATTGTTCATTTAGCAAAAGATAATAAGTCCTTAGGTAATAATGAGTGGTAAAACTATGAAAATTGCATTTATTGGTCCTGGCATTCTTCCTATTCCACCTAATGGATGGGGAGCAGTTGAACTTTTAGTATGGGAATATGCAAAAGAACTTGGAGAACTGGGACACAGTGGAACTATTATTAACACTCCCGATCATGATCAGATTATTTGTGAATTGACTGAGGATGGTATTGAATATGATTTCATTCATCTTCATTATGATATGTTCTACCCTATTCTTGAAAGAGTTAAGAAGTCTCAACCAAAAGCAAAGATTGCTATTAGCAGTCACCACGCATACATTGAACGTCCAGAGATTCATAGGATGTATGGTTATGGTCCAGTGTTTGACTTTCTGAGAGATAATACTGAGTACTATAATTTCTGTATCTCTCAAAAAGACTATGATGCTTTTGTGAGAGCAGGTGCTGATGAATCACATCTTCGTATCTGTAAGAATGGTGCGAATCATAATGAGATTTCTTTCAACAAAGAATGTGTGATACCTGATAGATCAATCTATCTTGCAAAGATTGAGCAGAGGAAGAGACAATATCTTTATACTCCTATTGATAGTATTGATTTTGTTGGCCACTTTACTGCAACTACACCATTCCAAAAAGACTTTAAGAACTATCTTGGAGAATGGGAACACGATTATAAAATGAATCATCTTACTGACTATGCAAATCTGGTGCTCTTGTCAGACGGAGAGAATGGATCACCTCTCGTAATTAAAGAAGCATTTATGGCAGGACTCGGTGTAGTCGTCTCTCATTGGTCTGCACACGAACTGGATCGTTCTCTACCTTTCGTTACTGTTATTGATGATGAAAAGTGGGATGATCTGAATTACGTTCAAGATAAGATTGCTGAAAATCGTGAGGTCTCTATTACTATGAGAGATGAAATTCGTGAGTATGGTGTCAAGAATTGGTCTTGGCAAAAACTTGTTAAAACTTATGAACAAAACATCCTTGCTTTGTTATGAGAATATCAATTATTGGACCAGGATATACTCAGATTCCTCCTGTGGGTTGGGGTGCGGTTGAGATTCTAATTTGGGATATGTCTCACGCGTTGAAACAGTTGGGTCATGAAGTTCAAATAATTAATACTGTTAACCCTAATGAGATGATTGCTAATATAAATCAGTTCTCACCTGACTTTGTTCATATTCAATATGATGATTATGTTGTACTGTGCCCATATATTCAATATCCCTGTGCTGTAACAAGCCACTTTGGGTACATTGAACAACTTCATCGAGATGGTGGATATAAGCAGAGAGTATTTGATCAGTTTGCATCTATCAAACCAAACGTTTTTGGACTGTCTGAGGGCATCTTGGATGTGTATAAGAACCTTGCTGGAATACCAGAGGAGAATCTTTTCTTAACTCCTAATGGTGTTAATCTAGATACGTTTAGGAAAACACTAGATCCAAAGCATGGTGATAGAAGTATCTACCTTGCAAAGATTGATCATAGAAAAAGACAGTGGTTATTTCAGCGTATAAGTTCTTTGTATTTTGCTGGCAATATTGATCCCAGTTCTCAAGGAAGATTTGATGAAACTTCAAAGAATTATCTTGGGGAATGGTCAAAGAAACAATTGCATCAAGAACTTACCGACTATGGTAATTTGGTTTTACTATCTGATGGTGAAGCCCATCCATTAGTTTGTATGGAAGCCCTGTCTGCTGGATTGGGTGTTGTGGTAACTGAATGGGGCAAAGCAAATCTTGATCTGAGTAGGGATTATATTACAGTAATCCCAGAGTGGAGAATTAATGATACTGATTATGTTGAAAAATCTATTATCGCAAACAGAGAAGTATCTTTGCAAAATAGAAAAAATATATTAGAATACTCAAAGGACTTTGACTGGAAAAAAGTCATATCAAAATATCACCTTCCTTATATGCAAAAAATTATCAATGGACGTAGTATCTGATGGATGGACACGCATTTAGTAAAATGGACAAGAATAAGGCCATACATAAACTTCAAGGTCTTCCTGCAATCTATTGGCTAAACTTAGATGCTGATACTGATAGACGGTTCTACATGGAAGAGCAGTTTAAGTATTGGAATATTAATAATCATACTCGCATCTCAGGATACGATGCAAGAGAGGATGATGCTGCCGAATATTTGAAGGGAAGAATTCCTGATAATGTAAGTCAGGCAGAACTTGGATGTTGTATGTCTCATCTGAAAGCAATTAAGCACTTCTATGAAGAGACTGATGATGAGTATTGCATGATCCTTGAGGATGATGTAGATTTTTCTATTGTTAGATTTTGGAATTTTACTTGGCAAGAATTCTTTGGATTATCTCCATATGATTGGGATTGTTTGCAATTGACTACAATATGTACTGGTGATATTCATGTAAAATTGCATCATAAGTTTATCAATGATTTTTCTGCAGCAGTATATTTGATTACACGTCACCATGCTGCAAAGATTATTAAAAATCATATTCGTAATGATAAGTACAAACTTGATAATGGAGTTAAACCTAGAGCAGTTTCTGAAGATGTAATTCTTGAATCTGGAAAAACATATACTATTCCATTATTTTTGTATAATCTTTCTTTTGGATCAACAATTCATCCAGAACACATTGGAGTATTTCATAAAGGCCCTCATGCTGCATTATCTAACTATTGGCAGCAGCAGGGACTATCAGTTGACATCCGAGAATGGATGAACTATGATCCTTACTTGGGTCGGATTACTGAAAACTCTGCGGCGAAAGCAGCACAAAATTCGGGTAACCCACCCACTTGACATACTACAAGACTTCTAGTAATATAAATACTTAACCTTTTGTCATAAAATAACAAAGGGTATTCATAACACGGGACAGTCGAGTCCCTATTCATCTGCGGGTATTCATTCCGCAAGTAACTAAAGGTAAAACAAATGTTTAAAACGACTATCGCTGCAGCTGCCGCTGCTATTGCTCTTGCTCCAGCTGCTGCCCTAGCCGGTCCCTACGTTAACGTAGAGACAAATGCAGGTTGGGTTGGTGATGATTACACCGCTGCGACCACAGATCTTCACGTAGGTTTTGAAGGAGAAGCAGGTGCTGCTTCTTACTACGTTCAGGCTGGACCTGCAATCGTCGCTGTTGACGGACAAGATACTGACACCCAGTTCTCTGGTAAGGCAGGTATTGGCGTCCCCGTTTCCGATGCTATCGGAGTATACGGTGAGATGTCCTTCCTGACCGCAGAAGACGATGATGACTTCGGTGTTGGTGGTAAGTTGGGCGTCAAGTACAACTTCTGATTGTTCATATAGACACGTAAATATCTAGATGTTATACTGGGGGTGCGACGGCATCCCCTTTTTTTATGAAATTATTTCTAAAATCTCTAACG